>Ga0180216_1001613_pt1 | contig 19811 bp, 15 predicted proteins | sample eDN3rd37CBELigMG_FD_128879 | JGI IMG/M metagenome (GOLD analysis project Ga0180216, IMG submission 128879) | Enriched Miracle-Growth compost microbial communities from Emeryville, California, USA - eDNA 3rd pass 37_C BE-Lig MG (version 2)... ...
CGGCGGCGCTGCCGCCCCGGGACGGCGTCGTCATCGAGGCCTTTGCCTGCACGCCGCCGGCCCCCTACCTGGCCGCCATGCCCGGGCGCGGCTGCCTGTGGATCAATCTCGAATACCTCAGCGCCGAGGACTGGGTGCGCGACTGCCATGGCCTGCCCTCGCCGCAGGCCAACGGAGTCCCCAAGCATTTCTTTTTTCCCGGCTTCGTCCCCGGCACCGGCGGCCTGCTGCGCGAGCCCGGCCTGGTCGCCCGGCGCGAGGCCGCGCAGTCGATCCCGCGCCGGCAGCGCCTGCGCGAATTGACCGGGCGGGATTTCGGCGCCCTGGCCGACGAGGCGCGGGTGGTCCTGCTGTTCTGCTATCCGCACGCCCCGCTGGCGGGACTGCAGCGCGCGCTGGCCGCCGATCCGCGCCCCACCCTGCTGTTGGCGCCGGGCGCCGTGCCCGCCGGATTGACCGGCGAGGGCGCCCTGCAGGTCCATGCCATCCCCTTCACGCCCCAGCGGCGATTCGACGAATTGCTGTGGTGCTGCGACCTGAACCTCGTGCGCGGCGAGGATTCGCTGGTCCGCGCCCTGTGGGCGGGCGTCCCGCTGCTCTGGCACATCTATCCCCAGACCGGGGACACGCACCTCGACAAGCTGGAGGCCTGGCTGGCGCTTGCCGCCCTGCCGCCACCCGCGGCCGAGGCGGTGCGGGCATGGAACGGCCCAGACGCCTCGGCGCTGGCACAAGCCCTGACGCAGGCCCTCGAGGCGCCGGCCTGCGACGCCTGGCGCCGGCGCAGCCGGCAATGGTCCGACGCGCTGTCCGAGGCGCCCGACCTGGCCGCAAACCTGCTGGCGTTTTGCATGCGGCATCGCCAAAGCGTTAAAATAGAAAGTTATTGATTTTTCAGCTTTGCTCCGGACCCCACGGGGCAGAACACCCCGGAGCCACTTCCTTTATGAAAACCGCACAAGAATTGCGCGTGGGCAACGTCATCATGGTCGGCAACGACCCCCTGGTCGTCCAGAAGGCCGAATACAACAAGTCGGGGCGCAACGCCGCCGTCGTCAAGCTCAAGTTCAAGAACCTGCTGTCGGGCACCGCCAGCGAGGCCGTCTACAAGGCCGATGAAAAATTCGAACTCGTCGTGCTCGAGAACAAGGAATGCACCTATTCCTATTTCGCCGACCCGATGTACGTCTTCATGGATGAGGAGTACAACCAGCACGAGGTCGAGGCCGACAGCATGGGCGACGCCCTCAACTACCTCGAGGAAGGCATGACCGTCGCGGTGGTCTTCTACGAAGGCCGCGCGATCTCGGTCGAACTGCCGACCATCATCGTGCGCGAGATCGCCTACACCGAGCCGGCCGTCAAGGGCGACACCTCGGGCAAGGTCCTCAAGCCCGCCAAGATCAACACGGGCTACGAGCTCGCCGTCCCGCTGTTTTGCAACATCGGCGACAAGATCGAGATCGACACGCGCACCAACGAGTACCGCAGCCGCGTGATGTGATCCGGTCACTTGACTTCGATACTTTGACCACCTAGGGTGCGGGCAGGCCTGAGCACCCCGACAATTATTGCAGCTGGGCCACTTCCTGCTGAATCTCGCGGGTGATAGCGCAAATCTCGTCTTTCACGCTTGAGGGCAGGGCGGGCTGGGGGGCGATGGTCGGGCCCACGTCGAAGCCCAGTCCCTCGAGCGCGGCCTTGACGCAAGCGGCGAGATTGAATTTGGCAAAAACCTCGTTGAACTGCCACAGCACTTTTTGCATGGCCATAGCCTGGTCCCACTGGCCGGTCTGGCACAAGTCATAGAGCCGCAGGTATTCACGCGGCAGGACACAGGCCGGGCCGGCAAAAAGGCCCATGCCGCCTAGCAGCATCACGCTGGCCGAAATATGCGCCGAAGCGGCATAGATGCCGAAACCTTCGCGGCAATGACGCGCAATGGACAACAGGTGCCCGGTGTTGGATGAAGCATCCTTGATGCCCATAAACCTCAGGTCCTGGCTCAGTTCGACGATCAGATCCAGGCCCAGCTGTATCTTCTGGAAAGTGGGGTTGGTATAGAGGATGAGCGGTAGATCTACCGCGTCGGCCACACGCAAGAAGTAGTCTTTGACGCTGGCCTGGGGCAGGGGGAAGTAGGCGTCCAGGGTGAGCACGATGCCATCAACGCCCGCTTGCCCATAGGCCCTGGCCTGCTCGATGGCGGCCTTTGTGGAATTGCTGGTCAACCCCGGCACGACCAAGGCTCTGCCGGCGCAGGCATCGACCACGGCCTCGACGACTTCCAGGCTCTGAGAGAAGGAAAGATAGCTGTTTTCCCCGGTGCTGCCCAACGGCGTCAGACCATGCACACCCGCATCCAGCAGATGTGTGCACAGCTGCTGGATGCACGGGTGGTTGATGTTCTCATGGGTATCCAGGGGTGTGACCAGATACGGGAATACGCCCCTGAATACTGCCTGTCGTTCCTGAATAGCCATGGTTGAGGGGGTTTGTCCAAAAATGTCGTCAAAGGCGCTGCGGCCTCATGCAGCAGTATTCCTGGCAACCACGGACCGCACGATGTCCTCGGCTTCTCCCATATAGCGCAGCCAATCGAGCGCTTCGGCCAACTCTTCGGCGTTCATGTGCCTAGCCAGTTCGGCATCGGACTGCAACAGGGCTGAGAAGGATCCGTAACCGGCTTGCCTGAAATCGGACACTATACGCCAAAGCAGGTCATGAGCTTCTTCATGGCCGATTTTCTTGCCAAGGCGCATCATGACGCTCTCGAGCATGATCTGGCCATCACTCATGCCCAGATTGGCAATCATGCGCTCCGGGTTTATGACCAGGCCTTGCGCGAGCACCACCAGATTTGCAGCCAGGCCGGAAGCCAGTATGAAGGTATCGGGTACGCCTATCCACTCGATAGGCCAGACTGACATGTCGCGCTCGAAAGCGTGTACCCCCGCACCGATACACTGTGCAGCCTGGGCGCGCAGCATTCTGGCTCCCGCAACCATGCATTCCGAGCGATGCGGGTTGCGTTTCTGCGGCATGGTGGATGAGCCTACGTGATTGACCGATATGGGTTCCGACATTTCGCCGAACTCGCCCGATTGCAGTCGTATGACTTCCTGTGCAATGCGCTCCACGGATAGTGACAAGTCGGTCAGTGCGTAAAAGACCTTGCGCACGTGATCACGCGAGGTGTGCCACGGCACAACAGGGTCCACCAGCCCGAGGATTTTGCAGTACTCGCTACGCACCCGCGCGGCATCGTCGCCAAGCGAGGCCATGGTGCCCACGGCACCGGCCAGTTGCCCCGGCAGGTTCGCGCGTACGGTTTGCAGCGCTTCCAGCACGCGGCCGAGTTCGTCGAGCCAGATGGCTACCTTGTAGCCTGCGGTAATCGGCAGTGCATGCTGGGCGTGTGTGCGGCCGGCCATGGGAATTTCGCTCCAGGCAGTGGCTTTTTCGGCCAGGGCTTCTTGTGCCAGCAGCAGATCGGCCATAATCAGATCGATGCCATCGCGTATTTGCAGGATGGCACCGGTGTCCATGATGTCCTGGGTAGTGGTGCCCCAATGCACCCATTGCGCCCCATTGCCCTTGGCCTTGCCGACGATGGCACGGACGACGGGTACGATGGGATGCAGCGTGCTGCCGATACCAGCTTCGATCTCGTCCAGGTCGTAATCTTCGTCGCATGCGGCTGCGATCGATGCGGCTGCATCGGCAGGGATGACTCCTAATCTGCCCTGTGCCTGGGCGAGGGCCTTTTCGGCATTCAGCCAGGTGCGTAAAGAGGCTTCGGCCGTGAACAGTGCGCGCATCTCGGGCGTGCTGAAAAGATTTCTGAACAGTTGATTGTCAAGGCCAGTAGACATGGCGATACCCTCGTACGTAGAAATTTGACCCACCGGAGCAGGCCGCTTGATTTGCATGGGTTGTGTGAATGTTCATAGGATCTGGGCAGGAGCCCGCGCCTGATCGATGACATGTCGGGCCGCGCGGTAGGCAAAGACGACCGCAGCCCCCAGCGTGGCCCCGGGGCCGGGGTAAAACCCCCTGAATACGGAAGTCATGTCATTGCCGCAGGCATACAGGCCCTCGATGATGTGGCCTTGTTCATCCCTGACTCGTGCGTCGGCATCAGTGGCCAGGCCCAGCGTGCTGCCAATGGTGCAGGGCCAGATCTGCAGCGCATAGAAAGGCGCATTGACCATCGGGCTCATGCAGGGGTTTGGCTTGTTGTCGGAGTCGCCGTTGAATCGGTTGAGCACCCGGCTGCCGCGGCCAAACAGCGTATCCACGCCGGTGCGCGCATCGTCGTTATAAGTGTCCACTGTGCTACGCAGGGCCTGAGGATCGACGCCGATCTGCTGGGCCAAGGCTTCGAGCGTGTCGGCTTTGTGAAGATAGCCGTCCCGGACGAACGGACCTATACGGGAGATCACCGGCCTCACTAGCCCGAGGCCGTACTGGCGGATGAACTTGTGATCGCAGACGAGGTATGCGGGGATGTTCCGCTTGCCGTCCTGGTCGGCGAACATGGCAAGGACGAAGTCATGATATGAGTCAGCCTCGTTGACGAAGCGCAGACCTGACTGGTTCACCGCCAGCAGGCCCGGCTTGCCTCTGTCCATGTGTCCGTGTATCCATAATGTTGAGCGGCCATCGGGCCGGTGGTGCAAAGAACCAGGTGACCAGTATGCCGGGCTGACCACCTGGGTGTCACAGGCGGCGCCCGCCTTGCGAGCAATGGCTACGCCATCGCCAGTGTCATTTTCGTCGACCATGGACAGGTCGTGCGGCCAGGCGGGCGCAAGGCCTTGCAGCAGGGCACGGTTGTGTGAAATGCCGCCAGTTGCCAGAAATACGCCGCGACGCGCCCTGATGAACCGGCGCCTGTCATGCTCTTGCACCATGGCGCCAATGATGCGATTGCCCTCGCGCACAAGCTCCAGTAGCCGGGTCTCGTAATGGATAGGAACCCGCAACTGCTGCAGGCTGTACAGATAGCGGGCGATCAGGGCGTTACCGATCAGCAGGCGGGTGCCGCGCGGATACCGGAGACGGTCGCGGGCATGGCGCAGCAATAGCCCCAGCGTACGGCGGAAATTGGCCAAGCTGGAGAAAGGCCGCAGCAGGATGGGAATTTCGCGCCGCCCCACCATCATCCCGCCCAGCACCATGAAGATATCTCGCGGTGGCCTGAGCCTGGCGAAGTCTGCGCCCAGCAGGCGCGCATCGAAAGGCACGGCGGTGATTGCGTGCCCGGTAGCCGAGCCGAACGGGGCATCAGCATGATAATCGGGGTTAGTCGCATGGACGAGCTTGACTTCGCTACGGCTGTCGAGAAATTCGATGGCCTCTGGCGATGACTCGAGAAAGGCGTCCAGCATGTCCTGTCTGAGCCATGCGCCCAATTCCCTGCTCAGGTATTGCCTGGCCCTGAACCCGTCCACCTCGGGAGTGGCCTGCAGAACCTGAGGAGCGCCTGGCACCCACAGCGAGCCGCCGGAAGTGGCGGTGGTGCCGCCAGCCTTGGCCGATTTTTCACACACCAGGACTTTCAAACCCTCGGTCGCACAGACAAGCGCGGCGGTGAGCCCCGCGCCCCCCGAACCCAATACCAGTACATCGACTTCATCTGCGTCAGTTTGACGTGCCCCTCGCATGCGCTTTCCTCGAGTTTGCAATGATCAGGTGGCTCACCCCTGGATGGCAGGCTCAAGGCGCCCACGGCATTCTCCGAAGCCGATGGCAGCAAAGCCGTCGCGCGAGCACTGGGCCTGCATGATCACCTCATCACCATCTTCCAGGAATTTTCGTGTTTCGCCGCTGGGCAGCTCGATGGGGCGTGTGCCGTTGCGGGTTTTTTCCAGCAGTGAGCCTTCCTCGCCGTCTTCGACGCCCGAGATCGTGCCTGTGCCCAGCAGGTCGCCAGGGCGCAGATTACAGCCGTTGCTGGCATGATGGACCAGCATCTGGTAGATGCTCCAGAACTGCTGGGCAAAGCGGGCCCTGGACAATGGCATAGGGTCCTGGCCATTTGCCCGCATGGTTGCGGTCTGCAGCGATACCCTGACCTCAATATCGATGGAATTGCGCATGTCTAGAACGGGATCGGACAGGTAGGCTGGAATGGGAGGACGATCGGAGGTGGCTTGCATGGGCTGCCTGAAGGGTTCCAGGGCGTCCATGGTGATCACCCACGGCGATATCGTCGTCATGAAGCTTTTGCCCAGGAACGGGCCTAGGGGTTGGTATTCCCAGGCCTGGATGTCGCGCGCCGACCAGTCATTGAGCAGGCACATGCCGAATACATGACCTTCGGCCGATTGGATAGGAATGGGTTCGCCGAGCCTATTGCCGGGCCCCACAAAGGCGGCCAGTTCCAGCTCAAAGTCCATTTTGGCGCTGGGCGCGAACACAGGATCTTGCTCGGGGTTCTTGCGCTGCTGCCCCCAGGGACGCATGCATGGTTGACCGCTCGGAACGATGGAGGACGCGCGCCCGTGGTAACCAACGGGCAGGTGCCGGAAATTCGGGTACAGAGGGTTGTCTGGCCGGAACAGCCGACCAGCATTGGTGGCATGGTGGATGGAGGTGTAAAAGTCGGTGTAGTCACCCACTGTTGCGGGCATGTGCATCTGCACGGCGTTCTGATCGTAGAGATGTGGCTGCGCACGCGCCTGATTCGGCGAACCCGTGCGCAACAGCTGGAAGAGTGCGTTGCGCAGGGTTTTCCAATGGCTGCGATCGAGCGCCATAAGGTCGTTCAGGGAGCTTTGGCCGCAGGCGGACGCCAGAGGCTCCGGGGCATTTCCCAGCAGCCCCAGCGATGCGATGGCCTGCAAGTCTAGCACCTGATCACCGATAGCGACGCCAAGCCGGCGGTAGCCGCCGGCTCTGGGGGCGAACGCCCCCAGGGGCAGGTTTTGTATGGGAAAGTCGCAGGCAGACGCTTGCGCACTGGCGACCCAGCTCATCGAGCTGGAAGAATGTGTTTCGTCGATCATGGGTCAGCCCTCCATGCCTTTCATGCGGTTGCGTTTGTGGGTGATTCGGCGGCCCGAGACCTCTCTTGTCGCAGGGCTGCCGTGGCCTGCTTATCGATCCTGCCAGCGTCGTCTATGACGACCCCGTAGAGTGTGCGGGCGCAAGTACGCGATACATAGCCCATGCGCACATCCGATTGCACGCGCTGCAGGCTGCGCTGCCAAGCTTGGCCATGACCACCACCGCCGCCGGTGCGAATGACGATCCGATCGCCGTCATCCAGGTCATAAGTGCCCTTGAACGACCGGATGTGCGTACCGTCGTTCTTGTGAATATCGACTTCTGAGACCATGCCTGCATGCCCGCCGGCAACTCCCCACGGAGCGCATTTGGTGCGGTCTATCTTCAGTGTCAGGCGGCATGGACCAGTGACCTGATAGGTCTTTTCCACTCCCAGGCCACCGCGAAATTCGCCGGCGCCGCCCGAGTCGCTGCGCAGTTTGTAGGAAATGAAGCGATACGGGTAATAGGCTTCCTGGACCTCGATCGGTACGTCAGACGTATCACCGTGGACATTTGATCGCGAAGGCCCATAGCCATCCATACTGGAGGAAGCACCCCAGCCTCCCACCGATGTATCCAGATGGAAGAAAGGGTCGTGCGTGCCTGGCAGCGTGCCGTGGAAGGCATAAGCGCCATAGGTGCCGTGATGAGCCGCCGCCGCCCTGTCCGGGAAAGGCCCGGACAGGGCGCGCAAGATGGTGTCCACCGTGGTGGGTATCATGTGGCCCGACAGGCCGAGTGGCGCGTTCTTGCGTGCCGACAGGAACTTGCCGTCCGGGATTTCCACGTCGAGGAAATCGAAATCGCCTTCATTGAGCGGCTCTTCGGGGGAAATCAGGTATTTCAGGGCTATCCTGGCGGCCGCCACGGCGCCACCATTGCGTCCCGCATTCATGGGCCCCGAGAGCTGATCGGCCACATCGACGTAATCCACCACTATGCGTTCGCCGTCCAGCCTGATCTGGACGCCGATGGGCACGACCTGATCCAAATGGATGCCGTCGTTGTCGAGATAGGCATAGGCCGAATATTCGCCCTTGGGTGCCGCCCGGATCGCATTCAGAGCGAGCCTGCGGGCGTGCTCGCGCATGGCTTTCACGGCGTTGTGAAAGCGCTCTACTCCATATTTGCCAACGATGTGGGCCACCATGTCGCGACCCAGCAGGCAGCCGGCGATCTGGGCCTCGACGTCGCCGATGAGCTCTTCCGGGAAACGGGTGTTGTATCGGATCATGCGGAACATGTCGGCATTACGCACGCCTTTGTTCATCAGCTTGACGCTGCGGAACTGGATTCCTTCCTGGAAGATTTCCGTGGTGGATGTCGAAGTGCTGGAACCCACCATGATGCCGCCCACATCGATCCAGTGCATCAAGATGCAGAAAAAGGCCACAATCTCGCCCTGCTCTGAGCGAATGGGCGTATACATGACCACATTGTTCAGGTGCTGGCCAAGCGTCTCGGCGTGGTTGGAGATGAGTACGTCGCCGTCCGCGATATTTTCTGCCCCATGCAGGTTCAGGCCGTCCCTGACGGCCGTGCCGAGCGCGTTTGCCGCAAAAATCAGCAGACTGCCGCGCGACTGGGAGATCAGGTTGCCGTCTGGGTCCACAATCCCGACTGCGTAATCCTTGTATTCATTAATCAACTGGGAAAATGCGGTGCGCGTGATGTTCCTGTCTATCTGATTAGGTATGGATACCAGATCGTTGCGGATGATCTGCAATGTGATCAATTCATTGAGGTCCATCATTGATTACTTCCTTGTCAGCTATTTTCCCCTGAGACCGTGCGTCTTCAGGCACGTTTCAGGACAGGTCACACACGATTGATATTTCGCCCAAGGCTCCGATCTCAGCCACATCCCCCGGGTAGATGACTGTGGTCGAGCTGTACTCTTCTATGATGGCGGGGCCCTTGATGGAAAACCCAAGCGGTAGTGTCGGACGATCCCATACATCGGTCTCCACGCGCCCATGGCCGTTGGGAAAGAAGACTGAGCGACAATACGCAGGCTGCGGATCAGATAATGCGGAGGAACTGTCGAAGGATTCGAGCTCGGGCCTGGCCACACTGCCCTCCATGAACAGGCGCGCGCCCACAATCTCGATCGCGCAATCGGCGTTGACATGCCCATAACGCGAGCTGTAAGTTTCGTCGAACGAACGCATGATGGCTTCTAGGCTGCTGGTCAGACTCACCCGAATCTGCACGCTGTGCTTTTGGCCGCGATAGCGCATCTCGAGCGAGCGCTCGATGTTTTCAGCCCCGCCGCCACACTCACGCTCTAGCGTGACGCGCGCTTCGCGTTCCATGTCGTCAAATGCCGCCACGGCTTCTTGCAGGGTATGATCGGAGACATCGCCAAGAACCGTTCTGGCAAGGTCTACCCGTATGGGCGCCAGCAGCATGCCCAGACAACTGAAATTGCCAGGGTGGGGCGGGACGATGACGCGCGGAATGTTCAGTGAACGTGCAAGCTGCGAGCCGAATAGCGGCCCGCTGCCGCCGAAGACGAACAGGGCGAACTCGCGGACGTCATAGCCGCGCTCGATGGAGATTTCCTTGATGGCATTCGTCATGGCGATATTGGCCAGATCGAGCACACCCTGAGCTGCTACATCCACCCCCTGGGCGTCGTGGTGGCCAAGCGGCGCGGCGATGCGCTTACGTATGGCATCAGCCGCCCCGGCCACATCCAGTTCGAGCCGGCCGCCCATGAACTTGCCTGTGCCAATGCGGCCCAACACTAGGTTCGCATCGGTGATCGTAGGTTCTGTGCCGTTGCGGCCGAATGCCACGGGGCCGGGTTCAGAGCCGGCGCTTTGCGGGCCCACCATGAAATCCCCACCAGGATCCACATGAGCAATGGAACCGCCCCCTGCGCCGACTTCGACGATGTCGATCACGGGTGTGCGCAGCGGAAATCCGTGGTCATAACCGCCGACGTAATACAGCGGCTGCACGTCGAACTGGGCATTCATCACGAGGGCGCACTTGGCGGTGGTGCCGCCCATGTCGAAGGCGATGACGTTTTTGATGCCAAGCTGCGCCGCATAGCGCGCCGCGCCTATGCAACCCCCGACCGGACCGGATTCCACCATGGTAATCGGCTCGCTCACCGAGCGCTCGGTCGAGAGCACCCCGCCGTTGGAGCCCATCATATAGAAGGCGCCGGCAAACGAGCGTTGCTTCAAGCGGGTATCGAACATGTCTACGTAGCTGCGCATCTGTGGCCCGACGTAGGCATTGGCCGCTGCTGTGGATGTACGTTCGTATTCGTACCATTCCCGGCTCAGGGCGCTGCCCGAAGTGATGTATACATTTGGCAGGCGGGCGCGCAGAATTTCCACTGCGCGGTCTTCGTGTACGGAATTCACGTAGGAATTTAGAAACGACACGGCAACCGCCTCCACTTCAAGCGCTGCCATTCGCTGGGCGAGCCCTTCCAACTCTTCCTCGTTGAGCGGAACAATAACGGTTCCTTTGGCGTCCATGCGCTCTTCGACACTGAAGCGCAGATCGCGCGCCACCAAAACCGGATCTCGCCGATATCTCAGGGAAAACGGCACCGGGCGGTTGCCACGACCGATTTCGAGCATGTCGGAAAAACCGTTGGTTGTGATCAAGGCTGTTTTGGCGCCGTTGCGCTGTATGAAGGCGTTGATGACATGCGTCGTCCCGTGTTTGAACAGCTGCCCGTGCGCCAGGTCGACTTGTGCGCTCTGCAGGCCTTCGAGCGCACCATCGGCGAGGTTGGTGTAGTTCGTCAGCGCCTTGCCATAATGAATACGGCCCGTTGAAGAATTAAACGCCACCACGTCGGTGAATGTTCCGCCCGTATCAGCTGCAATTAAATATGTATTCTTGCTCATCAATGTTCCAATAATTCCTGGATCGACAGACTGAAAAAATTATAGGATTGCGGGCCTGTGGAAATAACCACCAAAAAAGTACTTGAACAATGACAGCAAAAGCCATAATCAATGGAAGTACAGGCTGGTATCGCAGGAGGCACACCGGGTTCCCGCTGGAAGCTGGAAGACGGAGGACAATCGCAGCAACCGGCAAGACGCATTCATTCATGCCACTTGGCAGTGGTGGCCCGGTGAATGGACGTTGGACGCTGATTATCGTGTCGTTTATGATGGGTTCGTGTCGCCCGCCGCATTTTTTTATAAGCAGCTGCGGGGAAATGAATGGGACTTTCTGATGACGAGCAGCAGGACCAATAAGGATCATGCAAACAATCAGCTCAGCAGCACCGAGGCAAAATCGCGTATTACGCTTACCCAGATCAAGCTGATCCAGCAGGTGGCGCGGCTGCAAAATATCACTGCCGCCGGGCGTGAGCTTGGCATGTCGGGCTCGCTCGCATCACGCCAGCTCGTCATTCTGGAGCGTTTGCTGGGCGTGCGCCTGTTCCAGAGAACCACCCGCAGCATCAGGCTGACCGAGGCCGGCGGGCATGCGCTTGAGTGGGCCAACCAGACCTTGCAAGGCTTCACCAAGCTCAATGACTTGATGACCACCATGACCCAGACGCCCAGCGGGGTCATCAGAATCGCAGTCAATTATTATGCTGCCGGAGCCTACCTGCCACGCGTGCTGGCTGAGTTCTGCACGCTGTACCCGGAGATCAGGCTGTCGGTCGTCACCACCGATGACCTGATGGACATGGTCTCGGAAGGCATTGATATCGCCGTGCATTCCGGCCGCATTCCCGACAGCAGTATGATCGGCGTCAGGATACGCGAAGTGCATCGTATCCTGTGCGCCTCGCCCTACTACCTGCAGCGCCATGGCACGCCCACCACCATTGACGAACTGGCTGAACACAATTGCCTGATCCATTCTTCGAACGAACCCGTGAACTGGTTTTTCAGACATGGGGACCGCACGGTTGGCATTGCGGTACGCTCCCCCATCGAGGCGAACAATCACAATATCTTGCTCGAGTTCGCCAGGTATGGTTTGGGCATCGCGCGCCTGGGCCGCAACACTGTGCGGGAAGACCTGAAGGCCGGCCGGCTGGTCCAGCTGCTGCCCGACTATGCATGCGTCTATCCTTCGGGCGAATTACCGAATGTCTGGATCTTGTACCCGAACCGCAAGCTGCTTTACAGGACACGCGTACTGGTGGATTTCCTTTCAGAGAAACTCACCAACTTTACCGAGCATCCGTCTTTTCCTGAGCCGCCTGCGCCGCCGACCGGCCCGCACGACGTCCCGAAAACACGCAATCAGCCAGAGATAGCCCGCTGACATTGAAGTGTGACGGCAACCCGACCGCGACACGACCGGCCGCATACAGACCGTCGATCGGACCTGCGTCCGTGCTGAGCACCTGGCCGCTGGCTTCATCGACCCGCAAGCCGCCCAGAGTTAGGGAAGTGGGCGGAAAACCCTTGCTGTAGGGTGAGCAATTGATGGCATAGTACGGGCCCGCACCAAGGGCTGTGGTGTTGGCTGCGAGCTTGCCCAGCCAATCCTCCCGCCCACTGCCAGCCAATGCGTTGTAGCGCTCGAAGGTTTCGACTAGGTTGGCCGGGTCTATGCCGCACTTGCGTGCCAGCTCCTGAAGGCTTGAAGATCGCCGCCAAGCGAAAGCGATGGGCATCAAAGCGCGCATGCGATAACGCAAGATCATCGGCCGCCAGGGCATGACCTGGTGCCATGCGGCCCGGTACTGTGCTGAATCAAGGATCAGCCAGGCAGCCTGGTTCTGCTGCTGGAATATTTCATGGCCTATGGCCAGACCGTAGGCATCTTCGGCGATGAAACGCTGGCCACTGGTATTGACCAGCAGGCCGAACTTGAACGACTTGGGGATCAGTAGGGAGCGCCCCGATTCGCCGCAATCCAGACGCACACGGGCGCTCACCGACTGCCCCAGGCGTATACCCTCGCCGAGGCATCCCGCCGAACCCATGGGGATAGCATTGAGATGCTGGGGGAGATGCTTGGCAAGCATCTCACGATTATTGATGAACCCGCCTGTGGCCAGAATGACACCTGCGTGCGCACGGATGCGCAATACCTTGCCACGGCCTTCGACCCAGGCGATGGCGCGCGACAGCAGACGCGCCGGATAGCCGTACATATTGCCTTTACCCTTGTGGAACAGGCGTTCGAACAAGCGATGAGCCGCCCACGCCGTAGAGTCGGGCTGCAGTGCGATGAACTCCACGCCTACGACAGCCCCCTGGCCATCCACCACCAAGCGTCTGGCGCTACATCTGAAGCGCAGCCCGATGGCGGTCCTTTCCACGGCCTGACGCAAGGCCGCATATAAATGCACCCCTTTTGAACCAAAACCCGGGCCGACCGTAATGTGCCCGCGTGGTGCCGGCCTGGCGACTGCCGCAAATGATTTCACGTATTCGTTGCCGCTGTAATACAGCGCGGCCCCTGCCGAGAGGGCGGCGTCGTAGGGCTCATCGGGGCGGGCCAGGCGCGAGCCGAAACTTGCACCCTGCTCAGTCAGCCACTGAAGATTGCCGGCGCTCTCGCTGCAGAACCTGCGCAAGGTGTCGGCGGACACGATGTCGCCCACTTCCAGGCTGAGGTACTTGAACATCTCATCTGCGGAGTCCTCGAACCCGGCCTCGCGCTGGTAAGGTGTATTGCCTGCGTACAGTACCCCACCGCTAAGCGCCGTCGCGCCGCCACCTTCGAATTTGTCGGCAAGAATGACACTTGCTCCGCATTCGTTCGCCTGCAGGGCGGCACAGGCCCCGGCAGCGCCAAAACCCACGACCACCACATCGGCCGCATCATCCCAGTCGAACTGGCCGGGATCCTCGACTACAAGTTTGTTCAATATCATGTTGTACGACCGAAGTGATTGCTCAGAACGCCATCCTGCTGGGCAGCCAGGTGACGATTTCCGGAAAAAATATGAGCAGCAGCAGCAAGATCCAGATGACGCCGATGAAGGGAGCCGCGCCGCGTGCCACCGTCATGAGCGTAGTTCCGCGCGGGGCGATGCCCTGGATGACGAACAGATTGACGCCCACCGGCGGCGTGCATAGTGCCATCTCTGAGGCAATTACCATGATCACGCCGAACCAGACGCCGTCGTAGCCCGACTGTATGGCAACCGGCAGGAAGATGGGCACTGAGATCATAATCAGCGCGATTACATCGAGGAAAGTACCCAGCACCGTCAATATCAGCAAGATAACGATCATGGTCCCCCACCCGGGGAGATTCATGCCAATCAGGGCATCAGAGATCAAATCCCTGAAGCCGGTGATGAAGAAGACGTGGCTAAGAACGGTGGCGCCGACGATGATCATGTAGATCATGCCCGAGATGCGGATTGTGCGCTTGACGGCTTCAAGGACGTTGGCGCCATTGAGCCTGCGGTAGGCCACCAGCAGGATCAGTGTGGCAAATACGCTGACCGCACTGGCCTCTATGGCAGTGAATATGCCGGCGTACATGCCGCCGATGATGGTGACGAACAGAAATGCCGCCGGAGCAAGCTCCTTGAGCCCGATGATCTTATCTATCCATCTGGATTTTTCACCCCTGGGAGCATGGTGGGGGAATATCCTGGCATACAGGTAGATATAGACGCTCATGAGCAGCGTCAGCAGAATGCCCGGCAATATTCCACCGATGAACACGCGGCCTATCGATACATTGGTTGCCGCGCTGCCGTATATGATCATGATGGTGCTGGGTGGTATCAGCGCAGCCAGCGTGCCGGCCACCGCCAGCGTGCCCAAGCTCAACGGGCGGTGGTAATTCTTTGCCTCCATGGCCGGAATGGCTACGGAACCCACGGTTGCTGCCGCTGCTGTGTTTGAGCCGCTCATGAAGCCGAAAATTGCACACACCACCGTGCTGGCGATGGCGAACCCGCCGGGCAGTGAGCCGAACCATCGGTGCAGGCCGCTGAACATGTCCTCGCCCATCCGATGGGTGGTCAGCAGATTGCCCATGAGAATGAACATGGGAATGGCCAGTAGGGGAAAGCCGAGCAGTTGGTTGAATGCGAGCTTGCCGGCGATGTTAGCCAGTGAGTTGTAGCCTTCCAGATACTGCAGGGCCCCTAGTCCTGAGAGCAGAAGGCTCATGAAAATAGGCATTCCTATAATCAGGAAAAACCCCAGCAGGCCAAGGCAGATCAACATGCCCGAGATTTCATATGTCATGGTTGACCCTCAGAATTGGCAAACGTATTTGCCGCCGTCCACAGGTACGGGTCCGCCGTTGATGTATTGAGAAAGCGGCGACGCTAGAAAGCAGATCACCCGCGCAAGCTCTTCTGTTTCTCCAAAGCGCCCCAGGGCAATCGCCGAACGCATTTTCTCGCCCACTTCGCCGACATGGCCCGGGCGGGTGAAATCCGTCTCAACGACACCGGGGCGAACGGTAACGGCAGTGATGCCATGCTTGCCAAGTTCGCCGGCCACCGTATCCGACAGGGCCTCCAGGCCCGCCTTGCTGGCACTGTATGCAGCAAAGCCTGCGGCTGGCAAGCCGGCGGCGAACGAAGAGATGTTGATGATTCGCCCGCCCCCTTGTGCCTGCATCAGCCGGCCTGCCGCCTGCATGCAGTTGAAGGCGCCACGCAGGTTCACAGCGATCACCTGATCCCATTCCTGGGTGCTCATCTCGAGAAACGGCACCCGGCGAATCGACGCGCAGGCATTGTTCACCAGCACATCCAGGCGACCAAATCTTTCCTGTACGCCATGCATCATGTCAACCGCAGCAGACATGTTCGTGACATCGACCTTGAACGCAGCAGCCTGGCCTCCTAGCTGCTCGATCTGCGCTTGTACTTGCCGAGCGTTTCCGCCATTGATGTCGGCCACGGCGACCATTGCTCCTTCCCGCGCCAACGCAAGCGCCATGCTCTGCCCATGACCGCGGCCAGCACCTGTCACAATGACTGACTTGCCAGAAAGTTCCAGATCCATTTCGACTCCAATAGCAAACATCATTCTTCAGGCGAGCACCGGCCGAAGTTCCACCAGCCATGTGCCGCATTGGGGGGTCAGCAGACGACGTATCCGCCGCTTACATTGAGTGTGGTGCCTGTGATGTAGCTGGCGTGTTCCGACAGAAGGTAGGCGATGGTGTCAGCCAGTTCTTCGGGCTGCGCAAAACGCCCCATGGGGATACGTGCCAATGCGGCCTGGTTACGCTCGGGGGAAGACAGCTTGGCCATAGGGGTTTGCACACGGCCAGGGGCCACCGCATTGACGCGTATACCTTGTCCGGCAAGTTCCTTGGCCAGCGTCCTGGTCAGGGCAGCCACGGCTCCCTTAGAGGAGGAATAATGCGTCGCAGCCAGAACGCCGCCGTCCAGCGCGGCGGAAGACGAGATATTGACGATGGCGCCGGACTGCCTTTGAATCATGTGCGATACGCTCGCCTTGCACATCAGGAAGACCGAGGTTAGGTTGACCCTGAGGACGTGCTCCCAGTCGGCCAGGCTTATTTCTGTCAGAAATGCCTTGGTGCCGCTTGGTTTTTTCGGTGAAATGCCGGCGTTGTTCACCAAGCAGTCGATCTGGCCGAAACGGTGGATGACCGCCTGTATGCAATCGTTCACCTGGGTTTCTTCGCTGACATCGATGGGCACGCTCATGGCCTCGCCCCCAGATGCGCGAACCTCCTCGGCCAGTTGCTCTATGCCGGGGGCGGCCAAATCCACTAGGGCAACGCGCATGCCCGAGGCGGCAAGCTTGAGGGAAATCGATCGCCCAATGCCGCCAGCGGCACCCGTGACAATCGCGACTTTTGAATCATCAGCCATTGGTGTCAACCTTGTATAAGTAGCGGCCTTAGCACGACTATCCCTGTGCGTGGTTGCGGGCAAACTGGGGCTCGCGCCAAAGCGTGAGCAGCATCGCCAGGAACTGCAGCCCCAGAATGAAAAAGCTCAGTGGCACCAGAAACTTCCAGGGATAAATGGGCAAGGTGATGCCGTAGGAAGACTCGGAGATCAGATAGCTTTGCGTGAAGGTGCGCCAACCAAGTACCGCCATCCAGAAGCAGCCTGCAGAGCATATGGCGTGAGAAAGCATCTCGAGCCGCATGCGTGTGCGATCACCCACCAGGGTCCGCATCAGTTCCATATTGATATGGCCACCATCCCTCAGCACCGGTGCCGCAGCACAAAAAGCCAAGGTTATCTGCACGAGCTGGACGATATCGAGCACCCAGTCTGGAGGCATGTTGAATATATATCGCATGATCACATCAAAGACCAACAGAACGGCCATGACGGATATCGTGATGATGGATATGAAATGAAAGAAAGAGGTAATTCGATCGATCGCAACAGAAAATGCATTATTTGCTGGTTCTGCCTGATGAGACATCGGGATTACCTCTTGAGGATTAATGACGGAATCTGCCTGTTCAGTTCTGTGGATTGAACTGATACGCAATACCCAAGCCCTTGACAATCAGGGGGTCGCTCTTGCCCTCTTCTTCATAGGCCTTGACGGAGGTGCGCGCTGCGGCAAACCACTGCTTCTGCTCTTCTGCGTTGGGAACATAGAGCTGCACCCCGAATTTTTCGCCCACTCTGGCGATAGACTCGTCATCCATCTGGCTCAAGCCGGCGCGAACGTGGTCGGCAAGTTCCACCATACCGTCTTCGACAATCTTGCGGTCGCCCTCACTGAGCTTGGAGAGCATGCCGGGGTTGTAGATGACATGCATCAGCACGGAGGTCAGATTCATCCTGGTCACATACTTGACGATCTCGAACTGGCTGCGGTCTTCGATCATCATGACTGCGTTGGTGACGCCGTCGACGATCCCGCGAGAGAGTGATTCATAGACCTGGTCCATGGTCATGTTGACCGGGCTGGCGCCGATGGCCCTGAACATGTCGGCTTCGGCACCCACGCTTCTGATCTTGACACCCTTGGTCTCATCAGGCGTACGGATCAGTGTGTTGGAGGCCAGCATTCTTGGCAAACATTCACTGACGCCGGCCACCCTGACGTTTTTCAGGCCCTGGCGTTGCAAGGCTTCTGTATAGACCTCATTCAGCCCCGCTTTGTATGCCTTGACGATGCCCTCGCAGCCACCGGTCCAGATGGGGATGGTTTCGATATTGAACAATGGGATCGTCTTGGACATGTAGGGCATATACCAGATGGCCATGAACGCCGTACCATCGTTCACACCGCTAGCCATTTCCGTGGTGGGCACCAGGGTGGACGACCCATAGTTCCGGAACTTAACCCTGCCCTCGGTGCGTTCCTCGATCTTGTCCATCACCTCTTTGCTCAGCGTGATGATGGGGTGGCCATCAGGCTGATAGAATGCCCCTTTCAGGGTGGTCTGAGCTTTTGCCTGTGAAATGGGAGCCGCTGCTCCGAATGCCATCAAGCCCAGCGCTGCCACAGTTGCTACCGCAGCATGGCGCAGTTTCTGGGGAAACAATCCACCAACTTTGGTCGTCATTACTGTCTCCTGTATGATTGTCATGTCCCACTTCCAAAAGGGTGGTCTCAAGACAGAGATTATTTGAACAACCCAGCCCGGTAAAGACGTCAAACGGAACAACAGAGTTTCAAAAATATTCATAATTCGAATTGCCCCCAGGAATTTTCAATAATGGGATTTTTTGACGTCGATGGTCACCCCCGACTTCGACCGTTAAAATCGCAAGTTTTGATTTAGATTAATTGTGCGATGCTTTCTGCCATGAGGATCATGAAGAGCGGAATGGAGCAAGCAAGCCGAGACCGGGCCTGATGGCAGGCGCGGCCGGGGGACGCGTAAGGCACGCTGATGCACCCAGGCCACACCATTGGCGCCAGTTCATCAAACTGGCACACAAGCAGAGCAACTCAGTCCGCCTGAGGGAGCTGTTCCTGCAACAGTGGTTGATTCAGATATTAGACAGAGCTTCGGATTGCACGTCACCCGCGAGAAGCCATACTATTTTTTTATGTTTTTTTCGTGTATCGAGTTGCGAAAAACTCCTAGCAGCGGACATTTTTCATGGCCGCGCACCCGCGCGGCTACTGCAGGCGGTCGTCGTCGAGGATATCGGGAATCGGCATGATCGAAATGCCGTCCTCGACCAATGACTGGCATTCCTCGGCGGTGGCCGTGCCGCGGATCGCGCGATGCTCGATCTCGCCCTCGTGCATGCGCCGCGCCTCGTCGGCGAAACGCGCCCCGACGTTGTCGGACTGGCTGACGATCCGGCGGATGTGGCGCAGCACCTCGGCCTGCAGGTGGGCGAGCTGCCCGTCCGAGGGCGCCATGACCGACGCGCGGCCGGCGGGCACCGATGGGGCGTCCTCGCGCTGGGCCTTCAGGTGGCTGACGTTCAGGTGAGGCGCCGAGACGCGCCGGGTGATCTGCGCGCTTTGGCAGACGGGACAGCGGACCAGCCCCCGCGAGGCCTGGTCCTCATAGCTTTCCAGCGAGGCGAACCAGCCTTCGAAGAGATGATCGTGCTCGCACGAGAGGTCGAATACTTTGAGTGCCATGGTCAGCAGATGGGGGCGGCGTTGCCGGATTCAAGGGCCGCCCAGCAGCGCCAGCGCCACTCCCAGGGGGCGATTGCGCCGGGCTGGGCCCACAGCCCCAGGCGTCGGTCGCGGGCATGATCCTGCAGCCCGGGCAGGTCCGGATCACGCATGTACTTGCCGCCGCCCTGCATATTGGCCCAGGCCATGCCGGCGGCCACCATGCGGCGATTGGCGGTCTCGCCCTCGCCCAGCGGCAGGTCGCAGACATGCCGCCGATAGCGGTCGCGC
>Ga0180216_1001614_pt1 | contig 19807 bp, 33 predicted proteins | sample eDN3rd37CBELigMG_FD_128879 | JGI IMG/M metagenome (GOLD analysis project Ga0180216, IMG submission 128879) | Enriched Miracle-Growth compost microbial communities from Emeryville, California, USA - eDNA 3rd pass 37_C BE-Lig MG (version 2)... ...
CCCCCCCCCCCCCCGCGGGGGGGGGGGGGGGGGGGGGGGGGGGGGCGCGCCTACCTCGGTGAAGCCGGCGGTGCGCACGGCCTTGTTGGACGACGCCGACCCTGCCAACGCAGCGAGTACAAACGCAGCCGTGGTCGCTGTGCACATCAGCGCCGCCACTCCTGAACGCTCAAGTGACCAGGCCGCGCGGTCAACCTTCGACGAGCCTGGCGCCCTCCGGCAGCGTGTGCGAGTTGTTGACGGCAATGAAGAACGATTGCGCGCCCTGTGGCACGACGATCGGGCCGCGCGTGGCCTTGGCGTGGCAGGCACCGCCTCTGCACCGAACGCGCGCAGGTGAGCCGCTCGCTCGGGCACGCCCTGACCCTTCGCTCACGGCGGGCGGCCGCGCACCTCCCAGTCGCTGAGGTTGAGGTGGAACAGCGTGTCCATGTTCTCGATGCCGCAGTCGGCGCCGTCGAACGCGCACGCGGCCACGTTGCACGCGCGGTCGCAGTAGCGGTCGCCGATCCACGTGTCGGGGCAACCGGCGCTGCAGTACCGCGACGTGTACGGCGACGTGTACGAACCTGCGACGAGGCACCCCTTGAACAACAATGTAGGCTGCCGTGAGCCGACCTGCCGTGCGGACGCTCGCGCATCCAATCGCGCTGGTCGTACTGCTGTAGCTCGAACCGTGGCCCGACGTGGTGGTGGCGGTCCGGTTCAGGCAGTCGCCGCCGTCAAAGTCGCACGCCGAGTTGTTGCACGCAATGTCGCAAAACTTGTCGCCGATCCAGTTGGAGGGACATCCTTCCGCACAGTTGGGCACCGGCCACGACAAGTAGACCTACGCGGCACACGAGCACAGCTCCGCATCGTGGCACGTGAGGTCAGCCATCGCACAGGGCCGGTCGCCGCAAGCGCGATGTCCCAAAACAGGCACCTTTTGGCCGTTGCTGTGCGTGTAAAAGTCCTCGGGCCACACGTGGTCGCCAAACATGACGTCGTCGTTCAGGTAGATGAACTTGGTCGACAGACCGGGGATGCGATGCAGGTGCGACTCAATGGCGGGCGAGCTGCGTGTGTCCAGCATGCCACGCCATTGCTGAGGTCCGTTAGCAGTGCGCTGATCGAGCGGGACGTGCGCCAGAATCTCTTCGGTACCTAAACGTCGGCAGGTCCTCCTTGTTGGGGAAGATGTCTTCGTGCTTGATGATCTTGATGCGCGGGTGGTTCACGTTGAGCCACGCGGGCACCTGCCCGTTGGTGACAATGTAGATGTTGCGCACCCACGGCGCAAACGTCTCCACGGACCGCAGCGAGTACCGCAGCTCGCCGTTGTCTGGCGCCGCGGGCGGCCGCGCGCCGTTGGCGCCGCCCAGGCTTTCGTTAGTACCGACCGCAGCGATGTCCTGCCACGGATGCTCGCACGCACCGATGAAGCGGCTCAGCGAAAAGTGATCCTCGGGCTTCTTATCGTCCGGCGGCGCCGTGCCGTCCGGCTTGGGCGTCGGCGTGGTGTACGTCGTCCGGCTGCCGCTCGCCGTGGGGCTCGCCGACGGCGACGCGCCGCCGCCCGCTGCTGCAGTCGGCGTCGGCGGGTCCTGGTTCGCGCTGGCGCCGTCCGGCGCGGCGGTGCCCGCGGCCGGCGGTGCCGTGGCCGCGCTGCCCGCCTGTACCTTCCGCGCCGCGCGCAGAGGGCTGTCCCCGCTCTCCAGCATCGTCAGGAGGGCGCGAATCTCGTCGCTCTCTGCCTCATCGCTGCAACACGGCAGCCGGGCTGAGTGCGGATGCCACGCGAGGTGAGTGCGCGATGCATGCGTACGCTAGGAGATCCGTCGCGAGGACGCACCCGCCGTTGGCCAGCAGCTCGCGCAGCTGCTTGAGCACTTCGGCCTCCAGCTCGTCGTCGCTCTTGATGTCGTCCATGGCCAGCAGGCCGCGGGTCGTCCCGCTGGTCGTCGGTGCGGCGGTGGCCGCCTCCGAGGCATTGGCGGCTGCGACATTGCTCAATCCGTTGGACGTGCGCGTCCACGTGAGCCATTGCCCAAGGTGTTCGCAGTGGCACCGGTCTGCTTCGCGTACACGTGGCATTCGCTTCCAGGATGCTCTTGTAGTAGGCCAAATCTGGGCGGCGCCAACCAACCGTCTCGAACGCACCTTATTTAGGTGCGTGAGGACGGTCCACCAGACGCTGGGCTCCCCACGCCGACGACGTACCGGCCTGCAGCTTCGGGTCGGAGCCGTTGACCCAGGTGTACACAATGTCGATGGGCACGGGCGCGCAGAGCCGCTCCTGGTACGACGTCGACGCAATGTTGTTGCGGAACGGGTCGAGGCGGGGCGCCAGCTGGGCCGCGCTGCTCCACTCGACGAGCGACTCGACCAGCTGGAAGGCCGAGTTGAGCGTGACCACCAGCAGGACGATCGCCACCGCCAGCGCCGTCCGCGACGACACCAGCGAGTACAGCTGGCGCTGCAGCGACTTGCGCAGCGACGACGACGTGTCCGCCATCGCCGCGTCGCGCTCGCGGTCCGGGCCGCGAGGGAGTCGGCCACCGGACACCGCGCAGTCGGCAGGAGAGCCGGCCGGCACCGGCGACCGCAGCAGGCGGATGGCTTGCAAACAGACGAGCTCCGCCTCGTGACCGATAGCGCTGCCGCGCCCGCCGGCCGTCGACGTACAAAGGGTCCAAGGAATCCAGCCGGCCGCGGGAACCGCTAGCAAGTAGTTGCTGGGCCCCCTGGCCCCCACGCGCTTGCCTTGCGTGGCCGGTCGGAAACGGTCCGTCTCGTCCGACCGTCGGTGTGGTCGGTCTCTCGTCCTCGCTCTGGCAGCTGGCCGTCCTCTTTGTCCTCGTCGTTGTCCTCTGCGCCTTTCCTCCTCGTCCACCTCCTCGTCCTCGTCGTCCTCCTCGTCCTCGTCCGCTCCGTCGTCTGGTTTCTCCCAAAGGCAGAATTGTCTGAGGAAAACGGCGCTCAACCGCCTAATCGCACTTTACGTCATAGTCTCCACGTGACCATTTCCACCGTCATCTGCCACACTTCCACCCAGTGGAACCTGCACGTGACATGCGCAGCATGTGACACAATGCACGTGCCGGCGGCTCGGCTGCGTTGGGAGAGGTGGGGCTGCCGCCCCGCCCGTGCGTGGAAGGGCGTGAGCGTCGTGGAGGCCGCCAGCTGTGCAGACACACGGCGTTGGCGGCCGCAAAGACGTGCGATCCAAGCGCAAAGCACACAGGCCGCCAGGTTCAGTGCACGTGACTAGCTCATCATGTGCCTGAAAAGGTGGAATGAGGTGGAATTAAGGTGACACCCATAGAAAATGTGCGCATTTGATACGACGTCAAAGTGGAGATGGCGTTTCCTTCACTTTCAGCCGCCATTCTGCCGTTTCACTTGGAGAAGAGGACGACGACGAAGAGGACGACGACGCAGAAGACGCAGAAGAGGACGAGGACGACGACGACGCAGAAGAGGACGACGACGCAGAAGACGACGACGACGACGAAGAGGACGACGACGCAGAAGACGACGACGAAGCGGACGAAGGACGACGACGCAGACGACGCAGAAGAGGACGACGACGCAGACGACGACGAAGAGGACGACGACGCAGACGACGACGAAGAGGATGCCATAGACCGAAAGGCTCTGCATCTGGTCTACGGGCTGCGCTCTCCTTCGTTGGATCGTGCGACGGTCGGGCCATGGCGCTGCCACAGCCCACGGACCAGCCCTCGCCGGCGGCAACAACAGCGGTTGGCGGAGGAGATGCTCCACAGGGCCCGATCACCGTCGAGACGCTGGTCGACCGCCTGCGGCAGGGCATTGCCCTCTTCCACCAGGTAAGGCCGCCTCGCAGCCTTTGCTCGTCCGGCCCAGCTGACCGGCCGCGACGCCTCTGCCGCTCGCCCATGGCGGAGGCAGGTCAACGACAATGGCGAGATGTTGAGCACTGACAACGCCATCAACTTTGGCGTGCTGCTCCGCGCCCTCGCGGATGCGGCGCCCGCGGAGGCGGACCGCGCCGTGCTGGTCCACGCCCTGCGGGAGCAGGTGGCGCCCGCCGACGGCGCCGCGGACGCCGAGATCTTCAGCCGGATCGGGTGGGACCTCTTCCCGTGGCTGCTGGACGGCCTCGGGGCAGCACCGACGACGGCCGCGGAGCTCAACGCCGACCTGCTCGCACTGGTCGGCGGCGTTACCGCGCACGCCAACCCGCGCGAGATCTTTGTCGTCGTGCTCGAGCGCCTGCAGACGTGGTCGCCCGACGACGACCGCGTCGACGGCATCCAGGCGCGCGTGCTCCTGCAGACGCTGGCGGGCATGCTGCTGCGGCTCAAGGCCAGCCGGCGCGAGCGCTTCCTGAGCTCCCTCGCCCTGGGCCTGCGGCCGTTCTGGGCGGCCGTCGACACGCTGCTCACGATGGAGTGGCCAGCAGCGACGGAGCCCGACCCGCCCGGTGGTGGTCCTCCCGCACCGGCGGCGCGCAGCCGCCGCTCGCGCCGCAAGCGCCGGGGACCGCGCACTAGTGCGCCTCTGGAGGCGGCCACGCCCGCGGAGCGCGCCGAGTTTGCGGCGGCGGCGCTGGAGCTGCTGGCGGTGCTGGCCGACGCCATCGTCCAGTTCGCCGCGGTGGCCGACGACGCGCCGCCGCTCGCGTGGGCGGCGTGGCCCGCGATCCGGCCCGCCGACCACCCCCGCGCGCTCGCGGCCGTGGCGCTGCTGGATGGCCTCGGCGCGCTGGCGCGGCACTTGGCGTTCTCCGCGTCCGCGCTGCTGAGTTCGGTCCGGTTGCCGATCCGCCGCGGCCCGCCACAGCCGCCGAACCGCGACCACCCGCCGGCCGCGGCAGCGCCCGCCGAGCCGGCAGTGGATACGTGGCTTGCCGACCGCGACGACAACCGCACCCACCGCCTGCTCTCGGGCATTCTGGTGCGTGCATCTGCATGCTCGCGACGGACGCGAAACCCGTGCTCATGCCAACGCCGGCAGAGCGTGCCGGACGCAAGGGATTGCGCTGCAGCATACGTGGAGAGCCCTGCGGGTGGACGCATGGAGTCTGCTCTCGTTTCCGGCACGCGGTACGGTGTGCGACCGGGACCAACGGTGCCGGTTACTTGGCCGCTCACGAGCTGGGCGTCCATTTGTGTGCTGCGCGCTACAGAGGCCAACCGGCGTGCGGAGCACACCGACCAGGCGGCACCGGACGACGATGATCAGCGTCTGCCCACGGTGGAGGAGCACCTGCTGAAGAAGGCCGACGGCGACGTGGACCGGCCCGGGCCCGAAGACGTTTCGGACTGGCCCGCCCCCACCGTTCCCAGCATTGCAACGTGGCTCTGCCTCTGCCGGCACCCGGCGTACGTCTGTGACCCTCCTTGTTGGGAGGCGTGGCGCGCACGGTGCCAACGTGGCGTGTTCTGTCCTGGGTGAAGGCACTAGTGCAGGTTGGCTGGCCTGTCGACGGTGCCCGAAGTGCTGGCGCCCGCCGTGCTGCTGGAGCACGCCGTGGGACTGGCGACGGCGCTCCTGGAGCGGTGCGTCGCCCGGACCGTGGCGAAGCAGCGTGCGGCACCCCGCGCTAACGATCCGCGCGCGTCCGCGCCTCGCTCATGACCGACGACACGCAGGGGGCAGCAGCCGGCCTTGCGGGGCCTGCAGTTGCTGGACACGCTGCTGGCGGCGTGCCCGCGGCGCGCGCTGGTGCCGTCGCTGTGGACGCGCACCGCCGAGCACGACCGCGTCCCGTCAGCAGAGGCCGATGCTGCTGCGGAGGCCGAGCCGCCGCGGTGGGCGGTGACGGTGGCCAGCGAGGCGCTCGTGTCCTTCTGGGTCGTGTGCACGGACGGCGCCGTCCGCAGCCTGGCGGTGACCGCGCTGGCCGCGTTCCTCGACCGGCTGGACGGCCACGCCCACCTGCAGGTGCTCGGCGACCTGCTGGCGCGGTGCCCGTACACCAATGCGCGCGGTGCGTTTCGTCGTGTGCGGTCGGGCGCTAGTGAGCGGGGTTGGGCGCACTGACAGGATACGCTGCATGTTGCCAGGGCCTGTTCTCCAGCGGCCCTCGTGCAGCTGGCAAAAGACGCCGTCGCCGCCGCCTGGCCCGTGCCGACGGCCGCCGCGGCGTCGCCGCTCGTGCGGCGCGAGCTGCTGGCCACGCCGGCGATCGCGGACCTGTTTGTTGTCCCGGACACGGTGGAGCCGCTGTGGGTGCTCGAAGAGCTGGAGAGCCTCGTCGGCCGGCTAAACTTTGCCTACCTGCTCGTGGCGCGCGAAACGGCCGAGCGACGCAACCTGGTGCGACGCCGCGCAGTCTGAGGGAGTATGCAAACGCTTGACTAACAGCTGGCACACGCTGCTGCGCCCCCCCGCGCGGGCGTCCGTCACAGACCGGCATCCTGGATGGCCAGTGGCTGGACACGCTGCGGCACGGCCTGCTGGGCCGCCTCGAGCGCCACATCGCCGCCTGCAAGCGGGAGCTCGACAAGGCCCTGCACGCGGAAACCACCGCCAAGCCGGCAGGCACCAAACCGGAGGCCGTCCCTCGCGAGGTACGGCTTGGCCGCCAAGACCGCTCGCACGGTTGGCGGCGCCGCTCACGCGCGCGCTCCGTCGGCACGATCTGCTGGTCGCTCGCAGTTTTTGCTGGCGCAGGGCAGCAACCTGTGGCTGCTCGAGGCCGCCGTGGCGCGGCTGCACGAGGCGCTCGCACGTGTGTAAACGACTGTATAAAAGACGGACGCCGTGCAGGGAGCTGTACAGATGATGCGTGATGAAAAGCGCTACGGCAGCGACACGTACGACCGCAGGTCCTCCGGCACGGCGGTGTACAGGCCCTTGGACTCGAGCCACTTCTTGCTGAACAGGCGCGACTGGTAGCGGTAGGCGCCGTCTGCGAGGATGGTCACAATGTTCTTGCCGGGCCCCAGCTGCCGCGCCATCTCCACCGCCGCGGCCACATTCAATGCCGACGAAGCGCCCACGAACAGGCCGTCGTAGTGCAGCAGCTTGAAGATCTGCGGCGCGACCGCCACACGTGCGCACCACAGCAATGCGTGAGCGAGACGAAAACGGCAATTAAAGCGCCTGCGGCGGGGCATCGCACCATCTCCACGGTGGCCTCGTCGGGGATGTGCACGGCGTCGTCCACGATGGCCTCGGTGCCCTTCATGTTGTCCGTGATGCGGCCCTGCCCAATGCCTGCCCAACGCCCAATGCCCCGCAAATGGGAACCGCGGAGGTAGTCACTTGTCAATCTCACGCTGGCGGTTCAGAGCAACGAGGTCTTTTTCCAAGCAACCTTCGGTGATGGAGCCCGTGCCGGTGCGCTCCAGCTCCTTGCCGCCCGACTTGAAGTAGCGGTACAGGACCGAGCCCGGCGGATCCGCGACAAAGACCTTGACGTCCTTCCGCTGCTCCTTGAGGAAGCGGGCCGTGCCCGCGAGCGTGCCGCCGGTGCCTGCGTCGTACGACACGCCGCCCGAGAAACAAGCTCCTGAGCAGTGAGCGAGGAGCGGGGCCATCGTCACGCTTGGGGGAGCGGACAACGGAGGATCACGCACCGGTGGAGCACGTGAAGCCGTCCACGCGGCCCTGCAGCTGCGCCCAGATCTCGGGGCCCGTGGTCGCGTAGTGCGCGTCGCGGTTCGCCGTGTTGTCAAACTGGTTGGTCCTGTGGAGCCACATGCGCGTCGCGCGCGGGAGGCGCCGCAGCGCGTGAGGCGGAGCAACTGCGGGTGGTGCTCAGCCAAGCCGGCCACGCACCACACGGCGTTGGACAGCGTCTTGGCGTAGGCGGCCGCCTGGTGGTTGTAGTTGGCCGGGTCCGTGAACGCCACCGCCGGCACAGGCCGGACGTCGGCGCCGAGCATGCGCAGCAGGTCGATCTTTTCCTGGGACTGCGTGTTGGGCATGTAGATGACGCACTTGTAGCCCTTGGCGCGGCAGACGTGCGCCAGGCCGATGCCCGTGTTGCCGGCGGTGCCCTCGACGACCGTGCCGCCGGGCTTGATCAGGCCTGCACTCCCCAACGGGGGGTGGGGGGAGACCCGGCCTGCTTGTGAGACTGGCGACGGCCGCGTGACGTCTGGGCGGTGCGTCCGCCGCACCCTTGCGCTCGGCGTCCTCGACAATAAAGAGCGCGGCGCGGTCCTTGACCGAGCCACCCGGGTTCATGAACTCGGCCTTGGCGTAGATGTTGCAGCCGGTCTCGCGGCTGAGCCGCGTCAGGTGCAGCAGGGGCGTCAGGCCGACGGCGCCGGGGAAGCCTTCGCGCGGCTGCCACCGACGTTCGCCGCACGCGGCTGAGCGCAGACGGCTCAGCATTTCGTCCTCAAAGCCTGCGCCGGCGGCCACTGCAGCGCTACCTGCATGTAGGCCGCCGCAGACGCCCCGCGCGGGGCCGCCGCCGTGGCGTACCCGCGGCGTGCGAGCACCGCGCCCGCCTGCCGTGCCAGGGCGGCCATTGTCGTCGCTTGGATGGTCTGGCGAGATCTCCCCCCCCCGCCTGCGTGTCCGTCGGGTCTCGGGCTCAGCATCCCGTGGCGGCTCCAAACGCAGTCACATTAGCCGATGGCGTACCAATGCTGTGGGTGCGCTCCCAGCGTGCCGCGTCGCGCCTGCTCGCTCGTCCGGCGGCCGCGTGCTTGCGCCTTCCGCAGCCAGGCCGCGGCGTTCGCGTGTGGCACGCGCTCACTAGCGCGCGGTCGTCGACGTCGCACCCGCGCCCACCGTCAAAGCGCCGTTTCTCCAGTGTGGCGATGATGTCATCACGCTGGGGGGATGACGGGCATTTGCCGCCCAGCTTTCTCTCTATGGACCAGCAGGGAGCGAGAGCGCCCTTCTCGTGGCCATGCCAGTGACGTCACCTACGAAAGCTGGGGGATCGGTGAGGCGAGGTCCCCCGGATCTTCTCTACAGGGCGGGCGTGCCGCATGAAACGCCGTTTCTCAGGCTGAGGGACAGTGACGTCATTCGGTGCCTTGTCCCGCGTCCGCGACGACTGCAGACTGTGCTGCCGGGCCGCTGCGACGGGCAGCGACGGAGGCGCCGCAACAATGGTGCTCGGCGACCTCGGCTTGAAGCTCACGGGCGCCCTGCGCAACCTCTCGCAGGCCCACATTGTTGACGAGAGCGTGCGTCGGGCGTCGGGGGTCGCCACGGCCTTGTGTGGCCCGCCCGCTTACGCGCCTTGGTCCGTGCGCTCCAAGCCAAGCCTTTTCGACCTACAGGTACTGGACAATCTGCTCAAGGAAATTTCCATCGCGCTCCTCCAGGCCGACGTCAACGTGCGCCAGGTGAAGCAGCTGCAGGAACGCATCAAGAGCAGTGTGAACCTGGAAGAGCTCGCGTCCGGCCTGAACCGTCGCCGCATTATCGAGCAGGTCCGGCGCCGTGACGTGCGACGACGACGCAGCGCTGGCACGCCAGGCTAAGGCGTGCGGCGCAGCGTGCGTGTGGCCCCGGCCGTTCCCCAGGCGGTGTTTAAGGAGCTGTGCAACCTCGTGGACCCCGGCGTGGAGCCGTTCAAGCCGAAGAAGGGCGCCCGCAATGTGATCATGTTTGTAGGTCTCCAGGGCAGCGGCAAGACCACCACGTGCACCAAGGTACAACGCCGCCGCCCTGTGCGTGCAACCGCCCGCCTCCTTACGACTGACCCAGCCGGCCAGTTGTCCTCCGTGCCTATCGCGCTTCCAGCTCGCGTACCACTACCAGCGGAAAGGATGGAAGGTCGCGCTGGTCTGCGCGGACACGTTCCGCGCCGGCGCGTACGACCAGCTGAAGCAAAACGCCACCAAGGCCAAGATTCCCTTCTACGGCAGCTACACCGAGGTCGACCCCGTGCAGCTGGCCATCGACGGTGTGGCCAAGTTCTCCGCGGAGCACTTTGAGATCATCATCGTCGACACGTCCGGTCGCCACAAGCAGGAGGCGGAGCTCTTTGACGAGATGAAGCAGATCGAGCAGGCGGTGGTGCGTGCGCGCGGCAAGGCGCAGCCAGCGCGGGAAGCGCGCCCCCGTGGTAACGGCGCCCCGGCTGTGTCGCACGCGGCGCGCCGGGGCCCGCTGCAGAAACCGGACAACGTCATCTTTGTGATGGACGGCAGCATCGGCCAGGCGGCGTTGGCGCAGGCCAAGGCGTTCAACGAGGCGGTCAACGTCGGCGCGGTTATCATGACCAAGATGGACGGCCACGCCAAGGGCGGTGGCGCGCTCAGCGCGTACGGCTGGCCGCCGCCCGCGCCGCGCGGCGGCGTGCGTGACGTGCGAGGCTAACCCCCCAGCGCGCGGGTCGTTCTGAGGGGCGAGGAAACGACCAGGGTGGCCGCGACCAAGAGTCCAATCGTGTTCATCGGTGTGGGCGAGCACATCCACGACCTGGAGCGGTTCGAGCCGCAGGCGTTTGTGGGCAAGCTGCTGGGCCGCGGCGACATCTCGGGGCTGGTAGAGAAGGTCAAGGACATGAACCTCGACCAGAACAAGAACCTGATCAAGAATCTCCAGGAAGGTTCGCGCGCGCGCGTGGCACCGCCGTTGCGGTTTCCCCGCCTGTTTCAGCGGCTCAACCGTGGTGGTGCTTGCTGGGTCGTGAGCGGCGAGTGCACAGGAACGTTCACGCTGCGCGACATGTACGAGCAGTTCCAGATGATCCTCAACATGGGGCCCATCTCGCAGGTGATGGGCATGATGCCCGGCCTCAACTCGGACATGTTCAAGGGCAGCGACGCCGAGACCCAGCGCCGGCTGAAGCGGTACCTCACCATCATCGAGTCCATGACGGACGAAGGTCCGCATCGCATGCAGCGCGGGCGGGCGGGCGGTTGGCGTAGCGCTGACCGCTGCAGTGCGCGCGGTCGCCCAGCGGTTATTGCTGATGATGGCGCGCAGAGGCCGAGGCGCCGGACGGCGACCTGTTCAACCCCAAGAAGAGCAAGTCGGCCCAGTCGCGCGTTCTGCGCGTGGCCCGTGGCGCCGGCGTGCTGCCGGTGGAGGTCGACGAGCTGCTGACCAACTACACCAAGTTTGCGGCGGCCATCAAGGCCATGGGCGGCAAGAACGGCCTGTTCAAGGGTACGCCCAACGCGGCTGAGCTCCAGGCCGTCGGCGACGGTGAGCTAACGGCATGCGGCAGCGCATTCGTCGGGGTTGACCAGGCGACATTCCCAAGAACCCCATGCAGATGGCCAAGGCGCAGCAGCAGATGGCCAAGGCGCTGGGCCAGATCAACCCCGGCGCGCTCAAGCAAATGGGTACGGGACCGGCGCGAGGGCCCCCGACATAAGGCCGCGGCGACGGTGCTGATCGCCGCGCTCGTGGGTGAGTCGGAACATGGCTTACGCTGGTCAGGCGGCCCCATGGGCATCCAGAACATGATGCGCCAGCTCCAGAACGTCGACTTGTCCAAGCTCGGCGACCTGGGCGCGCTGGCCAACATGTTTGGCGGGCCCGGAGGTGCCGGCCCAGCCGGCGGGCGGCGTCGCTAAGGACCGTTCTGCTTGTGTTTTACAGTTGGCAACGCACCTGTACATAGCGCTTGTGGCACACGAATGTCATGATATGGTTACAGCGGCGCCGGCACTGCACGGGCCGCAGAAAAGGGACGGCTTCTCTGTACACATGGCGCTCTAGCTTGGCGTTCTAGGACGCGAAGGCGTAGGCGTAGTCCGAGACGGCATACCGGGCCGGCGACGGCGTGGTGCGCGCGGTCCACAGCTTGACCGTAAAGTCGGCCGAGCACGACGCCAGCAGCGGCTTGGTCGGGTGGAACGCCACCGCGTACACGCGGTCCGAGTGGCCCTCCAGCCGCTGCACCAGCTCGGCCGTGCCCTGTATGCTAAGGTGACCTGCAGTGCGGAGGCAGGGGGGTCAGCACAAAACAGATTGCGCCACGACTGACCCGCTCACGCACGCTCGCGCACCTCGCGGCCGCTAACATCGTAAATGTAGGTGCACGCGTCCGCGCTGCCAGTGGCCAGCAGCAGCGACGGCTTGGGCGCGGGCGGTGGCGTCGTCCTGCGACGGCCACTGTCCTCGTCCGCGCCGCTGGGAACGTCGTCAATGTCGTCGTCCGTCGCCGAGCCGGACCGCAGCGCCGCCACCGAGAAGTCTGTGGCAAGCCGCCAAACCAGCCGAAGAAAGGAAGCGCTTTTAGTTGGCGCGCCAAACACGCGCGTCCTGGTATGCGCGGCGCGTACTGTCAAAGCTGCGCATGAAGGCGCTTCGGATGGGCCAGTTCTGGTGGCGGTGGCCGCGGAGCGAGTGCACCAGCGACATGGCCGGTCCGGCGTCGCGGTCGTACACGCGCAACACTGGCGGGGACAAACACGCCACGACCTGCCCATACAGCCACAGTGAGACGCGCCGCCCGCCATCGACTCCGTGGTACCGCGGGCGCCATACCATTGTCGTACGAATTGACCGCCAGGTACCGCGGCTCCTCGCCGTCTGTGGGCCGCCCCATGGCAAACAAAGTCGGTCGCGTCAGCGCCGCGACGTTCGCCTGTGCGTCTCTGCCGCACCCGCAGACCTTTGATGGGAGCCGACGCCGTCACGTGGCAGATAGGCTTCCGCGTGGGCTCGTTGAGGACGACCGACAGCTTTTCGTCTGGGTGACCGCGCCAGTCGGCCAGAACTGGTGGGTGTTGCAAAAGCATGAGTACGGTTTCCCCGGTGTGCACGTCAGCGGCTGTCGGCGCCGTACTGGTTCGCAGGTCCCAGGTGACCAGCTGCCCCGACTGATCGCCGGTGATGGCGGTGATGCCGTCCTGCGCAACGTAGCTACACGGTGGGTGTCGGCGCGCTGACGACCGGGGCCCGGCCGAGTCAAAAATCCCTAGGCGCAGATACCACCCGCACACTTTGATGGGCTCACACGCACATCGAGTTGATCATGGCGTCGTGCGTGACCACCACGGGGTCGCTGCCGCCCTTGCGCCGGTCAAACCGGCAGAGGCTCTTTCGCGTGGTCGCCGCAAAGAAGAGCTGCGGGTCTGTTCTCTCCCACGCCCGGGACGTTCGGCCAGCCACTCACTCAGCGCGCTGCGGCCGGAATTAGTGCCACCTACGCGAGCTGTCGGGTCCGTACTGGCTGGGCTGAAGATGGCGCACTGGAGGTAGCCGTCGGCCTTGTGCGTGCTGAGCGCCTTGCCGGTCTCGACGTCCCACACCAGGCACGTCGTGTCGTAGGAGGCCGAGAGCAGCGCGGTGGAGTCGGTGGACCATGCCACGTCCGACACATTCATCGCGTGCTTCTCCAGCCGTTTCAGCTGGCACCATTCAGCAGGCGGGGGCCGTTCGATGCACCGATGTCAGCGCGAAGGGCTATCCTACCACAGCGCCGCAACCGCCAATGCGCGCGCACCTCGGTGGGGGCGGTGGCATCCCAGATGCGGACGCTCTTGTCGAAGCTGCCGGTGGCGACGTAGCGGCCGCACGGCGAAAACTGCACCGCGTAGACCGCGCCGGTGTGGCCCTTGAGGTCGTGGCGGTACGAGAACAGCCGGCCGTCCAGAGCGCCGGGGCGCCCGCCCGCGCCTGCGGCCCATACCAACCGGAGTGGGCATTCCGCCAATGCGTCAGCGGAACGACGCCCCGCCGCAGCCAGCATAGCATGCCCGGTAGCCGTGAACACGCCGCACCGTTCGGGCTGCCGATGCCGTCGGTATCGTCACCGCGGGGCGTCCGGAGCGCCCCGCCCGACGCGACGGCCGCCGCGGTGGCGGCCGCGGCGGCGGCAGCAGCGGCGGCCGCGGCGGCGGGCGGCAGGGGCGCGGCGGCGCGCGACGGCTCCAGCGCCGCGTCCACGTCAAACGCCGCGACGGCCGTGGCCGCCCGGCCGGAGCCGGCGGCGGCCGCGGCCGCGCCGGGCGCGCCGGGCGCGGCGGTGAGGCGCAGGCTCAGATCGTAGACGGAGCGCTTCAGCGCCTCGTTCTCCTTCTCCATGCTGTCGATGCGGCTTTTGAGCGCCTTGATTTCGCGGACGGCGGCCTCGAGCTGCTCCCGCAGGAACGCCTCGGACCCGGCGGGCGTCGGCTTCTTGACCTTGCCGCCGGGCGGCAAGGCGGTCGTTGGGGGGTCCATGGCACCCGAGCCGAGCGGCCGCAGGGCCCCGCGCGAAGCAGCGACTAGCGAAACTAAGCTGGCGGCCCTCGGTTCTGTTCGTCTCTTTGTCGGCTGGCTCCGCGTGCAGTGCTGCTCGGCTGAGGTCGGTGGCGAGGGGGGCCGTCTTTGATCAGCGGCTTCGTCCTTTTCGTTGTCGTCTTAGTCCGCGTCGTCCTGCGCTTCGGCGTCCTCTTCGGCACCCTTCTCCTCGTCCTCGTCGTCGTCCTCTTTGTCGTCCTTGTCGTTCTCGTCCTCTTTGTCGTCCTCGTCGTCTTCGTCCTCCTCGTCGTCCTCGTCGTCTTCGTCCTCCTCGTCGTCCTCGTCGTCCTCGTCCTCCTCGTCGTCGTCCTCGGCCTTCTCGTCGTCCTCGTCGTCCGTCGTCGTCGTCGTCAGTTTTGGCGCCCAGTCACAAAGTGCCCCTCCAACTGTACGGTACGCCTGCGGACGATTTGGCGCGAAGGCGCGACGCGGCGGACGACGCAGCGGACGACGCAGCGGACGACGCGGCGGACGACGCAGCGGACGACGCAGCGGACGACGCAGCGGACGACGCAGCGGGCGCGGCAGCGAGCGCGGCAGCGAGCGCGGCAGCGGGCGCGGCAGCGGGCGCGGCAGCGGGCGCGGCAGCGGGCGCGGCAGCGGACGACGCGGCGGACGACGCAGCGGGCGCGGCAGAGAACGACGCAGCGGGCGCGTCAGCGGGCGCGGCAGCGGACGACGCGGACGCAGGCATATTCGAAGATGAGGACAAAGCAGCGGTGGAGGGCGAGGACGAAGCGGACGGCGAAGGGGCGCTACAGAACAAGAGAGAGGACCAGACAGAAGACACCAAAGACGACGACGCGGACACAGGTGGCATTATAGAACCGACGAGGGACGAAGCCGTACGGCGGACGAGGCGACAGAGGGCAGGAGACAGCGGCAGAGGACGAGGTGGACGAGACGCCCGAGGAACGATGTCCAGCGGCTCCCTACTGCCGCGACCTCTGCTGGCCACCTCAGAGTGGACGGGTGTGCTGGCGTTTCGCTACTCTTGCGAACAGCGACTCACGTACATGCACCCACTGCTGTACACCCTCTATTGCGGCACTGCGCCTGCTCAGGTTGGTGGATGCGCCAAGCCGCGCTGCAGCCAGTTCGACCATGGCGACCGCGCCGCCCAAGGGCGTCGCCCAGCTGCTCCCGCTGGGTGCGTGGCGCCCGCTTGCGGAGCACCCACAGACGTAGCGCCTCTGTGACGCTAACCGTGACGCGCGCAACCCAGCTGCTGCTGTTAACCTAACGACGCACAGAGCTCATTGACAAGTGCATTGGCTCCCGCATTTGGGTGCTCATGAAGGGGGAGAAGGAGCTCGTCGGCACGCTCATGGGCTTTGACGACTACGTGAACATGGTGCTGGAGGACGTCACCGAGTACGAGACGACGCCGGACGGACGGCGGACGACCAAGCTGGAGCAGATCCTGCTCAACGGAAACCAGATCTGCATGCTTATCCCGGGCGGCGAAGGCCCGCAGGACTAGAAATAGTTGCTCCAGTTCACATGTTGTGTACAATACAGGAAATCGTGCTCAGTACTCGTCGTCGGCGAGCTGGTCCTTCGAGGCCTTGGGGTTGTTGAGCTGCTGCTTGCGGTACAGCTCGGCGATCTGCGTCGCATCAGGCCGCGGGCCCCCGTGTGCCAGCGGCGCGGTTAGCCGCCGGACAGGCTGCCCAGCAGACGAACAAGAGGGCACGCACCTGCTCCGAGTTGGTGGCCTCCTCGGGGGTCTTGTCGTCGCGGATGCGCAAAAACCGCGGGAACCGCAGCGAGATGCCGCGCGTCGGGTCAATCTGTTGGCGTCGCCGTGCCCTTGCGCGCTGCGATCCGTGAGCGCAAAGGCGGCCGGTGCGACGGAGAAGGCCGAATGCGGCGGCGTACCAGCCCGACGCCGGCCAGGTGCTTGGGCGACAGCGACAGGTCGGCCGCCTTGATCTCCCACACTTGGACGGTGTCGAACCACACGTCGCACGCGAGCGACTCGTGGAAGCGGTAGTACGGCTTGGGCTTGGGGATCGTGTGGTCCTTGAAAAAATTGTAGTGCGTCTCGAGCGCCTCCTCCGAAAAGCCCGTGCCGATTTTGCACAGCGACTGGAACGACTCGGTCTCCTCGTCGTAGCACGCGAGAAGGTAGCCGCCGTAGACGCCCGTGCGCTTGCCCTTGCCGTAGTAGGCGCCCAGCACCACCACGTCCACGCTGTCGCCGAGCCCTTCCAGGTAGTCCTTCTTGAGCTGCATGCGAGCGCGACAACGTGGGCGGTCGTGCCTATCCCGGTCAGCACAGGGTCGCGCACGCGCCTCTGCATTGTGGCACGACAGACCTTGAGCCAGTTGTGCGAGCGCTTGGCCGGCTCGTAGGTGGCGTCGACTTCCAGCGTCTTCACCATGAGGCCCTCGCAGTGGCCCTTGATGGCCTCGTAGAGGAAGCCCTCGATCTCTTCAACCAACGAAGTGTCCATCGCCTTGGCGAACGAAAACTGGCCTTCCACCTCAGAAAAGTTGGCCATCAGCAGCTCCCGGCGGGTCTTGAGCGGCTCCCGGAGCAGAGACTGTGCTCGCACGCGCCTCCGGACAACGCAGCGGAAAGTGTCGTTAGCAACAGTGTTTACACATCTCTCGCCGATGCCGCGCTGCACGCACCCGGCCGTTGATGTAGAGCAGATCAAAGGCAAACAAGCACACCTGCACCTTTACATCGCCGGCGGCCACCTCCTGCAACCATGCGAGTCGCCCAAGGAGATGGCAGAGAGCCTGCAATGGTCAGGCGGCGGATGGCCCATATTGGCGTCCTGTCCGCGCGCGAGCCGGACCTTGCGCTTGCGCGTGCTCAGCACTTGGAAGGGCAGGATGTGGCGCTCCTCGCGGTCCCACGCCACGGCCTCGCAGTCAAGGATGAAGGACTGCACCCCCGGCTTGGCCGCCTGCGCCACGCTCGTGTCGAGACGATGCGCACCCGAACCATTGTCAGCACAGCCAGCATAAATGCGTAAGACGGTGCAGAGGCAACGCACGGCTTTGAGCCGGTCGAGGAGGTCGGGGTACTTGTCCGTGAGGTTTTCCGAGTTGCGGCTGTAGACGAGCACCTGGCCGTTCTCCAGCCGGTGGATCTGGTTGCGCTCGCCGTCGTACTTGAACTCGCACGTGAAGGTCATGCCCTCGAACCGGTCCAGGATCTCCGAGATGCTCTTGGTCGGGTGCGCCAGCATCGGCTTCACGGGGATGCCTGCGGCGTCGCGAGGCACGGCGACCGGACCGCTGCCGCGATTAGCGAATGGCAAGGAGCGCGGGGTGGTGGGCGCCCCGCGCAACGCACCGGGCGTCAGGGAGCACTTTGCCGGCAGGGCTTCGATGCCTTCTGTCAGCGCGACGGGGAGGATCTTGTCGTAGTTGGGCAGCTCACTGGCATCCGGCCGCACCGTTTCGAAGCGCAAATGTTGAGTACAGTGCGCGCGGACGACAGACAACGCTGCGCAGCTGGACGCACCTGTAAACCGACTTGATGATCTGCGCGGCCTGCTGCACGCTTTCCTGGAGGGCGGCGTTCTTGTCGAGGGCGACCGTCTTGGTGGGCGGGTCTGTCCGTCGAGGCACTCAACGTGTGCGTGAACGCCACGTGAGCCCACACAGTGGAAGACGCGGGCTTCAGCCCGCTCGCACCATACATTTGTCGTGCAGGGTGAACGCCTGCGCGAGCGCCACGAGGACCGTCTGCTCCGCCAGGCCAATCCGCAGCTTGCCCTCCAGCATGCTAGCAACCCAACACGCCCACACTACCCACTGCGGCGTTAGCAGCAAAAATGCTTTGCATCGAGCCTGCGGCGTGGTATGCGGGCACACACCGGATCAGGTACTTGGCCTCGTTGCCTTGGCAGGCCACCAACAGCAGCTGAATTTTATCCACCTTCTTTTGCATGGACTGTTAGGACTAACCGCGGGCTGGGGGTGTGTGCGGCCCTCATCAGCCCTGGCCGTCAGGCAGTCAGCCGACCACTTAATGCCCGCGCGCACCGCGTTGCCGGAGGTGAAGGCGATCTCGGTCAGGGTCTTGAACACGTGCGCCAGGGTGAGCCGTGCCGGGCGGAACATGGTCCGCTGGTTGCTGCGGCTCGTCTGTGTAGTCAACCCCCGGTGAGCGGAGAGCGGGAGGCGGTTGGCTCCGCGCAGGTTCCACCGTGCCACACCCATGCTGGCCGCTGCACCTGTGCCACGGTGCCGAGATCGCCGACCGAGTCGTAGTCGCTCTTGACGTTGGCGGTGGTGCGGCCGGTGGAGGTCGCGATGGCCTTGATGAGCAGCGACTCGCCGATGCCGAGCTCGCGCGCTTCGTAGGCCGGCCCAATCTAGGCGGATACCGAGCGCGCGCGCTGACATAGCTCGACTGGTGTTAGCGCCGCGATGCGCCCGCCCGCCCGCCGGGGTGCGATGCGGCGCGCACCCGGTTCGTGCACAGGTAGACGGCATAGCGCAGATCGGATGGCGTCCACGCAATGATCTTGCGGAAGAGGTCCGACAGGATGTCGGTGATGCGCAGCCTGTGCGGACGTGCACAAATAGCAGGACGCACGCGCACCGTGAGGGCGACGCATCGGGGGTCGCTCCGATGCCACACGCTCGCGTCCGTACCGGCTCGAAATCTCTTCGATCTGCTCAAAGGCCTGCACTAGCGCGCTGAACGGGACGCTGCGGAAGCAGCCCCCACAGGCGACCAGCACCACACGGCATTCAGCGACTCTGCTCAGCTTTCACTTGGCCCCCGCGTGCGGTGCGTACGGCTTGCCCGGGGGCCAGGCGTCGGGGCCGTCGGGCGCAGCATCTGCGGCGTCGCCGGTATCCTGCCGGGCCCGCTTTCCCGGTGGCTCGTCGGCGTCCGCTGGCGTGGCGTCGGACGCTGCCTCTTGCTTGACCGCGGCGGCGGTCGCCTCAGACGGGGTCTCGGACGGCTCCTGCTTGATCACGGCGGCCGCACCGTCCGTGGCCATGGGCTCGGGGGCCGTGCTGTTCGCAGGCTTGGCCGCCTCGGCGGCGGGCTTGGGCTTGCCAAAGAAGGCCCTGCCAAGCGTCAACGATGGCACAGGCCGTCCAAGTCGCTGTCAGCACCACTCCTCCGCCGCCGCCGCCGCGTCGTACGCATCGGCTCGCGGACGTACGCCAGTGACTGCTGCTTCATTTTGTTGTCCGCCATGGCGCCGCGCCGCAGGGCCGTGGCTGCCTTGTGGGCGGATGCGGCGTGAGCGATCCGCGGCAGCGAGGTCGACGCGATCCGGCCAAAGGCAGGGCGGTCGGCGAGCGCGGCGGGCCCCGCCAGCGGCCGGCTCCAGGCAGCAGCGAGGTTCACGCGGCACGCGACGCGGCCAAGCCTGGCCAACATTGCCGCCCCGGCAGCGGCGGCGATGCGTTGTTCTGTCGTTCTGGCCCAGCGCGGTCGACGCTGCTCCACCTGTATGACTTTTGCAGGTCCAGACCGGATCAGCACCCGCCTCGTCCACTCGGACGAGTTGGTGCGCGTGTTGTCGCTTGGGCGGCGCACACGGCGACAGTCTTTTCGAAGTTTCTCGTTTCGCGCCAAAAATTTCGCGCCAAAAAACTGTGCTGCCGCGGCGATGCATGCGTTCAGTAGGCTACATTCGTTCAATACATGCATTCACACACACACACACACACACACACAAACACACAC
>Ga0180216_1001618_pt1 | contig 19769 bp, 17 predicted proteins | sample eDN3rd37CBELigMG_FD_128879 | JGI IMG/M metagenome (GOLD analysis project Ga0180216, IMG submission 128879) | Enriched Miracle-Growth compost microbial communities from Emeryville, California, USA - eDNA 3rd pass 37_C BE-Lig MG (version 2)... ...
AAAGTCTCCAGTTCCCGCTTCATGACCCAAGCTTCCGCCTCGCCGCCAAGCGGACTGCCGCCTGTAACAAGGATGGGAAGATCATGCCGCTGATAAAGGAACGCCGCATAACGGATGCGTTCCAGTGTATATCCATTCAACGCGTCGGCGGCATATTCGGGCTGATTCTGCTCGGTGCCGTTCCCCAGGACGACAAGCGCCTGGGCCCGTTCCAAATCGGCAGGGCTGGCGGGGGCGTAGATTTCCAGCGTGTGGATAAGACGCTGTGCCGTGATGGGCGAGCTCAATACCAGCATGCCGCCGATACCGGCGATGGTTAGAGCCCAGCCTGCGCGGGAGCATCGTTTATGGAGGAGGATGCAGCCCGCCGCGATAAGCAATAGCAGGCTAACAGGCAAGAGGAGAAACTGGGAAGGGAGAGTGACGAGACTGGAGCTCACGGTGTCGATTCACTGGCCGGCTGACGTTTGATTGCGCTCGGCAGCTTTCTGTTCGGCGTTGCGCATGCAGGCCCAGAATATCACCAGCGACAAGCCGAAGAAAATGACCCCATTATTGCGGCCAAGAATCACTTGGGTAAGACTGAAAACAAAGAAGCTGGCGAGCAGGCATGTGCCGCCGAGCGCGAAGGCTTGTACTGCATGGTCATTGCTCCGTAGACGCTTGCAGAAAAGGCAAAATGTCACGGCAAACAGGGCCAGGAAAACTAAGAATCCGAATAGGCCTTGATGTAGCCACACTTCAAGAAAGTTATTATGAGTGTTCGCTAATGACGTGACTGATATATCTATTTTTCTTTCATCGACTAGTTGGTTCAGGCGTGCCTCGTATTCCCTATAACCCCATCCAACAATGGGCTGTTTCTTAATACTCATCATAGCAGCACGCCATGCTTCCAAGCGCAAGCCTGTGGACGTGGCGGCATTTCTGTTTGATGCGTAATCATGGATTTCCGCGATGGCAATCTCATATCGAGCCGTGATCTCCGCTTGCATGCTGATTCCCACTATTCCGATTGCTGACAAGAAAAGGGAAACACCAACCATGTTGACCTTCAGAGAACGTTTCTTTATAAATGCTGCAATAAAAATAAGGAATGCTACTGGTAAGGTTAACCAACCACCTCGACTGCCGGAAAGCAGGGAAGTATATATTCCGGCAAGAAATCCCGCGCATAACGCAATTCTCCAGAGCCGTGCGTAGCGAAATTGTGTATTTGCCCAACTAACCCCTGTCAAGCAAAGTATTCCCGCCATAATGCTCAAATTTCCGAAGGGTATAGCACTTGTCATGAAACCATCGGGACGAGGATTGCCTTGGATGTAGCGTTGCCATAGTGCTAATGCAAGCGCTGAAAGCGTAGCTGATATCAATCCCGCCCATAAAGCTTGTGCGGATGGTGGAATCTTTAATAGAAGAAAAAGTATGGGGATGAATAGCAGATATCGACTGCTTTGATCTAGATTTTTGATCTGTTCATTATGAATAATGAATGCTACCAACGCTGCTAAAAATGAGGCTAATAGTAGATATGCCAAAATTCTATCTTCACCTGACATTCCTATCTTAGATTGAGAAAATAAATTCACTATACTGACGAACAGTAATAGTATTGCTCCATAGGAATATCCCGAAGGAACAGTAAAGGTGAAAGCAAAGAATATGAATACACCACAAGATATGATAGGTTGCAGGTACACTCTGTCTAGTCGTTTGTGAATCATGTTAAGGGTATGGCGAATAAGTTCAATCAAATTCTTACTTAAAAGGCTTTTTGGCATCTAAATATAAAACCATGGCCATTAATAGCTTAGTAATTTATTACTAAGACTAGGAACTCCGAAACGGAGATAATATAGATAATTTAGGTATTCTTAGGATACTGAACAACTTATCGATGCGGGGATGGCTAAGGAACGCTTGGATTTGAAATAACTCGTCAGCTATCCGAGATAGAATGTGGTCTAAAGCCGAGGTATTACTCCAGCGAATAGCAACGGCTTTTTGCTTACATAATTGCAACGGTTTAATTTGAGAAGCAATTTGGCATTAACACATATTTCCTCTTATTTTATCTGAAATTATCAGTCATTCAGCAGCATGGCATTAGATAAAATATAGAATTTAATGAGTCATTAAACTTTAACTACATAGAGGGCTTATACAAATAAAGGTAAGAGGCTTCTATGCTTAGTGCCTAAGTAGCCCTCGGAGTTATGGTCTTACATAATGTTTTCCAATACTAATCCTTCTTGTAAGGAAGAATGATTTGAAAGTAAATTGTATGTTAGCGCGATCGTGTATTTACGGCGCTATTTTCTTTGTGTTCAGTTTAGTAATTTTTCCTTATTATACTGAAGGAGATCAGTTCGCATACAGAGGTTTTTACCAAGGCGTCGTGGGACTTGATTTTGGAGAAGCCTTTGCATTCTATAGAGCTAGCCTCGGAAGTTCTGAGCCCGTCTACTTTATCATTGTATATTACTTAGCCAGCTTTTTACCCAAGGATATTCTATTTTCTATTATCAATGGGTGGTTCGCGTTTACACTTTCTCGTTTATTAGATAGACGGGGAATGAAATGGTATCTTGGGCCTTTGATTTTTTCTAACTTCTATTTTTTAGTCTTACTCTTTGCTGCCGAGCGCCTAAAGATTGCTTTACTATTATTCGGATTAGCATATTTTTTCAAAGGGATATCTCGTTACATTGTAATTTTATGCGCTGTACTGGGACATGTTCAACTAATCATGCTGGCAGCAAGCGCTCAAGCGGCACGAATTTCCGTAATAGTAACATCCTTATTGAAAGGAAAAATCAGTAAAGAGACGCTAGCGCTAATTAGTTTGTTTTTGGTATTGTTAGCTATATTTCCAGCTCTCGCCAATCATATTTACTCTAAATATGAATATTATCAGATATTTGGTGGCCTCGCTGAGCTAGGCAAGCCGATTGTTTTCACGTTATTGGCTTGCTATTATGCTAGAAGGAACATAATGGAGGTGGTAATAGCTAATTTGCCTTTAATGCTTGCAGCTTATGCCATCGGTGCTGATAGAGTAGTGATATTTTCCTATTTTGTGTTTCTATATTACGCCTTAAATTATCGCGGCGGGTTAAATGCGGGTGTATTTGCAACCTCAGCCTATTTTACAGTAAAAGGATATTTATTTATAGTGGCCATATTAATGTACGGCCATGGTTTTCCTCTATTGGAATAACTAAGTTAGAGAATTCGTAGCTTCGTAGGGTGTAAATTCTAGCATTAAACACGACATAAATTGAAATATTTTAATTATGAGCTAAAAAATACGAACCATATACTAATGATAAGGAAATATATGCCTGTAATGAAAAAGTGCAATTTTATATATAATACTATCTGCCTAAAAATGGCTTGTTCATGTTCTCAGTTTGAGTTCCTTAAATGAGAATTTTACTAGTAACTCAATATTTTTGGCCAGAATATTTTATTATTAATGATTTAGTAAAAAGTTTGGCTAATCAAGGCCATACAATTTCCATTTTGACCGGTAAGCCGAATTATCCAGATGGAAAAATTATGGAAGGCTATCAGCAAAGTGGCTGCCAAACAGAAGAGTTTATCTCTGGAGTCCGCATTTTCCGTGCACCATTACGCCCTCGAGGAGGCGGTGACGCAAAAAGCTTGGCGCTAAACTATCTATCCTTTGTTTGGAATGGCGTGAGATTTTTTCCAAGAGCTGTAAAGGATGGCCAGTTTGATGTGATCTTGGTATTCTGCCTGTCTCCGATAACTTCTGTGATTCCAGCAATATTCCTCAAGTGGCGCTTAAAAAAGCATCTAGCCGTATGGATACAAGACCTTTGGCCAGAAAGCCTGAGTGCAACTGGCTTCGTGCGTAGCCCGTTATTGTTGAAGATCATCGGTTATATGGTGGAAGGTATCTATCGCGCCGCAGACACACTATTGGTTCAGTCAAGAGCGTTCTACAACCCTGTCTCTCGTTATACCAGTATCGATAAAATTGTGTACTATCCAAACTCGCACCGTGATACGTTGGCCGAACCTCCAGGCTCTTTGTTGGACGGAGAACTACTCCAATTGTTGAGCCAGTTCTTCTGTGTAGTTTTTGCCGGTAATTTAGGAACAGCGCAATCGGTGGAAACTATCATTGAAGCGGCGCGAAAATTACAGCACCTCGCTGGTTGTAAGTTGGTGCTTGTTGGTAGTGGTAGCATGCTAGGGTGGGTTCACAAGCAACGGGATGAGGGCAAACTTGATAATGTAGTGCTTCCGGGACGTTATCCCCCATCGCAAATGACGCAATTCTTCAGTCGCGCAGGAGCGCTTTTGGTCACACTGAAGCGAAACCCTATTTTTTCCTATACTGTACCTAGTAAGATCCAAGCATATTTGGCGGCAGGTCGGCCTATTATTGCGTCTTTGGACGGTGAGGGGGCTCGGGTGATTGAAGAAGCGGGCGCTGGGCTGACCTGTCCGGCTGAAGATGCCAGCGCGTTAGCAGCAGCGATTGAAACTTTATACAAAATGTCGCCAAGCGAGCGTGAGAGGTTAGGTCATGCTGGCCGCGAATATTTTTTAGCCAACTTTGAAATGGACATGCAAGCAAGCAGATTAGTGGATATTTTGGAGGAAAGGTTGAAACCGTCTAATGGAATTACAACATGAGGGTACTTGTGCTAGGAGTCACCGGCATGTTGGGTAATGCCGTTTTTCATAGTCTATTAAATAATCGAGAGCTTACGACCTTCGGTACAATACGCGATAGGAACGCTTTAAGGCACTTTACAGACAAGGTCCATCCTCAGATTCTTCCCAATGTGGATGTATTGGATCAAGATTCGCTAGTTGATATATTTAGGCAGACAAGACCCAATATGGTAATAAACTGTATCGGGCTTGTTAAACAATTCGAACAATCAAAAGATCCTCTTCTCGCACTTCCTATTAACGCCATGTTGCCGCACCGGCTGGCGCGGCTGTGCGAATTGGGTAATGCGCGGCTTATTCATATCAGTACGGATTGCGTTTTTTCCGGGCTCCGGGGCATGTATACCGAAGATGATATATCGGACGCTACTGACTTATATGGGAAGTCCAAGTACCTTGGTGAACTGCATGATCTTTGTCATGCTATCACCTTACGCACTTCCATTATCGGCCATGGCGTTGTTGCGAATACATCATTGATTGATTGGTTTCTTGACCAGCATAACCAAGTGAAAGGATACGAACGCGCGGTGTTTTCAGGGTTGCCAACCGTAGAATTCGCTCGCGTTATACGCGATTACGTTATTCCTCATCCCGAGCTGTATGGGTTGTATCATGTATCAGCTCAGCCAATTAGTAAACTTCATTTGTTGGAGTTGGTTGCGCGTATATATGATAAGCAGATTGATATCATGCCAGATCAACAACTACAAATCGACCGCTCTCTAGACTCATCTCGATTTAAGTCGGCTGTTGAGTACACGCCACCGGACTGGCCAGAGTTAATACGATTGATGCGTGATGCGCGCTAGGTTTTTTTCTCTTTTGCGAAATATTTATGTTCGATAACAAAGTCCTAATGATCACAGGGGGTACCGGTTCGTTTGGACACACGGTACTTAAGCGCTTCCTGCAAAGCGATGTAAAGGAAATTCGCGTTTTCAGTCGCGATGAGAAAAAACAGGAAGACATGCGTATCGCCTTAAGCAACGACAAAGTCAAGTTTTATATAGGAGATGTGCGCGACTATGCTAGTGTCTTACAGGCAACTATTGGAGTCGATTACATATTTCATGCAGCCGCCTTAAAGCAAGTTCCTTCATGCGAATTTTACCCTATGGAGGCGGTAAAAACTAATGTGCTAGGCACCGAAAACGTGCTTGCAGCGGCTATGACAACTGGCGTTAGCCGCGTAGTGGTATTGAGTACGGATAAAGCGGTATATCCCATCAATGCTATGGGAATGTCTAAAGCGATTGCTGAAAAGCTCGTAATAGCCAAATCGCGAGTTATCTCGCAAGGTGGGCCGGTCGTGTGCGCGACCCGTTATGGTAATGTGATGGCTTCGCGTGGGTCAGTCATACCACTGTTCGTTGGCCAAATAAAAAATGGTCGCCCTCTTACAGTGACTGATCCCAATATGACGCGCTTCCTGATGTCACTAGAGGATTCAGTGGACCTAGTTCTGCATGCCTTCGAACATGCTGAGCAAGGTGATCTTTTTGTACAAAAGGCACCAGCTTCCACGGTCGCAGACTTAGCGCAAGCATTGAAGGAGCTTTTCAAGTCTGACAGTCCGGTAAATATTATTGGGACACGACACGGAGAGAAGCTCTATGAGTCATTGATTTCACGAGAGGAGATGGCTCGAGCTCAAGATATGGGGCGCTATTATCGTATTCCAGCAGATAACCGTGATTTAAATTATGAGAAGTACTTTGTCGAGGGTGAGCAGCATATCTCCCAATTGGATGACTATACATCACATAATACGACGCGCTTAAATATAGACGATATCAAGACCCTCCTGCTAAGCCTACGCTACATTCAGGAAGAGCTGCATGCTTAAAGTCATGACTTTGGTTGGGACACGACCAGAATTGATTAAGATGAGCCGTGTTATCGCCGAGCTAGATAAGCAGCTTACGCATATTTTGGTACATTCTGGCCAAAACTACGACTATGAGTTGAATCAGGTCTTTTTTGATGATTTGGAAATCAGAAGGCCTGATCATTTTCTGGGAGTTCAAGGCGGTACTGCAGGACAAGCAATCGCAGATATCATTGCCAAATCTGATGCCATTTTTGAACTGGAGCGTCCTGACGCGCTCTTGCTGTACGGGGATACTAACACCTGCCTTGCTGTAATCGCAGCTAAACGACGCAAAATACCTGTATTTCATATGGAAGCGGGTAATCGATGCTTCGATCAGCGTGTCCCTGAGGAGTTAAATCGTAAGGTAGTTGACCATTTAAGCGACATAAACTTAGTACTCACGGAGCATGCACGCCGCTATCTAATGGCTGAGGGCATACGCCCAGAAACCATTATTAAGACTGGCTCTCACATGGACGAAGTACTGTCCTACTACTTACCCAAGATCAAGCAGTCGACAATATTGCAGCGGTTATCCCTAGAACCGAAGAAGTTTTTCCTTGTCAGCATTCATCGTGAAGAGAATGTTGATACTACGGACAATCTTCGTGATTTATTAGAAACGCTACGGACGCTGGCTAATATTTATCAATATCAGGTTATTGTTTCGACTCACCCCCGTACTCGCAATCGTTTGGAATTATTAGGCGAATTTGTACAGCACCCTCTCATTAATTTCGTTAAGCCGTTTGGTTTTCTGGATTACATCAAGCTTCAGATGTCGGCGTATTGTATCCTTTCGGATAGCGGCACAATTACTGAAGAGGCTTCTTTGCTAAATCTGCCAGCTATTACTCTACGCAATGCCCATGAGCGACCAGAGGGAATGGACGAAGGGACGTTGATTATGAGCGGTCTTAAGGCCGATGCTGTTATCCACGCAGTTAAAGTGGTGAGTAGTCAGCACAATCGCGGACGACGAGTGATTCCACTCGTTTCGGACTATCAGGGGGGGGCAGTGTCTATTCAAGTGGTGCGAGCTATTCTCAGCTATACAGCTTACGTTAATCGTACCGTTTGGTATAAATTATGATGCTTGACACAGGTGATGCTAATTATACCGAGTCGCACGGTAACCTCTCGAGCGTGCTGATATCTTTGCGTCCACATAAAAATAATTTCACTCGAACATCTGAATTCGTGACGCCGAAAGATAAGAAATCAAAAACAACATTAATAGCATCATTCGGCATCGTATATAGAGTAGCAGCTTAATGAGCATTGTTATGGCAACTACCAAGCTGCGAATCCTTACTTTTTTGAATTATTATTTACCAGGCTATGAGGCTGGTGGGCCAATTCGCACCCTCGCTAATATGGTGCAGCATCTTGGCGATGATTTCGAATTCTATATCATAACTCGCGATAGAGATATTAACGATAAAATTTGCTATTCAAATATAAAAAGAGACCAATGGCAGCCGGTCGGCAAAGCGAGCGTATTTTACGTTTCTCCCAAAAATGAAACGATATCATATTACAAGAAACTGATGTTAGAGACTCCGCATGACGTATTATATTTAAATAGTTTTTTTGATGCTGACTACACAGTAAAGCCATTAATTGCTCGCCGATTATTGAGCTCCAAAAACCGATCTTCACTTATTGTGGCGCCGCGTGGCGAGTTTTCCTCGGCGGCCCTCCAACTTAAATCCATAAAAAAGAGGATATTTATATGGATGGCGAAATCGATCCGTTTATATGCAGACGCTACATTTCAGGCATCAAGCCCATATGAAGCCGCAGATATTGAAAGGGAATTTGATATACCTCTAACAGACATTCATGTCGCCATAGATCTGCCGGAGAATCTTGGCGGCCCGGTTGCCACTTCGACCGCTAAAGACCTCAGCCATATTGATGAAGCATCGCTGCGTATTATCTACCTGTCGAGGATCTCTCCGATGAAGAACTTAACTTTTGCCCTAGAGATTCTCAGTAATGTTCGTAGCAAAGTTAGGTTTGATATTTATGGCCCTGTGCCAGATGAAAAATACTGGGCTCAATGCCGAGCATTATTTGCGAGGTTGCCTTCTAATGTAACAGCTCAGTATTTAGGTAGCGTTCCGCCATCCCAAGTGAGTGAAACTTTCTCGGCATATGACGTGTTGTTTCTGCCTACTTTAGGGGAAAATTATGGTCATGTGATAGCGGAATCCTTAGCTGTGGGTACTCGGGTACTTATTAGTGACCGCACACCATGGAGGGATCTTGAAAGCGACGGCTTAGGTTGGGACATCTCTTTAGACCAGCCGGAGGCATTTCGCGCACGAATCGATATGTTAGGAGCTCAGACAGGGAGGGAGAGATATGACGTGCGTGAGTCTGTTTGCCGTAATGCCGCTAATAGGCTGCTACTTTCGAACGCTTTAAAAGCAAACCGTCAACTCTTTCTTAGGCGCGGAGCGGGCGCTATTAGTCCATACCCAGATAGTCACGCTACTCTATGAGAATAATAATTAATCCAGAGCGAAGCCAATAAGGAGAAGCGTTCAATGAACTTTAAGCTAAATATAGCTAGTTCTTTATTACTTCACTAAAAAATAAAAATAAGCGAAATTTTAAGCTTGTTATTAACTCAGCTTTGCACCTAAGAACTGCGTGTCGGAGCGTTATGATAGCACCGTATAACATAGTGCTATGCGTATGCAGTTAACCCGTAGGTTTCTCATAATTGGAGCTATTTCAATCGCATAGTAGGTACGTCTCGGTTATTTACCAAAATGGACGAAAGGAGTGCGAAGTCGACTCATGAGTACAGATTTTCCCAAGCAGGTTTGCGGACTTGAGGGCACATTAATGGTGCCCATTGCAATTCGGGCCCTGAGGTAAACAACGCTGATGCGTAATACGAAACTCCTTAAGCACTTCATCTATAACTTACTAGGTTTAGGCTTACCGTTAGTGGTTGCCATTGGCGCTATTCCGCTGCTTATTAGCGAGCTAGGCGAAGTGAAATTCGGTTTGCTTACACTAATTTGGGCCGTTGTAAGCTATTTCGGGCTGTTCGACTTAGGGTTGGGGCGAGCCCTTACTCAGCAGTTAACGATAGTATTTGCTAATCGAGAAGATGCGAAGATTGGGCCACTTGTATTTACGGCCTCCACGCTTATGGCGATGCTTGGCATTTTGGCCGGCCTTTCGATGGTAGGCGCTGCGGAATGGGGTGTGAGTTTGATTCGCGACGTCCCCGATCGTGCAGAAACCGTCAATGCAATATATGCCATGGGTATTGCGATGCCGTTCATTGTGCTGACTTCGGGGTTTCGAGGGATATTGGAGGCACGCCATGCCTTTGGAATTGTTAACTTGATACGTTTGCCGATGGGCTTGTTTACTTTTTTAGGGCCATTGGCCGTTGTTATTTACAGCCAACCCCGGCTAGACCTGATTGCAATGGTTTTGGTTGCAGGTCGTATGTTCGCTTGTCTGATACATGCTTATTTTGCTTGGAGAGTTTTACCAAGACAAGTCAGTCAGCTACGGTGGCAACCGGCTTTGCTCAGGTCTCTATGTATTTCTGGAGGTTGGATGACGGTTAGTAACATCGTTGGCCCTTTGATGGGATATCTCGACCGATTCATGGTCGGCGCCGTAACGTCGGCCCAAGCCGTTGCTCATTATGCTACGCCACAAGAACTTATCTCTAAATTTTCGATCATACCTTCTGCATTGATGGCGGTCTTGTTTCCGCAATTTGCGCAGGATAGCCAAGCCTTTAGCCAAGGTACCGTAGCCGTGCTAGAACGCGCCGGTTCAATGATTATTGCCTTGTGCATGCCCGTATTTGCGATAATTGCTTTATTTTCCAATGAAATATTGACTATTTGGATTGGCCCACAATTCGCTCAGTCCGCATCGAAAATACTTGTCCTAATGACGTGCGGGATGCTTGTTAATAGTATTGCACTTTTGCCTCTAACTTGGTTACAGGCGACTAACCATTCAAGAAGTGTCGCATTGATCCATTTACTCGAGTTACCACTCTTCTGTCTTCTTCTCTGGTATGCGTTGAAGGTAGGGGGGGCAAGCGGTGCTGCGATGGCTTGGGCGGTACGTATATTGGTGGATGCATGTCTGCTTTGGTTAAATATGGCATACCTAGAGACCCGGCTCGCTGGGGTAGCCAAAAAGTATCTGTTGCAGTCTATTTTACTTGCGAGCTTGGTTTACACTGCGACCTTGTTAAACCTCTCGGTCATTATTCGCGCTGCCCTATTTCTCTTGATAGCGGCATATTTTGGATTCCGCTTATTTCTGCTTTTCAGACCGAAATCCAAACGGCCCTATGTATATAAGATATGACAACTAGCTCACAACAATTTCCGATCCGCACTAGGTGTCCGCTCTGCGGCTATAGCGATGTGAAGCCACTTCTCAAAGGACGGCCGGATTATGAGTATGGTGTTAGTGTAAGCTTGCCCTATGCATTTTGTCAGAACCCGGCATGCGGCCTGGTGTTTGCTTCCGCGATGCCTACGACCGAGGTCATTCAAGGTTTTTACACCAAATACTCGACTCATGGCGAGTATCATCCCACCTCCGCTATCGCCATGCTACTCGCATTAGCCAGCTCAAAATTACGTAAGCGTAGCCTCATGTCGCTGTTTGATGGCAAGGATGTTGTAAACATCAAAGTACTTGATTACGGCTGCGGCGCCGGCGATTTCATGCGCCAGCTAACGCGTTTTGGCATAAAGCATGTGGCTGGCTATGATTTTGATCCTATGGCCTGTAGGCATGTGCGGGCATTGGGCTTGCAGGCCTTCGAAACACAAGACGAATTCGAAGCGGCGGGGCCTTACGACTATATATTTCTCAATCATGTCATCGAGCATCTGAGTGATCCGGTAGCGAGTTTGACTGAGCTTGCTAGCTATCTCGGGTATGGTGGACGCCTTGTGGTCAGGACGCCCAACGCTGAATCGTTTCTCGCACAGCTATTCGGTAGCAATTGGCGAGGTTGGGAGACGCCGCGGCATCTGCATGTTTTCAATCCACGGAGTAGCCGTCAACTAGTAGCCGCCGCAAATATCCCCGGATGCAAGATCATTAAGGCCAATACTTCCAATGCGATGTTCTTCGGTATGTTTCACGAATCCTTTCATGCCTCGTTCTGGCATCATTCTAAAGTGGGCAAGCTACTTAGACACTTAACTTGCATGGTAATCTTGCCCGTTGCCTACATTGCTAATGGGCTGCGACGTGATATCGGTGAAGAGGTATGTTTTATTCTAGAAAAGGAACATTTTAAAAGTGGAGAAGGTAAAGGTGCAGCTGCGAAACTACCTTAAAGCTCGCTGGCGATTTCACCTGCGACATATTTCAAGATCGTGAAGAACTCCATAAGCATAACGAGCTACAAAATATAGGTCGGCAGACGTTATCCGCCTACAACTTTTATATAGTTCTACATAGCAGAGAAAAGTAAGCCAAATGAGCTCTCCTCCACTATTGACTGTCGTCATCCCCACACATAATCGGGCGTTGTATGCGAAATCCGCTATTCAGTCAATACTCTCGATAAAAAGCGAATTATTGCAACTTGTAGTACACGACACTAGCGAATCAAACGACCTTGAGCAATTTGCCGCTGGCCTTGTTGACGACCACAGATTTAAATACATTCATTGTCCTCAGCGGTTGACCATGACGGAGAATCACAACGCCGCAATGCATGCGGCCGAAGGAAGGTATGTGTGTCTCATAGGAGACGATGACACAATCATGCCGGAGGCTATGGAGGCTGTAGCTTGGGCCAGTAAAAAAAATATAGATGCGCTAACGCCTACAGTAGTAGCAAATTATGCATGGCCTGATTTTAAATCTCGTGTTTTTGGGATGAGCCATGCAGGCAGAATATACATAAAGAAAAAATTTGGGGGAATCGTACAACGTTCGACGAAAGAATCGTTGAAAAGAAGTTTAAATAACGCAGCACAGGGAACAGATGGCCTGCCCAAAATTTATCATGGCTTTGTTCGGCGCAGCGCTATGGAAGAAATCCGAGCACGGTCAGGCGCATTTTTTCATGGTTCCAGTCCCGATGTATCCGGTGCGATTGGCCTTGCATTATCACTTTCTTCGTTTGTCGAAATTGATTACCCCTTGACACTCCCCGGCGCATCAGGAAAAAGCAATACTGGCCGTAGCGCCGTCAACACCCATAAAGGAGCACTGGCCAAGGACGCTCAAACGGCAAAATTCGCCTCAAGCGGATGGCCAGATGAAATTCCTAGATTCTTTAGCGTGGAAACAGTTTGGGCGCACGCCGCAATCGAAACTGCACGCCGATTGGACGCATCCGTGCTACACGACTTTAATTTCATCCGTCTTTATGGGATATGTTGGCTACGTCACAAAGAGTTTCGACAAAATACACTGGAAGCTTTTAATAATTGTCAATGGTCTAAGTGGCAGCATGTAGAACGCGCTAAGGTTGCGCTTTTTCGAACCATTTTGTGCTTAGCTACAGCTACTATCGTACGACTCGCCGAGCGCGCGACAGTACCTACCGCTGCAGGCCGAAGAAATTACATTCCTCGAATTAACACAATCGCTGATGCACAGTCCGCACTAGCTAGTTATCTTGATAGGACTCATACAAGGCTTTCCTCCTTACTAAAATAAGAAATTAAAACCGAAGGTGAGATCCCTGCGGCGTGAAACGCAAGTGAAGAGGCTCATAGTTCGAAAGTAAGTCATCATGTAGAAGCGCATGCTCGAGCGCTGTATCTGTCTGGCCAACACACCTTGAGTGGCCCTCCGATACGAGAAGACCGCGTCCACGTCAATTAAGTGAAGCTACAGAGTGTCTACGTTTTTGGCCAAGAGATTTGCAACCCTCAAGCAATAGGAGGCTCGTTGCAATCATAGTAGCTGTAATTGTCCAATGGGAATACCTAAAATCAGCTGAGGCGGCGAAGAAAAACAGTCCCACAGAATGTGTCGTAGCGCTAGCGTACAGGGCTGCAGATAGCATCAACATGCTATTTTTCCTACTAAGCGCAAGCCACAATACCGGCATGAAGAAGACGATGCCGATACAAACATAGAAAATAGGAATAAAGATGGGACTTCTTGCGGCAAGTGTTTTTACGGTATCAAAGTAAAGTGACCCGCGAGGAGCCATCTCTGGTATGCCCAGATCATTAGGGATAGTCCAGTCATACACAGCGCCCCATAGTCCCCAAGGCGATCTCGTGGTAAGTGATTTATATACCTCCCATCGGTGCTTTAAATAACTTAAAGGATAATTCGTTATCACAGAAATCCAGCACTGAAACACCGCATGGTTGGTTCGAGAAGTGTCGTCTATAAATTCAATTGGCGGTGCCTCAGGCTCGACGCTTCCAACGGGAAGTACATGCACTTGCCGGCCAATTAATAAGGGGATAACAGATCTTGGTGTATACAAAATATTAATTGCCACTAGCGACGAGCTTTTTACAGTTCTCGGACAAAAAAGGTCGGTCTGCTGATGGTAAGATGTCCCAGCGATGTCATATAACGCAGCTACCCGCCAAAAATGTGATGGAGTATCAACCATCCAATTTGATATTTGTTTTGCAGCCAGAAAAAAAAGAGCGATAAGCGCGATAGCCATTATAGCCATCGTTTTAAGTCTTTTAATGGTGAGGTACTCGGATGTGCGATCAAATCCGCACATTAGAAAGAATACTACTAGCGGATATGCAGCTGCCGCTGCATTATGTCTCAATGCTATACTGATAAATATAAAAAAAAATGCTAACAGAGGATTAAAAAAATTAGTAATGATTGATAATATAATTTTTTGTGGTTTATTAATTGGAGCGCATCTAGAAACCGTTACATGTAGTCCTATAGAAAATAAGAAGAGTGCTGCCATTGTTATATCAGCCCATATGGCACCTAAAATACCGATAATTGGTGGATACAATCCTATAATCGTTACTGTTATAAATACAGCAATAGGGTATGCTCGTATTTCTTGGAGAAAAATGAGATAAAGGCCGCCATAAAAAAGGCTAAGATTAAATATAAGCATCCCAATCGGCCCCAAAACGATAGCTTCGATTTGGCGCCAGATAAGTGCTAGAAGTGGTGGATGATTGTCCAGGAACACCCCGGATCTAGCTTGGCTTAGAATGCTGAACGAATCGGGCGACATGGCGCCTGGATGAAAGTGATAGCCGACGTACCACGCAATGGCGACACTTATAATTAGAAGCATTATAGGGTTTGCGTGATATTTTAGTTGACTACTCATATATTATTCTCGGAAAATAAGCTTAATATAGCAACTTCCTGCTTGAATGTCTCACATTTCAATGAAAGAAATATTGTTATGCTCTATTGGCTCAAAGGTTTCAAGTGCATTATTAAGCTACATTTTTTTAATTTTAACTCCATTAGACTTAGTGTGGCTGGCCTCTTATGGCAAGATGGGCCTTAATACCAGCATGGGAAAATAGTTTCTTATATCCAAAGCGCCAAATTCGATTATGCTACCCAGTGAGAGCTTAAAGTGGAATAACTATAATTCAAATTCCATCAATAAAGCTATCTGGAGGGCATACAGCCATTCCGCCGCTAATTCATGGCTAAGTGTCTGAAAAGATCGCTATTCGTTTTATAAGAGAGGAACGTTAATGAGAGAGGCACAGTTTTGTCCCTCGTGTGCCGCGTTAGTTGATAGCCGGTTGATGTTTTATAAAATCGGAATTCCTATCTATAAATGCGGAGGCTGTGGTCTGGGATGGGCAATGGCCGACGGTTTTAACCCGGAGTCATACTACGATGCAAGCTATTTTAATGGAGGAAAGAGCGACGGATACTCAGACTATGCTAGTGCGGAAGAAGTACTACGAGAGCAGTTTTCTAAAGAATTAGCACTGATATGCAAGCTTGGAAAAAGGCAGGGCCACTTATTGGAATTAGGATGTGCCCATGGTTTTTTCTTGGAGGAAGCGAAGCGGTATTTTAAGGTGAGTGGGGTGGAGATATCCAAAGATGCCGTTGCTATCTGTCACTCGAAAGGATTGGCAGATGTTCGTCAAGGTATGATCTCGGATGAGACGCTTATGTCGATACCACAAGTTGATGTGATAGTTATGTTAGATGTCATTGAGCATTTACCTACACCTTCAAGTGCCCTTGCGTCTGCAGCTGCAAAGCTGCAACCTGGGGGGCTCATGATGATTACAACGGGAGATTTTGCCTCGTTATTCGCCAAGCTCACAGGAAAGAACTGGCGGCTGATGACTCCTCCTCAACACCTTTGGTATTTCACGCCTTTTTCACTGAAGCAAATGGGCGCCCGATTAGGATTGGAAATTATTCATTTAGATCATCCGTTTAAGAAGGTGCCAATCGGACTTATGATTTATCAAATTTGTCGTTATCTCTCATTTACCCCAGAGCTTCCAAAGTGGACTCATCGCTACGGCATACCTGTAAACTTATTTGATGCGATGCGAGTCGTATTCCGTAAAAGTACACAATAGTATATATGCGGTTTATTAACCCCGCTCGCACTGGAAGATAGTCTGTACCCGTAACTGTAATAGTTTACTCAGCGTAAGCTTACTTGTAGGGTTTTACATACAAGAAAGGATATTCGTCCCGAAAAATAGGGTGTCGGCTAAGCGCGCCACCATGTACAACCTGTTAGGGGCAACTCAATGACATCAAATTCGGAAGCATGTCTGCACCACGGCCTAGGCAGTAACCATCAGCCATTTGGCTAGCCGAGTCGACGAATTGCTATTTTGGAATCTGGCAATTCAATTTTTATTCTCATTACTTCGGCATATTTGTCAAGACGCTACGGGACGGTTTGTTACGTGTATTAAGACTATGATGTGGAGATTGATCGGCGGCGATGTATGCCATACTTATATAGCGAGCTCTAAACTAGCTATAGATATAATCTCTCGTCTTAAAGGGAAACAGTTATGGCTATTTCGCAGTTGGCTTTTATTATTTTGACTGTGCTGGTTTTGTCGATGGGACAGATTCTAATGAAATTAGCGGCTGGGTCAGTAGTATGGACGCCGGCGAGCTTTCTTTCTAGTTTGATCAGCATAGAGGTATTTGTTGCATTATTCGTGTATGGGGTAGCTACATTAATGTGGTTGTTCGCTCTTAAGTCAACGCCGCTCCGAGTTGCCTATCCGTTTATGGCTTTGGCCTTCACCATTGTGCCAATCTTGGGGCATTATCTGCTAGGCGAACGCGTGGGATGGAATACCTTCATGGGTGCGACTCTAATAGCTGCAGGTGTGTGGATCTCCGTTTATAGATAATAAAAGAATGAACATATCCCAGTCTTCTCAAAGAGGTGATGAGGTTTTTGTTGTAATGGCAGCTTATAACGAAGCTGCTGTTATTGCGCAAACTATTGAAGATTTGAAGCTCTTTATCAAAAATATAGTGGTGGTTGATGACTGTTCTAGTGATGCTACTTACGATATTGCATCTAAAGCTGGCGCACGAGTTCTACGCCATCCTATTAATCTTGGTCAAGGAGCGGCATTACAGACCGGCATCGACTATGCATTATCGCAAGGTGCTATATACGTTGTTACGTTTGATGCCGATGGCCAGCATGTTGCCGCCGACATTCCTCCTATGCTTAAGGCTCTAAAACAGAGCGGCGTCGAAATCGCTCTTGGCAGTCGTTTTCTGGGCAAAGCTCCTGGTTTACCAACGCGTCGGCGCCTACTATTGAAGGTGGCGATTATGTTTACTCGATGGACAGGCGGTGGACGATTTACTGATGTTCATAATGGCTTCCGCATTATGACAAAGCAATTTTTGAACCACTTTAGGTTTTCTCAGAATCGTATGGCGCATGCATCCGAAATTCTTAAATTTATCACAAGGAGCAGGATTTTATTTATTGAATACCCAATTACCGTTGCGTACACTGAGCACTCATTGAAAAAAGGGCAGAAAAATATTCACTCAGTAAAAATTATCCTTGAATTAATCTTGGGGAGAATATCAAAATGATGCTTTCTATTCTGCTGACATTTATTTTTGGGTTGATGGCAATATATACTTTTATTTTTTTCTCAGCGCGCTTATTGGGCTGGATATTATTAGCTATGTATGCTGTGGCGACATTTATTATATGGAAACCTGATACATCGACTGAACTGGCTCATATGTTGGGCATCGGACGTGGTGTGGATCTAGCGCTAATATTAATTAATGTCGTAATTATGAACGTAATCCTATTTATGGTCAGACATATATATTTTATGCATCAGCAAATAACAAAGCTTGCTCGACATATTGCAATTCAAGAGGCTTTGAAACTACCTGAACATTAATTGAAAATAGTAGCTGAAATAAAAAGGAGCTAGTCATTTCGACTCATATGGCTAAAGGCTTGGCTATAAATAATGATATTTTAAGATGCGCCGTGATGCTATAAGTATCGACGCATAATATTTATACATGCGGTGCATGTGAAATGCAGTGATGCTTCTCTGAGATGATTGAAACGCTTAAAGGCGGATGATTACTGCTAGCTGTTATGCCGGATTACTCTCGAACAAACCCTTGGGCAATATATGAATCAGCAAGTTAAGGTAGGTCTGCTTGGGGCAAGTAGCCCCATTGGGGCGCAGGTGTTAGATCAATTGACCGAAAAGGGCATAGAGACAATTGCTTTTTCACGAGGCCCAGTAGATTCAATCCTTGGTGCCTCAATTCAGTGGGTGAGTCTATCATGCTTGGACGTTGATTCGTTAAAGGACCGGGTCGGAAGGATAGATTTATGGATCGCCGCCAGTCCAATATGGATTCTCCACCAACATTTCGCGATGTTGGCGCAGCTTGGAGCGCAGCGGGTCGTTTGCGTTTCTTCAACCAGCCGGTTCACTAAAACTACGTCTTCCAGCCCTTATGAAGAGCAGATTGTGCAGCAACTGGTCGATGGCGAGCGCACTTTGGTGGACTGGGCAAGCGGCCAAGGCATAAGCTGGACCATACTGCGCCCTACATTGATATATGGGCGCAGTACTGACCGTAACTTATCGGAAATTGTCAAGATCATTCGGAAACTGCGGTTTTTTCCCTTATTCGGTAAAGCTCAGGGGTTGCGCCAACCCATTTATGTGGACGATGTGGCTAAGGCATGTATGCAGGCCGCTTTCTCTTCTAATGCGGCCAATAAGTCCTATAACATCTCCGGCGCTGAGCAACTCAGTTATAGGGAAATGGTTACACGGGTGTTTGCCGCAATGGGGAAGAAACCGCGGTTATTGACCATTAGTTTGCCGCTCTTCAACTTCGCGCTATTCTTCCTGAAGAAAATACCACGTTACAAAAACTGGAACGCTGATATGGTCTTGCGCATGAATCGTGATATGGTCTTCGACCATGACGAAGCCAGGCGGGATTTCGGGTTCAACCCACAGCGCTTTTCCTTGTCGGAAAGGGATGTTCAGTAGTTTCTATGAAAAACAACATACTGCTTTGGGGGGCGCTTGCTGTTGCGGCATTTTTGTTGGCGTGGTTGCTGACTGCAGCGTTGCGCCGCTATGCGCTGGCTCATCATGTTATTGACATGCCGAACGAGCGCAGCTCGCACACCATACCTACCCCCAGAGGGGGCGGCGTGGCGATCGTCGCAAGCTTTTTGTTGTTGCTTCCCGTTTTGGCTTTATTGGGTTGGGTGAACGGGCCTGCGGCCTGGGGCATTGGTGGCGCCGGCCTCGGCGTCGCTGTGTTGGGTTTTCTGGACGACCATGGCCATATAGCGGCGCGTTGGCGCCTGCTAGGGCATTTTGTGGCCTCCGCCTGGGTATTGTTCTGGGTGGGCGGCTTGCCTACGCTTCCGGTTTTTGGATATCAGTGGGACATAGGATTGTTGGGTTATGTAGCAGCCGCGCTGTATCTGGTCTGGCTGCTGAACTTATATAACTTTATGGATGGTATAGATGGCATCGCCAGCATAGAGGCCATTTTCGTCGCCTTGGGCGGCGCGAGCTTCTACATCATGGCAGGCAACGATGGCTTGGCGGCAGCGCCGTTGATATTGGCGTGCGCGGTTGGGGGGTTTTTATGCTGGAATTTCCCGCCCGCCAAGATTTTCATGGGTGATGCCGGTAGCGGTTTTCTGGGC
>Ga0180216_1001619_pt1 | contig 19768 bp, 20 predicted proteins | sample eDN3rd37CBELigMG_FD_128879 | JGI IMG/M metagenome (GOLD analysis project Ga0180216, IMG submission 128879) | Enriched Miracle-Growth compost microbial communities from Emeryville, California, USA - eDNA 3rd pass 37_C BE-Lig MG (version 2)... ...
ATTAACGGAGCTTCTTAAAACAATCGGTACAAGTGTTTGTCATAAATGTTACGCAATGCTATAGTATAGAAATAAGTAACAAAGGTAAGCATGACCATATGCGTGTATTGATAATGTGGAGGTGTAACTAGCATGAATATGATCGCTGAATACGAAAAAACAGATATGGGCACCATTCAAATTGCTCCTGAGGTTATCGAAGTGATTGCTGGCCTTGCCACGATTGAAGTGGAAGGTATTGCTGGCATGAGCGGTGGACTTGCAGGTGGTATTGCCGAGCTTTTGGGTAAGAAAAATGTTGCCAAAGGTGTTAAGGTAGAGGTAGGTCAAAAAGAGGCAGCAGTTGATGTTTCCGTTATCGTTCAATACGGCTTTAAAATTCCAGAGGTTGCTAATCACGTACAAGAGAACATTAAGCGTTCTATTGAAATTATGACTGGCTTAACCGTTGTTGAAGTTAATGTTCACGTCCATGACGTGCATTTAAAGACCGAAGAAAAAGCAGACTCCGATGACCAGACACAACGTGTAAAGTAGGATAAGTAATATTAACCCCCTTGAAGCCTAAGCTTGCGCTCGGCGCAGGGGGTTGATTACGTTAGACGAGAGGATGAAGTTCTTGATCAGAGTTGTGGACAAATTATTATTGTTTTTGTACAGTATCATAATTGCTGTCATCTCTGTTGCTGCAGTCTGTATCGGATTTGAATGGATAACTGGAGCAATGGCGATTGATGCAATAGATAAGCTCTATAGTAATGGTAGCCTTCAATTAACAATTATTATAATAGGAATCGTACTGTTTCTAATCAGTCTTCGTTTCTTTATTGTCTCACTCTCTCGAGGTGCGATCTCTTCCCAATCCGTTGATCAGCGTACTGAATATGGTGATATTCGAATTTCCATCGAAACAATGGAGAACTTAGCTCTAAAGGCTGCAATGAAGCAGCGCGGAGTAAAGGATCTACGTGCTCGTGTTCATGCAACGGACGCTGGTATGAATATTGTACTTAGAACTGTCGTTGACGGTGAGGTTGCAATTCCTCAATTGACTGAGGATGTGCAAAAAAATGTGAAAAGCTATGTCGAGGAAATTACAGGTATACCAGTAACGAACGTTTCCGTGTATATTGCCAATATCATTCAAACCAACACGATAAAAAGTCGTGTTGAGTAGAGGTGAGTCTATCAATGTGGAAAGAGATTTGGAGTCAGTATTGGAAGCGAATCGTTGGTGCAGGAACTGGCTTGTTTTTTGGTATTATATATTTAGCATTTGGATTTTGGGATATGCTATTCATAGCCCTACTTGTCGGAGCGGGATATTGGTACGGTAAGCAGAAGGAATTTGCCAATGGCTCGATTTTTCCGTGGGGGCGCATATGGGAATCAATCACAAAGTTGTTTAGGCCGTACCGTTAATATGATCTCCTCCGTGCTACGTAATTAGAGGATAGGATGGTTCAAAGATCCGAAGTTGATTACGATGTATAGCGTTGATGCTTAGTCGACGGCGAATATGTCACGCTAGCGAAAGCTGCGGTGCTCACGTACCAAAAACGTACGTTGCGCTCCTCGTTTTCTACTATCGTGCCATCTTCTTGGTACTGAACCTCGAACCTTTGAACCTTTATTGGAAGAGGATGGTTCAGATCCGAAGTTGATTAAAATGTATAGCGTTTGAAGCTTAGCCGACGGCGAATATGTCACGCTAGCGAAAGCTGAGGTGCTCACGTACCAAAGACGTACGTTGCGCTCCTCGTTTTCTACTATCGTGCCATCTTCTTGGTACTGAACCTCGAACCTTTGAACCTTTATTGGAAGAGGATGGTTCAAAGATCCGAAGTTGATTACGATGTATAGTGTTGAAGCTTAGTCGGCCTCGAATCTTGAACCAACCAAATGAATGGAGCTACATTCGCAGCAGGGATGAGATCATATGAAATTGATAAGCAATAAGGCATAAGTCATGGAGGATACATGAAACGAAGATTAGCAAGAGAAATGGTTATATCAAGCTTATACAGTATTGAGCTGAACGAGGTGCAGGCCTACGAGGCATTGCAAGGCGTTATTGATGAAGTCATGAACGATAACGAGGTAAGTGAAAAGTTCAGCGACGAGACGACAAACGAATTTGCGCGTAAGCTGCTTATGGGCGTTGTGGAGAACCGAGCGGCAATTGACGATTTGTTAAAGGATTGCTTAACAGGCTGGCAAGTTGATCGACTGTCACGTGTAGATCGACAAATCCTTCGTTTGGCGTGCTTTGAGATGGTATTTAGCAAGGACGCTCCTCCGAAGGTAGCGGTGAACGAAGCGATTGAGCTCGCTAAGCATTATGGGACAGATGAATCTGGTAAGTTTGTCAATGGCGTACTCGCTAAACTACTGAAAAACCTTGATTCTACTAAAGCATAAGCTTGTCGCTTATCATGGCGATAAGCTTCTTTATCTTTTGTTTGGATATTATACTATAGATTATTTTCATTTTTAATACAGGTATAGGAGTGGTTCTTAATGTCAGCTCACATTATTGATGGAAAACAAATATCCGCAGCGATTCGAAGCGAAATGCAGGCTGAGGTAGCTGCCTTAAAGGAAAAAGGAATTACGCCAGGACTAGCTGTCGTTTTAGTCGGAGAGGATCCTGCAAGCAAGGTTTATGTTGGATCAAAGGAAAAAGCTTGTATTCAGCTTGGCATGTACTCAGAAGTGCATCGACTGCCTGAGCAAACAACAGAGCAGGAGCTATTGGCACTTATCGATAAACTGAACAATCAAGCATCCATCAATGGCATATTGGTTCAATTACCATTACCTAAACATATTAACGAAAAGTCTGTTATCGACGCGATTAATGTACATAAAGATGTAGATGGCTTTCATCCTGAAAGCGTAGGTAATCTCGTTATTGGCGATGACAGCTTGCTGCCGTGTACACCAGCTGGTGTTATTGAGCTGATTAAGCGCAGTAACGTGGACATTGCTGGTAAGCATGCGGTCGTTGTCGGTCGCAGTAACATTGTAGGTAAGCCTGTTGCAATGCTGCTTCTACGTGAGAATGCAACGGTTACGATCTGTCATTCACGGACAGCAAATTTACAAGAGGTTGTAAAGCAAGCAGATATTGTCGTTGTTGCAATCGGCAGAGCGAATGCAATCGATGCTTCATACATTAAACCAGGCGCAGTTGTAATTGACGTCGGCATTAATCGTCTAGAGAACGGCAAGCTGGCTGGTGACGTTGATTATGAAAGCTGTCTTGATACAGCTGGTTATATTACACCAGTGCCAGGTGGTGTTGGTCCGATGACCATTACTATGCTCATGAAAAACACAATTACTGCGGCTAAAAAAGCTAATGGGATGTGAGTAGGCAGTGAGATCCGAACCGCATGTTTATACGATTAAAGATATCAACAAATATATTCGTATGAAAATGGATAGTGATCATGTGCTGTCCGATGTATGGCTGCGTGGCGAAATCTCAAATTTCACCCATCACTCTAGCGGCCATATGTATTTCACGCTAAAGGATAAAGACAGTCGTATAAAATGTGTGATGTTTGCCTCCCATAATGCTCGCTTGAGATTTATACCCAAGGAAGGTGCGAAAGTTCTAGCACAGGGTACGATTTCAGTTTATGAGCGAGATGGTGCCTACCAGTTTTATGCCAATGCGATGCAGCCTGATGGCCTAGGCAGCTTATATCTTGCCTATGAGCAATTAAAAGCAAAGCTTGAAGAGGAGGGGTTGTTTGCTGAGTCACGCAAACGTGCTCTTCCTCTTTTTCCACATACGGTAGGGGTAGTAACATCACCAACTGGTGCGGCTGTAAGAGATATTATTACAACGATAAAGCGCAGATTTCCAGCTGCTCACATCCTTCTTGCTCCCGTGCAAGTACAGGGGGAGCTTGCTGCACCTTCCATCGCCAAGGCCATCGCTGCGATGAATGCACATGGAGCATGTGATGTGCTGATTGTAGGTCGGGGTGGCGGCTCGATGGAAGAGCTGTGGGCCTTTAATGAAGAAATTGTTGTTCGAGCGATTGCTTCATCTGAAACGCCTGTCATTAGCGCTGTGGGACATGAAACGGACTTTACACTTTCTGACTTTGTAGCCGATGTTCGAGCTGCTACTCCGACAGCTGCAGCAGAGCTCGCAGTACCGCATGTTCAGGAGATGACAGCAGTTATTGAACGTTATCAGCAGCGTTTTGAGCATGCACTAAAGCGTCAGCTCGACTGGCGCAAAGAGCGATTAAAGCGTGTACAGCAAAGCTCTGTATTTTCGCAGCCAAAGCGAACCTTCTTAAAGCATGCAGAGCGTGTAGATTATTTACAGCTAATGCTGAGCAAGAGTTTAAAGCATGCGTTGCAGCACGGGCATTTAAAGCTATCACAAAGTCAAAGCAGGCTTGCTCGTTTGCACCCAGAGCAGCGTATTAAGCTATTGAATCGACAGGTCAACCATCTGCAGCATAGTATGAGTGAGCTGATGAACTCAATTGTTAAACAAAAGCGTCTACAGACGGTTTCCTATATTAAACAGCTTGATGCTCTGAGTCCGCTTAAGGTTATGGCTCGTGGTTACAGTCTAACCTATACGGAGGATGAGCAGCTGCTTAAGCAAGTCAATCAAGTGAAACGAGGCAGTTCGATCAAAGTTAAAATAATGGACGGCAGCTTGTACTGTACGGTCAATGATATAGAGGAGGAAAAGGAATGACTGAACTTGAAAATCTAAGCTTTGAACAGGCTTTAGAGCGTCTGGAAAATATTGTTGCTCAGCTAGAAAATGGCGATGTGCCGCTTGAACAAGCCATCGAGCTGTATCAGGAGGGTATGAAGCTTTCCAGCCTGTGTAACGGTAAACTGCAGCAGGTCGAAAGCAAGATTGAGATGCTAATACAAACGGAGCAGGGGTTGGCGACGAAGACTTTTGCTGCCTCCCAATTGGACAAAGGAGAGTAGAAAATTGAACCATTCCCTATCCATTAACGAGCATGTACAGCAAGTCGCTGCAGAAATTACGGAAGAACTGAAACGTTCTTTGTCTTCTTATGATGGAGCACCTAGTAAATTGATCGAATCGATGGAATATTCATTAACAGCTGGTGGAAAGCGGCTTAGACCCTATCTCGTGATGGCTGCTGCTTATGCGGTGCATGCGGATGAAACAACGGTAGAGAAAGCTATCGCTCCAGCGTGTGCGGTGGAATATATTCATACGTACTCGTTAATACATGATGATCTTCCTGCGATGGATAATGATGACCTAAGACGCGGCAAGCCTACGAATCATAAAGTATTCGGTGAAGCCATGGCAATCTTGGCCGGAGATGCTTTATTAACAGGGGCATTCGGCATTATCACCTCACTTGCAAAAGAAGGTAAGCTTGATCCACTTGTTGCGGTTGAAATTATAGATGATTTATCGCGTTATGCAGGGGCTTTAGGTATGGTAGGTGGACAGGTTGCAGATATGGAAGCTGAGCAGGGAATTACTTCGATTGAGCAGCTTGAATATATTCACGAGCATAAAACGAGTGACTTGGTTGTGTTCTCCGTCCTAGCAGGTGCAAGAATTGCAGGTGCCAATGCACATCAGCTGCAACAACTCGAGCTGTACGGACGTAATATAGGTATGGCATTCCAAATACAGGATGATGTGCTGGATCTTGTAGGTGATGAGCAAAAGCTCGGAAAACGCGTCCAAAGCGATGTTGCGGGAGAAAAAGTTACCTTTCCTTTCTTACTCGGACTAGAAGAAAGCAAGGCGCTAGTCGTAAAGCTGACAGAAGAGGCAAAAGCAGCGGTTCTTGCTGCAGATTTAGCGTTCCCAGACCAATTACTGGAGCTTGCTGATTATCTTGTGAATCGTGAATCCTAATCGTCTGCTAAAACTGTTATTATGTAGGATGTCGTATATTGTGATATAATACAGCTAAGTGTCTGATCATTGGGATTACATTCTTGTTGAAAGCGAGGAAAGCGATGTGCTTTTAGATCAAATAGATGACCCAAAACAATTGAAAAAGCTAACAGTTGAGCAACTCGATCAATTAGCAGAAGAAATTCGCCAATTTCTAATCGAGAAATTGTCTCTTACTGGTGGTCATCTTGCTCCTAATCTTGGAGTTGTTGAGCTTACCTTGGCGATGCATTATTTGTTCGATAGTCCAAGTGACAAGTTTATTTTTGATGTTGGTCATCAATCGTATGTACACAAAATTATTACAGGTCGTAAAGATCAATTTGATACATTAAGAAAATATAAGGGCCTGTGCGGCTTTATTAAACGTAACGAAAGCGAGCATGATGTGTGGGAGGCTGGGCATAGCAGTACCTCATTATCTGCAGCGATCGGAATGGCGATGGCGCGTGACTTCAAGGGTGACAGCAACCGTGTTGTAGCTGTGATCGGTGATGGTGCCTTAACAGGCGGTATGGCATTAGAGGCGTTGAATCATATCGGACATGAAAAGCGCAAGCTGATCGTTGTCCTTAACGATAATGAAATGTCAATTGCACCTAATGTCGGAGCGCTTCATCAATACTTAGGGAAAATTAGAACAGGCAGACAATACCAAAAGGCGAAAGAGGATGTACATCAGCTGCTGAACAAAATTCCAGCAATCGGTGGTAAGCTGGCAGAAACGGTTAGCCGTTTTAAAGACAGTGTTAAATATTTGCTAATGAGCGGTATTTTGTTTGAACAGTTTGGTTTATCCTATCTTGGACCGGTCGATGGCCATGATACAGAAGCTTTGCTTGAAACATTGAAGCAAGCTGATCGAATTAACGGACCTGTACTTGTTCATGTCATTACGACAAAAGGTAAGGGCTATACGCCAGCAGAAAATGATTCTCATGCATGGCATGGTGCATCTCCATATAAGATCGAGTCAGGAAAAATGGTAAAAGCAGTCGGTCCTCCGATGTATACGAAGGTGTTTGGCGATGTGTTAATCGAGCTAGCTGAACAGGATGAGCGTATCGTAGCCGTGACACCTGCAATGCCAGGCGGATCTGGTTTAATGGAGTTCGCAGATCGTTTTCCAACGAGAATGATCGATGTTGGAATCGCGGAGCAGCACGCTGCGACGATGTCCGCAGCGCTTGCTATTGAAGGCATGAAGCCGGTTTTTGCTGTGTATTCTACCTTCCTGCAGCGAGCATATGATCAAGTTGTGCATGATATTTGCCGACAAAATCTTAATGTCATCTTTGCAATCGATCGTGCGGGCTTTGTTGGCCCAGATGGCGAAACTCATCAAGGTGTATATGATATACCTTTCCTTCGTCATGTGCCGAATATTGTACTAATGATGCCTAAGGATGAAAATGAGCTTCGTCAAATGATGAAAACTGCAGTGGATTATAATGATGGTCCAATTGCGATTCGTTATCCTCGTATAAATGCAGAGGGCGTGGAGCTGCTGCCAGAACTAACTAGCATTCCCATTGGCAGCTGGGAAGTGTTAAAGGAAGGCGAATCTGAATATGCATTGCTCGCAATCGGCCCTATGCTTAAGGTTGCAAAGGAAGCGTCAGAGCTGCTTATTCGAGAAGGCATTGATGTAGAAATTATAAATGCAAGATTTATTAAGCCACTCGATCAAGATATGCTGCTTCGACTTGCAGCTCAGCATAAAAAGCTAGTCGTGCTTGAGGAAAGTGCGGAGCTTGGCGGCTTAGGTAGTGCGATATGTGAATTCTATTCTCTGCAGGGCATCGATGATATGGTCGTGCGTATTAAAGGGATACCGGATTTATTTGTCGAGCATGGCAGCATTATCGAGCAGCGCAATGAAGTTGGTCTAAATGCTACAGCTGTGTCGCAGCTTGTGCAAAGTATGAAGGCGAAGCTTAAAAGAAATGCGCTATAACCAAACTGATAGGTAGGGATATAATGACAACAGTACCAAAAGAGCGAATTGATGTTTTGCTCGTAGAGGGCGGGTACTTTGATAGTCGTGAAAAGGCGAAAAAAGCACTCATGGCAGGTCTGGTGCTTGTCGATAATGTCCCGATTGACAAGCCGGGGATGAAGGTTGCTCGCAGCGTTGAGATTAAAGTAAAGGGCGCACTTCATCCTTATGTTAGCAGAGGTGGTCTTAAGCTTGAGAAGGCGATTCGCAGCTTCGAGCTCGACCTAAACGATGTAACGATGCTTGATATCGGCTCTTCAACTGGAGGCTTTACCGATTGTGCATTGCAGCATGGAGCTGCATATGTGTACGCGATTGATGTAGGCTATAATCAATTAGATTGGTCGCTTAGACAGCACGAACAGGTTAATGTAATGGAACGAACGAATTTTCGGTATTTAACGTCTGATGATTTAACAGGTCCTACTCCTAATTTTGCGAGTATTGATGTATCATTTATTTCGTTAAAGCACATATTACCGAATTTATCGACTTTATTGCCGGTTCAATCCTCCGTTGTTGCACTCATTAAGCCACAGTTCGAGGCTGGACGCGAGAAGGTTGGTAAGCTCGGCGTCGTTCGAGAGCCTGCTGTTCATAAAGAGGTTTTACACCAAGTGCTAACAATGGCTGCTGAGATAGGATATGAGCTCAAGCATTTAACTTTTTCTCCGATTACAGGTGGAGAAGGGAATATTGAGTTTTTAGCTCATTGGACGTGGGAAAACAAGCCTAGTTTTGTTGATGAAGATACGTCCTCTGCAATTGAGCAGGTTGTAGCTGAAGCTAACGCAACGTTTAAGGTTTCAAAGTAATACAATTTCAATAAGAGTACAGCAAAGATGCCAATCGATAACATCATCGTAAGGCATCTTTTGTCTTTACAGCGGTGTTATTCATTTGATACACTATTAATGCAAACAAGTGTTCTCTATTGTAAAATGTTGAGAGGAGCTCAGCTCTTATGGATAACCTTGTTGAAATTTTTGTCATGATTGTTGCAGCTATTTTTCTTGTGGTTTTGCTGTATCGAGCATTTTATCGTTGGCTTCACTCTCCCGCTACCATCTCAAGAATTAAGCTTGGACGCGGTGGGAAGCTTAAAGATAACGACCCGAATGTAGAGCTGCTTGAGCGGCATGGATATGTCGTAATTTCTGGTAGACATCAAATTCCACTCGCTGTAGAGGTTGATGGACACTTTCTTAACCGCTCAACAACCATTATTATTGACTATATTGCAGAGAAAAAAGGTCTATCCTATATTGTGAAATACGAGCGTGAGCGACAGCCAATCGAGCTGGAGGCCTCAGATCTGAAGAAGCATCTGCTTATGTACTCGTTGCTGTTGCCGGATATGAGTGGAATCATATATATTAAGCCAAAAGAACAAAAAATTCATAAAATTGCATTTCATATTGCAGAATGATGAACATTGAATAGGGGACAGAGTCATGAAAGGGATAAGGCAATTTAAAATTAAAGAAATAATACTCGAGCGCGATATTGAGACGCAAGAGGAGCTAGTCGATGCACTTCGCGATAGTGGGATGAAGGTTACGCAAGCGACAGTATCTCGAGACATTAAAGAATTAATGCTCATCAAAATTCCTTCTAACTCCGGTGGTTACAAATATGCGATGCCTGGTGAGACGCAAAAAGCGAATCCCATTCATAAGCTGAAACGAGCATTGCAGGATCACTTTACACATATAGACTACACAGATAATTTAGTTGTAATGAAATGCTTGCCAGGTACAGCAAATGCGGTAGCTGCGCTTATAGATAGTATGGAAACCACTGATATAATGGGAACGATCTCAGGGGATGATACGATATTAATGATTTGTCGTTCAAAGGAGCAGAGCAAAATCGTAGTGGAACGATTTCTCGATATGCTACGGTAGAGCTGCTTAGTTGAAAAGGAAAAGCTTAGGGAGGCGGTTGTTCATGCTACATGAACTGTCGATTCGCAATTTGGCGGTAATTGAGGAAGCAAACGTACAATTTCATAAAGGATTTCACGTATTAACAGGAGAGACGGGTGCCGGAAAATCAATCATGATTGATGCATTAAGTCTTGTTGTAGGTGGTAGGGGCTCCTCGGATATGGTGCGCTATGGATGTGATCGGACAGAGGTTGAGGCATTATTCGATCTTCCAACTGACCATCCTGTATGGCAAAGGCTATCAGCCCTTGGCATTCAACATGATTCGTCGGAAATGCTGATCGTACGTAGAGAGCTTACAGCATCTGGAAAGAGCAGCAGCCGTGTAAATGGCCAGCTCGTAACGATAACGATGCTACGTGAGATTGGTGAGAGCTTAGTCAATATTCATGGTCAGCATGAGCATCAATCATTGCTTAAAAGCGAGCAGCATTTAGAATGGCTCGATATGTATGGTGGAGCAGAGCTGCTTTCCGTTAAACGGCAATATCAAGAACAGTATGAACGGTTATTGCTCGTTCGTTCACAGCTGCATGAGCTGGATAATACATCTAGACATAATGTACATATGCAGGATTTGTATGCGTTTCAAGTTGAAGAGATTACTGCAGCGAAGCTTAAACCAGGGGAAGATGAAGAGCTGCTGGAGCAGCGTAAAATGTTAATGTATGCTGAGAAGCGCTCGTCGTCTGTCAATGAAGCCTATGGTCTGCTCAATGATGGACAAGGATTGGATGCGATAAGCCGTGCAATTAGCCGACTAACCGATATTGTCAGCTATGATGAAACAGCACTTTCACCGATGCTCGAGCAGCTTCAGTCTGCTTTTTACACCGCTGAGGATGTGATGTATCAGCTCCGGAGCTATCGAGATGGCATCGAATCAGATCCGCAGCAGCTGCAGTATGTAGAGGATCGTCTTGATCTTATTCGCAGTCTAAAGCGTAAATATGGAGAGACGATAGAGGAAATTCAAACATATCTCGAAAAAATTACAGAGGAACGGGATAAGCTTGAGAACCGGGAAGAGCTTCTGGAGCAGCTCAAAGCTCAAGAGGCAGAGATCTATGCTGATGCTTACCAGGTTGCGCAAAAGCTGTCTGAGCTGCGTCAGGAGGCCGCACAGCAGCTTTCTGGCGAAATCAAAGAACATCTTACGCAATTGCAAATGGGAGCAGCTAATTTTGAAGTTAATTTACAGACACTGCCTAAGGATGAGACAAGCTACGTCCGTTTAAGTGCAACGGGCATTGATCATGCCGTATTTATGATGAGTACGAACCCAGGGGAACCGTTAAAACCTCTTCATAAGGTCGCTTCAGGCGGTGAGATGTCTCGTATTATGCTCGCACTCAAAACGATATTTGCAGCCATTGATCAGATTCCGGTGCTTGTGTTTGATGAAGTCGATACCGGTGTCAGCGGTCGTGCAGCACAAGCCATTGCTGAAAAGCTGTCAAAGCTGGCGAGGGATTGTCAGGTGTTTTCCATTACGCATTTGCCTCAGGTTGCATGCATGGCTGATCATCATTATGAGATCCGTAAGCAATTTGTTGGTGAGCGCACATACACTTCTGTCGTAGAGCTTACAGATGAGCTAAGAATCAATGAGCTTGCCCGCATGCTTGGCGGAGTGGAAATTACGGAAAAAACTAAGCATCATGCACAAGAGATGCTTGATCTGGCTATAGGCTTGAAAGGTGCTTGAATCAAGGAAATTTGGGATGTTTTTGTGGTCATAAATCTTTCTGCTCAGGGTAACTTAATGTTACGCCATTGGCGATTAAGCGATGGAATGACAGGAGCGTGAATAGATTGGACCCAAAACAACCTAAACGTATTTTTGGATTAATTCTCGTCGTATTAGTCGGTCTAATCGGGGTATCTACACCAATGCAACAAATCGTAGCATTTCCCAATGAGCTCAGACTATTTACAGGTCAGTTGAAAAATGTACAGTATAGCGTACCTGTACAAGCTGAATTAGAGGTTGATCCAGAAGTGCTGCAAGTGAATGGTAAAGCACAATCATCATTATCCGTTAGTTTGAAGGAACCGTTATCATTACATTCTTATCAAATCGGTCAAACAGAAATGAAGGTAAAGCTGTTTGGAAAAATTCCGTTCAAAACTGTAAAGGTCGACATTGTCCCTGATCTTAAGGTCGTACCAGGAGGACAAACGATCGGAGTAAAAGTTAATTCAGCAGGTGCTCTTGTCGTCGGACATCATCAGGTCGTAGATGAGGCCGGTAACAAGCAATCACCGGGTGAAGCAGCAGGCTTAAGGCTAGGTGACCTCATCACAGCAATTAATAAAGTCAAAGTGAATAATGTAAAAAAGTTAGGAGAGCTATGTGAGAAGTACAGCTCGAGTAAAAAGCCGCTTACAATTACTTATTTGCGTAATGGCAAGTCGATGACCACTAAGCTAAAGCCTATTTATGATGTTCGAGAACAAGAGTGGAGAATCGGACTATATATTCGCGATTCAGCAGCGGGTGTAGGAACGTTAACCTTTTATGCCCCTGATCAGGGTGTGTATGGTGCTTTAGGACATGTAATAACAGATATGGACACTGGAACACCGATTGTAGTAGGTGATGGAGAAATTCTTCAAGCAAGCGTCACATCGATTAATAAAAGTCAAAATGGTGATCCTGGTGAAAAAAGAGCTCACTTCGTGAAGGAAAAACAGCTGCTCGGCAATATAGAACGCAATACACCTTTCGGTATTTTTGGGAAGATGAATGAAATGCCGGCACACAGCTACGAAGAACGTGCGATACCTGTTGCATTTGCAGAGGATGTAAAAGAAGGTCCAGCTCAAATTTTAACTGTAGTCAATGGACAGAAGGTTGAACGCTTTGATATCGAGGTTGTTCATGTAGCGAAGCAAGTAACGCCAGCTACAAAAGGGATGGTCATTAAAGTAACTGATGAACGGTTGATGAGTAAGACAGGCGGTATTGTTCAAGGCATGAGCGGCAGCCCCATTATTCAGGATGGAAAGCTTATTGGAGCTGTTACCCATGTCTTTGTAAATGATCCAACATCAGGCTATGGCTGCTTCATTGAATGGATGCTTCAAGATGCTGGTGTGTTGCTTCATTCGGACAACGAGCAAATCGTGGACCAAGCTTCATAAACAAGAAAATGCTATCTGTTTCCGTTGAAGCAGACAGCATTTTCTTGTTTATGGTGAATAGTGATAGGAATTGTCGAATGAGAGTGGTTTTTGTTGCGAATTATTTATTATATCGAAAAGTAGAAAAAAAATAAAGAAAAAAGTTTTTCGACAGAAGGAATAATTAGCGCTGTGTCGAAATTGTATAGAGTAGAAGGTAAACTCGACATTCATATTTAATTAAAGGGAGGCAAAACATCTTGCAGAAGATTGACGTACTATTAGCAGATGACAACCGAGAATTCACAAACCTATTATCGGAGTATTTCGCCAGTCAAAGTGATATGAATGTATGCGGTGTAGCTTACAACGGAGAAGAAGTATTACGACACCTAGAGAATGCCAGAAAGCTGCCAGACGTACTTGTCCTAGATATCATCATGCCTCATCTTGACGGACTTGGAGTTCTAGAACGCATCCGTGAGATGGATCTGAATCCAATGCCAAAAGTTATTATGCTTACAGCCTTTGGACAAGAGAACATTACACAAAGAGCCGTTCAATTGGGGGCATCCTATTATATGCTTAAGCCATTTGATATGGATATGCTTTCTAACCGCATTAGACAGCTTGTAGGAGTTACTTCAACGACTGCAACCTCCAGTTCATTCAGCTCGAGCCTAACTACGAGCAGATCGAATGTAGTGCCTATTGGCAAGCATAAAAACCTTGATGCGAATATTACTAGCATCATACATGAAATTGGAGTGCCTGCGCATATTAAGGGATATCAATATTTGCGTGAAGCCATTACGATGGTGTATAACAATATCGAAATTCTTGGAGCGATTACGAAGACGTTATATCCTGCAATTGCTGAGAAGTTCAAAACGACACCTTCACGTGTAGAACGCGCGATTCGTCATGCAATTGAAGTCGCTTGGACGCGCGGCAACATCGACAGCATCAGCCACTTGTTCGGCTATACGGTCAACATAAGCAAATCCAAGCCAACGAATAGCGAATTTATCGCGATGGTGGCGGATAAGCTAAGAATTGAGCATAAGGTGTCTTGAAAGGATGAGCCGTAGGGAATGCGGCTTTACATAAGCCAACCAATTTTATGAATTGGGTATGGGAAACCTTTTGAACTAACTATTACTTATATCATATCAACGAATACCGCTATTTATTGGAGTGAAAGCTCTGGTAAAGGGCGGTATTTTTTATGACTGATTTTGAATGACAGAATGTCACTTGGTGAATACGTCGGCATAATGGAGTTATTTATATAAATGTCATTAATTAATAACTGGCTGTAAAATTACACCTTTGATATTATCCTTATAGTAATAATCGGATAAAACTTCAGGAGATGATCAGATTGAAACGAAAGATGATTATTTTATTTTGTGGTGTCATTCTATTATTGTCTGCTTGTAGCTCTAATTCAACAAGTGGCAATCCAACGGAACCAGCGACTCACAGTACCGAAGGAAAAGTGTATAACGTAGAGCTAGGTGAGGAATTTCTTTACCATGGAATGGGAGCAGTGAACAAATCCACGACTAAGCTTGAGATTACTTTGAGTGATTATGAGATAGTAAAAGAATAGTCAGCTGATGACTCGCTTAGAGAAGATGTAGACTATCTTAAACTATATGCACTCGTTGAAAATGTTGGTGATGAGAATTCCCACGATATGGCTATTCATGAGTACAGCTTTAACATCTATGACGCGAATGGTAAAGAAATATCAGTATCAACATTAACGACTCAACGTATTACTCCAGAAGATGAATTCAAACCTGCGGAGCTACGTCCGGGCGGTAAAAACGAAGGCTTCTTGTATATTACGATTGAAGAAGGCTCTGTGCCTGCAGAAATTATTTTTTATGATGCAATGAGCAAAACAGCAGCTCATGCGAATCAATATGTAGTTAAACTGTAATGAACAAAATCATAAAATGCTCTAAGCTTATTTTAGCTCAATAACGAATGAGCACTATAAAAAATCCTATCCATTTGATGTAGATTAAATGGATAGGATTTTTTTGCGGTTGATAAGAAAATGATAAGAAAGAATTTACTCCGAAAACTTCATTTCAAAGGTCGATTTACCGAAATATAGTAATATACTAAGATAATTACTAAAATTTGGAGGGGTTAACGTGGATTCCATTTCACTATTTAGCTCTGGTAGCGCAAAGCAAAAGCCACTGTCCGCACTTGAACGTGTCATGCTAATCGCTGAAAGTGGACGATCACCTGCTGAGAAGAGACAGATGCTTCAAGCTTTACAAGAGCAAATGGAGGGCGATCGTGTCAAGCAATTAATGGTGAGTATGAACAAAGTTGAAGTTAAGGAAAAGAAAAATGAAGATCAACAAACAAATGAAGATGGAGATACTGTAGAAATCTCACAAGCGGCTCAGATGGAGTATGAACAAAGCTCTAGCAGCAGCGATAGCTCTTCGTCCGTTGAATCATCCGCGAGTTCTGCTAGTTCGGGCTCATCGAGCGAAAATGCATAATGGATGATTAAACTAACTTCAGGTTGATGTACCGATCAGACAATCAGCATGTTTGTACAATATGATCGTCCTTTATAAGAGAGCTTCATTAGTCAAGTGACTTCAGCTTGAGGGCATCTAGCATCGCTGGCCCTGCTGGTGAGGCTTCAGACTTGGACGTCGTATCTGAGAATATACTAGATGAAGCAGCCTTTCCTTTCTCTGGGTATGCAGTTTTTGGTTGGTGCTGATCCTTTTTAATATGCTCCGCTAAGAGTTGATGCACTGTTTCGAGATACTCTAACATATAAGAAAGAGCAAAAAATATTGCTGCCACTGCCATTCCACCGAATAAAGTAAGGATAAAGTTGATAATCCCCCAAAAGCTAATAAGATTGTCTGCAATAAATCCTTGGGTTAGACCAGCTAGGATGCCTATAATTAATGAGCTCCAGCCAAAGAAACGTAGAATGCTTGACATTGGACTCCTCCTTAGCGTGAATAATTGTAACTACATACAAGACGTTGAAGATTGAAGTTAGGTTACATGTATTCCTTAACACCATTGTCCAACCTTTATATATGTTGTTCGGTCTTCACTTCTCTATGGAGAAGTCTGCAAAATACTATTGTTATTTCCTAATGGATTTTTTATGATAATAATACGAGCAAGGTTGTTGGAAAAATACGAAGCGGTAAGGAGGAAGGACTTCCATGTATATTCAAACGAATATGATGTCGATGAATTTATTAAGAAATTATCAATCACATCAGCGACAGCTATCTACTGCGATGGAAAGACTTTCTACCGGCTATCGTATTAATAGAGCTGCCGATGATCCGGCAGGCCTTGCTATATCAGAACGTATGAGATTCCAAATCAATGGACTAAAGCAGGCCTCACGTAATATACAGGACGGCATATCACTGATTCAAACAGCCGAGGGAGCGATGATTGAAATCCATGCTATGCTTCAACGGATGAACGTCCTAGCCAATCAGGCGGCGAATGGTACTTACAGTGATAGTGATCGCTCTAAGCTTCAGCTGGAATTCAATCAGTTACGTGAGGAAATTACAAGTATTGCAGCTGGAACGAATTTTAACGGTATTAAGCTGTTGGATGGGCAGTATACGATCGACCCATTGTCCAATAAACGTGGATTGACACTGCAAGTCGGTGAGCAAGCTGATCACGTTCTGGAGATGGACATGCCTAATCTGCCGTCATATTTGGCATCATTAAGCGGCTTAGATCTTTCAACTAGCAGCGGCGCTCAAGACGCTCTACAGACGCTCAAGGAGACGGTTGATCATGTTTCGTATGAACGTGCTAAGCTTGGTGCTTATCAGAACCGTCTTGAGCATCGACATAATTTTGTATTAGCTTATGCTGAAAACTTAACAGCAGCTGAGTCAAGAATTCGGGATGCTGATATGGCTTTGGAGATGACTAATTTCATTCGAGCGAATATGCTATCACAGGTGTCCGTCAGTTTGCTTGCACAGGCGAATGCGATGTCTAAAAATATGCTGAAGCTGCTTGAAGCACTGTAATGTAAATGAAAATAGAGATATCCACAATCCTCTTTGCCTATTGCATGGAGGATTTTTTATGCAGGTACAGTAGCCACAGCATTGAACAATAAGAGCTCCATCAGTAAAACTGCAAATAATCCTTGATTAGAGAATGCTAAGAGGACAGTACTAGTCATTTCAAGCAATTATGGCTAGAATGAAGCTATGAAACGGGGGGAGTGTAATGACGCTACAGCAGCTCAAGTATGTGCTTGAAGTGAATAAGCACGGCTCTATGAATGAAGCAGCTCGTCATTTATTTATATCGCAACCGAGCTTGTCTAACGCGATAAAGGAGCTTGAAAAAGAGCTTTCGATTACAATTTTCGAGCGTACTAATAAAGGAATTACGTTAACGCAGGAGGGGGTAGAGTTTTTAAGCTATGCTAGACAGGTTGTCGAGCAGGCAGAGCTACTGGAGCAAAAGTATATGAATGCGACGCCTTCACCTCAGCATTTCTCTGTGTCGACTCAGCATTATGCCTTTGCAGTAAATGCATTTGTGCAGCTGGTGAAGGAGCACGGACAGCAGCAGTACGAATTTGCAATAAGAGAAACAAAAACCTATGAAATTATTGAGGATGTTAAGACGATGCGCAGTGAAATAGGCATTTTGTTCTTGAATGATTTTAACCGTAAGGTGATATCCAAGCTGCTGCGTGATGCGAATCTGCAATTTCACCGTCTTTTTGTCGCCCAGCCTCATGTATTTATAAGCATATATAACCCACTGGCGAAGCGTAAATCAGTTACGATGGAGGATCTAGAGCATTATCCGTACTTATCGTTTGAGCAAGGAGAATATAATTCTTTCTATTTCTCTGAGGAAATACAAAGTACAGTATCGAGACCGAAAAGCATAAAAGTGACGGATCGAGCGACGCTGTTTAACCTGCTTATCGGTGTAAATGGATATACGATTTCATCGGGTGTATTAAGCAAGGACTTAAACGGTAATGAGATTATTCCCGTACCGCTGGATATTGATGATCATCTTGAGATTGGCTGGATCGCTCATCGCAATGTTACGCAGTCCGCGCTCGCCGAAGCCTATATTGAGGCGTTGAAGCTGCATATTGAGCAGGACTAGTCTAGAATGTATTTATAAATTAGATCGATGAAGAATTTATCAGCTTATACTGCTCATATTGAATAAAAATAGGGTGCTACGAAGATCAGTAAAATGACCTTCATAGCACCCTTATTATATGAAGCTAGTTCTTTATGAGTAGAACGTCTGTTATTGAACAGCCACACGTCGAAATTGACTATTATACAGCTCGAAGTAGCGGCCCTTTAGGGCGAGCAGCTCGTCATGTGTACCTCGCTCGATCACTTGGCCTTGATCAATGAAGAGGATTTGATCAGCTTCTCGAATCGTGCTGAGTCGGTGCGCGATCACAAAGCTAGTTCTGCCCTGAAGCAGTACTTTCATCGCTTGCTGAATATGCATTTCTGTACGAGTATCAATGCTGCTTGTAGCCTCATCTAAGATTAGAATCGCAGGACTGGCAAGCAATGCTCGAGCTATCGTAAGAAGCTGGCGCTGACCCTGACTTAAATTGCTGCCTTCCGTAGAAAGCACAGTATTATAGCCCTGCGGCAGCTCCATAATAAAGCGATGCGCATTGGCGATTTTAGCTGCTTCAATAATTTCTTCCTTCGTGGCATCTAGCCGCCCATAACGAATATTTTCATAAATGGTATCTGAAAATAAATGTGCTTCCTGTAGCACGATACCTAGCTGTGACCGTAAGCTATCCTTATCGATCTGATTGATCGGGATATTATCGATATAAATCGTGCCGGACTGAATCTCATAAAAGCGAGAGATTACATTGATAATCGTCGTTTTGCCTGCCCCTGTAGGACCGACCAAGGCGATCGTTTGACCTGCCTCTGCATGCAGTTCAACATCCTTTAGGATCAAGCGGTCATCCTGATAGCCAAAGCAAACCTTGTCGAATTTGACATCGCCTTTAATTTTGAACGGCGCTACACTGCCTTTTTTCGTATCATCCTCATATTCATTTTTCGTATCGATAATTTCAAATACACGCTCTGCGCCTGCAATTCCGGATTGTATCATATTAAACTGGTTAGCCAAATCATTGATCGGACGTTGAAATTGCTTGGAATAGTTCATAAATGCGACAATAACACCAACCGACGTCCAGCTATTAAATGCCATCCAGCCGCCAACTGCCGCGATAATGGTAAAGCTTGAATGGTTCAGTACATTCATGACAGGTCCGACTAGTCCTGAAAAAATTTGTGCCCTAACACTAGCATCGGCAAGTTTTGTATTCATTGCTCTAAACTGCTTAATTGAATGCTGTTCACGCTGCGTAACTTGAATGGCCTTCTGTCCAGAAACCGTCTCTTCAATATAGCTGTTCAGCTCGCCGAGGCTTTTTTGCTGCTCTGAGAAGTGCTTTCTAGTAAACGAAGCCACATATTTCGTAAAGAGCATTACAAGGGGAATCGTAACCATACATAATAAGGTCAACCAAACATTCATGTATAGCATAATGATCACTGATCCGAATAATGAAATAACACTGGTAATGATGCCGGTTGTACTTTGATGTAGGCTGGCCGAGACGTTTTCAATATCATTGGTTGTTCGGCTCATCAACTCTCCATGTGTTTTGCGATCGAA
>Ga0180216_1001620_pt1 | contig 19766 bp, 15 predicted proteins | sample eDN3rd37CBELigMG_FD_128879 | JGI IMG/M metagenome (GOLD analysis project Ga0180216, IMG submission 128879) | Enriched Miracle-Growth compost microbial communities from Emeryville, California, USA - eDNA 3rd pass 37_C BE-Lig MG (version 2)... ...
CCCTCGAATCGAGCGTCACTGGCCGGGAGAGCAAGAGGTCCAACGACGGCACCATCGCCGATGGCGGTGTTGGGCCGCGGGAAGGGGGGCTCGATCGTCGTCCTCCCACTCCGCTCCCCCGCGTTTCACGTGGAACGCCGGAGGCGCTCCGACCGAAGCTTCCTCAGTTTCCGGCGCGAATCGGTCCCCGCGTCCAGAGCAGAAGAGCTCTTCGGGCACCCGAGGGCAGCCGGTAATCGATGCGACGAAGGGACTCCGGCTCGAGCCCGAGTTGTTCGACGAGCTCCTCCACCTCGGAACCCTTCGATCCGAGCATCGCGATCACCGTGCCCCCCTCCCTCGCATACGGCGCAGCGAAGGGGAGCCACGCCTCCGGAGCGGTGAAGGCCCGCGAGACCACCACGTCGAAGGGTCCTTCCAGCCCCTCCTCGTCGGGTTGGCCCTCGAGGCGGACGTGGAGCGCCCGGGCGTTCGCGATCCCGAGACGTGCGATCGCATTCTTCATGAAGGCGACCTTCTTCTCGGTGCGATCGACGAGACTCACCTCCACGTCGTCCCGGGCGAGGGCGAGCGGAAGACCGGGGAAGCCGGCCCCGGCCCCCACGTCGAGCATGCGGGCTCCCTCAGGAACCCAGGGGGCGATCGCAAGCGAGTCGAGGAAGTGGAGTTCCGCCACCTCGGCCGGTTCCACGACCGACGTCAGATTGAAGGTCCGATTCCACTTCCGCAGCTCGCGAGCGAACTCGCTCAGCCGTTCGACCAATCCCTCCCTCCGATCGATCCACCCCTTCGCGACGGCGGCCTCGACCATCGGCGCGACCACGTTCTCCACAGTTTCCATCTTCGACCGGCTCATCTTCTCCAAGGATCCCGAGGGTTTGGCGGAACTATTCACAAAAGCACAGTTTATCCACAGATCCCGAGCCGGGGCATCGCGTCGAGCGTGCGCCGATCTCCCGATCCCTGCCGGGCCCCGGCCGAACCAGCGCTCGGAGCCGCAATCAACCCAAGCGGCAACGAAGCCTACGACCATTCCCGGGGAGGCGAGCGGCACGCCTTCTCTCTCCCTCCCACCGGCACTCCGACCCCATCGGATCCACACCCTTCCCGATCTCCGGGACCGCTCCCGACGCCTCGCTTTTACCGCCACTCCGACCTCAGTGGCTCGCCGCTTCGCTCCCCCCCTTTTGGGCCGGCCCCGAGACTCGGCCTCCTTCACGGACCAGAACACCGAACCAGAGTCGTCCCCCCGACTCGAACCGGTCCGAATGACGACTCACCACAGGTGAACCCACGTGACACTACAAAAGAAAAAATCGAGACATCGTGTTTCTACTTGACTTTCTCGATCGCCTCGTTCCCAACCGGCCCGATCCTCGATTTCGCCGAAAAATCCGACCTCTCAGATTGGCCCAGGATCGGAGATCGGTACCCCTCCAGGGGGATAGGTGCGCAACGGCCTCGACTCCGATCCTGGGCCCAAACAGGGCCATTCCAGAGGCTGTGGAAAGTTTTTCACATCCACACTCCCCGTGCCCGGCCCTTCCGTCCGGTCCTCGGCAGCCGATTTCCCTTGCCTTTTCGGAATGGAGGCGTTCCACGAAAAACGAAAGGCCGATCCTCCGATCGGCCTCCTTCTCCCCCCATCTCCATCGCGCTCAGGTCTTCCCGCGGGCCGCGGCCATCACGAGATCCCGGTTCTTCTCCAGGTAGGCCTCCACCTCTTCGTCCGTCACCCCCAGGTCGCGAAGAACTCCCTCGTAAACGAATCGAAAGCCCTCGACGTTTTCGTCCTGCCTCATGCCGAAGGCGACCTTGAGGACCGCCGCTCCGAAGAGCGGATCCTTCTTGGGACGGCTCATTCTTCAGACCTCGTCTGCTCGATCACGATCCTGCGCAGGCTTCCGTCGCCGACGCTTTTCGCCCGGATCCCCTCCTCGTCGGAAAGGGAGAGGTGGACGATCCTTCGATGACGTGCATCCATCCCAACCACCGTGATCGGGCGATTCATCCGCCGGGCCGCCGCTCCGAGACGACGGGCCATGCTCGCCAGCGCCTGGTCGCCTTCCTCCACCTCCTCACCCACCGCGATCACGAGGCGCTTCCGATCTTCCCGCCCCCGGCTCGCGATCCGATTGGCGAGATACTCGAGGGCGAGTGCGGCCTGACGCCCTTCCGGGCCCTCGAAGATCGCCCCGTGGCCTTCTTCCGGATCGATCCGGCAGGCCACGAGATCCGGCGTGTCCCGGATCCCCACCCGGGCCGGGACCTCCAGCTTCTCCAGGAGGTTCTCCACCGTCTCCTTATAGAGGAGCAGGCGCTCCGAGGCCTCCCCGCCCCCGCCCACACCGGCCTCTCGCTGCTCGACCTCTTCCCCCTCGAGCCTCTCGTCGTTCCGTTCCGCCATGACGCTCCTCCTCGTGGGCCTCAGGACTTCTTTCCCTTGCGGCTCTCGCCCTTCGCCTCGGGGCGGGGTGTCTCGATGCCCATCGCCTTGCGCAGCGCGAGCTGCTGCCCGATCGACAGCACGTTGTTCGTGAAGATGTAAAGGGTCAGACCCGCGGGAAGGTTGAGCATGATGAGCGTGAAGAAAATCGGCATGAAGTAGAGCAGCATCTTCTGCTGGGTCGCGTCGACCTGCATCGGCTGCAACTTCTGCGTGAGGAACATCGTCACGCCCATCGAAACCGGGAGGATGTAGAAGGGATCCTTGGAGGTGAGGTCCGAGATCCAGCCGGCGATGAAGGGCTCGTTGTAGAGCTCCACGGAGGAGAGGAGGGTGGTGTAGAGGGCGATCCAGATCGGCATCTGGATCAGCATCGGCAGACAGCCGCCGAGCGGGTTCACCTTGTGGCGCTGGTAGAGCGCCATCATCTCCATGTTCAGCTTCTCGCGGTCCTCTCCGTACTTCGCCTTGAGCTTCTCGATCTCGGGCGCGAGCTTGCGGACCTCCTCCATCGACTTCATCGACTTCCACGAGAGGGGAAGGGTGAGGAGCTTGACCAGAACGGTCAGGAGGATGATCGCCACGCCCCAGTTCGGGATCATCGAGTGGAAGAGGTTCAGGAACCAGAGGAGGATCCGCGCGATCGCAGCCCAGAAGCCGAGGTCCACGGTCTCGTCCAGCTCGGGGTTCGCGATCTGCCCCTCGGCCGCCACCCGCTGGCTCACGCCCTTGAGGAAGCCGATCTCCTTCTGTCCGAGGACGAGTTCCCACCGAAGGTCAATCGACTCACCCGGCGGGATCCGCCCCGTCTCCGTGCGGAGGTGGGTCTCCAGGAGCATGTTCGACACCGCGGAGAGCTCGCAGCTCGACGCCAGCCTCGGCATCACCGGAACGGCCACGGCGAGGAAGTAGCGCTCCTCGATCCCGGCGAAGGAGACCGGCCCCGGAGGCCGCACCACCGGCTCGCTCGGATCGTAGAGGTGCGAGGTGAGGTCGTCCCCGTGCCGGCAGACCATCTGCGTCGGCGAGGGGCCGGCCCTCCCGATCCCCATGCATCCCCCGCCGCCCTGGTTGGCCGGATCGACCCGCGCCGGCACGACCAGGTCCACGAACCCCTCCACCGTCCGCGGGCCCTCGTTCCGCAGGTTCGCGACCAGGCTCAGCGTCCGCTCACCGGTGAGGCGGAAGGTCTTCGAAAGGACCAATCCCCGCGAGGCGCAGCGGAAGCGAATCTCCTCGGCGCTCTCGCCCACGAGCTGGCACGCATGCCCCTTGCCGAAGGCCGGAAGCCCGCCCCCCGTCTGGATTTCGAAAAGGCGGAGGTCCTCCGGCAACAGCCCGTCCGCGAGATCGACCTGCGCGGCGTCCTTGCCCTGCCGCCGGCCCTTGGGACCCAGGAGCTCCGCCTGCGCGATGCCGGCACCCCGATTCGTGAAGACCAGCCGAAGGGCTTCGGTCTCCAGGCTGGCGGTACGCTCCGGTTCCGCCGCCACCTCGGAGCGCGCCTCCGGCTCGGCTTCCTCCTCCGCCTCCGGCGTCGGCTCGACCCGGGCCATCTCTTCCGCTTCGGTCGGAGGCGGCGGAGGCGGGGCGGGAGGGAAGAGGATCTGGAAGATCAGGAGGACTCCCAGCGAGATGGCGATGGCGAGGATCAGGCGCTTGTTCGCGTCCACGTGGATACGTCCTGTGCGGAGCCCGGCGCGGCGGAGCCCGCCGAACGCCGTTCCGCCCGCGGGTCGGGGGGAACGGGATCGATGCCGCCGGGATGAAAGGGGTGACAACGAAGGATGCGCCGAACGATCAGCCGACTCCCGCGCCAGGCGCCATGGATCTCCAAGGCGTCGAGCGCGTAGGCCGAACAGCTCGGCGAAAAACGACACGCGGGCGGGAAGAGGGGAGAGACGACCGCTCGGTAGAGCCTTACGACGAGGGCGAGCGCGCGTGCGATCATCTCTCCCGCTTCTCCGGCGCCGGCGAGGAAAGCCGCCGCGCGATCTCGAGGAACTCTCGGTGGAGCTGCCAATACCCGGCGCGCGGCGCACCGGTCTTGGCGATGATCACCAGGTCGATCTCCTCCGGCAAACGATCCTTTTCGTGGCGGTAGATCTCGCGCAACCAGCGCTTGACCTGGTTGCGCTCCACCGCGTTGCCGACCTTGCTGGAGACCGTCAGCCCCACTCTCCGCCGCTTCACGCGCGAAGGGACCGTGACTCCGATCAGATGGGCCGTGGTGACCTTCTTGCCCCTCCCTTGCGCGCGGAGGAAGTCCCGACGATCGAGGATCCGCTCCTCCTTCGGGAAGCCTCTTCCGCGCGAGCCTGCCGGCATCCTCGGCGCGCTACTTCTTCGGCGCGGAGACGGCGAGCCGCCGCCGGCCCTTGGCACGACGCCGCTTCAAGACCTCGCGACCTGCCTTCGTGGAGTTCCTCTTGCGAAATCCGTGGGTGCGGTTCCGGCGAATCTTCTTCGGTTGGTAGGTGCGCTTCACGGCTGGACCTCTAAAGTCCCTCGAACCCGGCACACGAACCGCCGGCGGGGAGAAGCTGCGGATCAAGCGCATCGACCCCCGCGTTGTCAAGCTCTATCGCCACCCCTCCTCCCCTCCGGGCGGGGGCCTTCGATCGCGATCACATGACATTGCATGTATGGCGATCGCAGTTCGAGATCGAATTCGATCGCTCCCCGTGCGGGCGAGCGGCCCCTGCGCCTGCACGAAATCCCCACATTCCCTTGTAGATCCGCCGGTTTCCAGACAGCCCGTTGACGGCCCCGAGGCCTTTTCGCTATTCATTCCCTGCGGAGGAAAGGCTGCTCGGTCCTCCCGAAACCCAAGCGCGTCCCAGGAACCGATCGGAAGATCCGAATCCACAGAGACGGATCGCAATGGATACGAGTTTTCTCATAAGCCTGCGAAACGCCAAGATTTTCTCGGCCGGGCGCGCTGTGGAAAACCTGTGGCCGAAAGGGGGATCCAAGTGCAACTGAAGGGCGAGCGCGGGGACCGGGCGGAGGCGTCGCTGGGGATCTGGGGTCGATCGCTCGAGAAACTGCGGAACTCCACCCCGGACTACGTCTTCACCAACTGGCTTCGGCAGATCGTCGAGCTCGCCTACGACGGCGATCGGCTCGTCCTCGGCGTCTCCAACTTCTTCGTCCGAGACTGGATCCTCGAGCACTACGGTGACCTGGTCCGCCGCGCCGTCCAGTCGGTCCATGGCGGACCGATCCGGGTGGAGTTCGAGGTGGACGCCCAGCATGCGCCGCCGGCCCCGAACCCCCGACCGAGCGCCGTCCGCGAGGAGGTGGAGATCTCCGAGGTCGAGCTCGCCCGGAAGACGGCGCGCTTCTCCGACCGCTTCACCTTCGACACCTTCGTGGTCGGCCCCTCGAACCACCTCGCCGCCGCCGCGGCCATGGCCGTGGCCGACCAGCCGGGCAAGCTCTACAACCCGCTCTTCATCTATGGCGGCACCGGGCTCGGCAAGACCCACCTCCTCCACGCGATCGGCAACCGCGTCCTCGAACGCGAGCCGAACTGCCGGGTGGTCTACACCTCCGCCGAGCAGTTCCTGAACGAGTTCCTCCACCAGCTCCGCAAGGGGCGGATGGACGAGTTCCGGCGCAAGTACCGGGAGGACGTGGACATCCTCCTGGTCGACGACATCCAGACCCTGCGCAAGAAGGAAGAGACCCAGAACGAGTTCTTCCACACCTTCAACGACCTGCACGACGCGGGCAAGGCGATCGTCCTCACCTCGGACATCCATCCGAACGAACTTCCGAACATCGAGGCTCGACTGCGGACCCGCTTCGCCTCCGGCCTGACCGCCGACATCTACGAACCTCCCTTCGAGGTCCGGATGGCGATCATCAAGCGGAAGGCCGAGCTCGACGGCGTCTCCCTCCCCGACGACGTCGCCCAATTCGTCGCCTCGCACATCAGCCGCAGCGTCCGCGAGATGGAGGGCGCCCTCACGCGCCTGGTGGCGCATTCCTCGCTCACCGGCCGGCCGCTCACCGTCCCCTACGCCGAGGAGGTGCTCCGCGACCTCCTCCCCATGCGCCAGGCCCTCTCCATCGAGCAGATCCAGAAGGTGGTCGCCAAGTACTACGGCCTGGATCCGGAGGAGCTCACGGGCAACAAGCGGCTTCGGCCCATCGCCCGCGGCCGCGCGGTGGCCATGTACTTCTGCCGCAAGCTCCTCCCCGACGCCTCCTTCCCGGCGATCGGCCAGGGCTTCGGCGGCAAGCACCACACCACCGTGATGAGCGCGGTGGAAAAGGTGGGAGCGGAGCGCAAATCCAACCCCGCCTTCGCCCGCGAGCTCGAGGAGATCGAGCGCCAGATCAACGGCTGATCCGACCCCTCCCCCCACCATCGAGCCCTGGCCGCCGAATCGGGCGGCAGGGTCTTCGTGTGCCCACAATCCTCGAAATTTCCACAGAGTTCCCTCACGTCCACGCTTTGTGGATCCTTTGCGGGAAAGCTCTGATCCAGGCTGTCGCCGAATTGCGGATCCCGGGCCCGTGGCGCGCCGTTGACGCGATCCCGGGTGGGTGCTACACAGCCAGGGCGACGGCGATCCTCCGATCATCCAGAGGTCCGAGTTCGAAATTCGCGAGGAACGTCAAGGGTTTATCGGGTTTACCCACAAATCAACAGGCCCTACGATCGACTACGATCCCGATCTACAGGATCGGTTAAGATCCGTACTCGATCGCGCCGAGCATCGAGGAGAAAACCATGGAGCTCCAAATCGCGGTCGACGAACTCAACCGAGCGCTGTATCGGGCCCAGGGCATCGCCGAAAAGAAGTCGACGCTTCCCCTCCTCTCCCACGTCCTCCTCGAGGCGAAGGACGGCAAGCTCACCGTCACCGCCTTCGACATGGAGATCGGCCTCGTCAGCGAGCACCGGGCCGAGGTGATGAAGGAGGGACGGGTCGCGGTCTCGGCGCGCCGCCTCTTCGACATCGTGCGGATGCTCCCCGAGCCCACGCTCGTGCTGCGCCAGAAGTCGAACAACTTCGTGGAGATCACCTGCGGCACCTCGCGGTTCCGCATCGTCGGCGCCGACCCCCAGGACTTCCCGCGCCTCCCCATCTCGGACGTCCCCTTCGTCTCCGTCCAGCCCAAGCTCCTCCTGGAGATGCTCGAGCTGGCCTCCATCGCCGTCTCCACGGACGAGACCCGGCTGAACCTCAACGGCGTCTTCTTCCAGCCGGTGGTCGGCGGCCTGCGCCTCGTCGCCACGGACGGCCACCGCCTCTCCATGGCGGAGCGGAAGATGGAGGGGGATTTCCGGGTCGATCGCGGCGTCATCCTTCCCCGCAAGGGCGTGGCCGAGCTTCGCAAGCTCCTCGCGGAGGGCGACGCGGACCAGGCCGAACTCGGCGTCGGCGACCGCATCTGCGTCTTCCGCCGCCCGGGGCTGACCTTCGTGATGCAGCTCGTGAACGGTCTCTTCCCCGAGTACGAGAAGGTGATCCCCGAGCGGAACCCCGAGCCCCTCGTCCTGCGCCGCGCGGGCTTTCTGGAGACCCTCAAGCGCGTCTCGCTCCTCTCCCAGGACCAGATGCACACCGTGAAGCTCGAGGTCTCCGACGGCGTGCTCAAGGTGACGAGCCAGAGCCCCGAGCTCGGCGAGGCCTACGAGGAGATCCCCCTCGACGGCAGCCACACCGGCCTGCGGGTGGGCTTCAACGCCCGCTACCTGATGGACGTCCTGGGCGTGCTCGACTCCGAAGAGGTGGCCTTCGAGCTCACCGACGAGCTCTCGCCCGGCGTCCTCCGCCCCGCGGGCGACGACTCCTATACGGCGGTGGTGATGCCGGTCCGCATCTGAGGTCGTGCGCCTCCTCCGCCTCAGGGTCCGCGATTTTCGCAACATCGCGCGGGCCGAGATCGAGCCGGGCCCGCGCGCGACCGTGGTCTTCGGGCCCAACGGGCACGGAAAGACCAACCTCCTCGAGGCCATCTACCTGCTGGCGACCCTCCGCCCGCTGAGGACCTCCCGCTTTTCCGAGCTTCCCCGCTTCGGCGAGACGATCTGCGAGGTGGAGGGCGATTGGGAGGTCGCCGGCATCGACCGCTCCATCTCCGTGCGGGTGGAGGCGGGGACGCGGGTGGCGCTCCTCGACGGCAAGAAGGTCCGCGACCTGGAGGCCTACTTCGGCGGGATCTCGGTGGTCGCCTTCACGCCGGACGACCTCCAGGTGATCAAGGGCGAGCCGGATCTCCGCAGGCGCCATCTCGATCGCGCCGTCTTCAACCGCTTCCCGGCCTTCCTCGGGGAAAGCCGCGCCTATGCGCGCGCTCTCCGCGCGCGAAATCGTCTCCTCCGCGAGGAGGCCCCCACGGAGGTGGTGGAGGCCTTCGACGGCCCCCTGGCCCAGGCCGGAGCGAGGATCGTGGTGCGGAGGCGCCAGCTCCTCGCCGAACTCCAGCCGCGCTTCCGCCAGACCCTTTCCTCCCTCTCCCGCGGTCAGCTCGAGGGCGGCCTTCGCTACCACTCCGGCTTCGCCCCGGCCGGGACCGACGAGGCCGAGATCCGCGAGGCCCTCCTCGGCGCCCTCCGCGCCGGCCTCGAGCGCGATCGCGCCCGGCGGCACACCGGGGTGGGCCCCCACGCCGATCGCCTGGACTTCGAACTCTTCGGCCGCCAGGCCCGCACCTTCGCCTCCCAGGGCCAGCAGCGCGCGATGATCCTCGGCTGGAAGATCGCCGAGATCGAAAACCTCCGCGATCATCTCGGGTATCAGCCCCTCCTCCTCCTGGACGACGTCTCCTCCGAGCTCGATCCCGAGCGAAACCGCCAGCTCCTCGCCTACCTGGAGGCCTTCGAGGGGCAGGTCGTTCTCACCACCACCGATCCCACGCCCCTCCTGCGCACGGGGACCGGAAAGACGAGCTACCTGGCGGTGCGGGAGGGCAGCTTTCGTCGCGTCTCGTCCGAAGAGCTCTCCGAAGCGGGCCCCGAACGCCCAAATTCCGAATGATTTCAGCCCTTTGAGCGTTGACAAAAGGCTTGTGGAACGCCGGATCGGCGTGGTATCAACGGGAGCTTCGATCCCTCCGAGAACCCGGACCGAAGCACGGCACAATCGAGGAATGCTTTGACCGACGGAACGAAGGAGACGGCCGCCGTGGCGATCGATCAGGTGCAAGACCGGCCGGAGGATGGCTATTCGGCCGCGTCCATCACCGTCCTCGAGGGCCTCGAGGCGGTTCGCAAGCGGCCCGGCATGTACATTGGTCCCCCGGACGAGACGGGCATGCACCACATCGTCTGGGAGGTGGTGGACAACTCGGTGGACGAGGCGCTGGCGGGCTACTGCACGCGCATCGACGTGGTGATCCACCCGGACAATTCGATCACCGTTGCGGACAACGGCCGGGGGATCCCCACCGACATCCATCCCACGGAGGGGCGACCCACCCCCGAGGTGGTGCTCACCGTCCTGCACGCCGGTGGGAAGTTCGACAACTCCTCTTACCAGGTCTCCGGCGGCCTCCACGGCGTGGGCGTCTCCTGCACGAACGCCCTCTCCGAGTACCTGGAGCTCGAGATCGCCCGCGGCGGGAAGCTCCATCGGCAGAGCTACGCCCGCGGCGTCCCGCAGACCCCCCTCGAGGTGGTGGGCGAGGTGAAGCGCACGGGAACCAAGATGCGCTTCAAGCCCGATCCGGAGATCTTCGGCGACCGCCAGTTCAACTTCGAGACGCTGGCCCAGAGGCTGCGCGAGCTCGCCTTCCTCAACGCCGGCCTGCGGATCACCCTCGCCGACGAGCGGACCGGAAAGAACCACGACTTCCACTACGAGGGGGGCATCGCCTCCTTCGTGGAGCACCTCAGCCGCAACAAGCAGGCGCTCTTCGACAAGCCCATCCACGTCACGAGCGAGACCGAGGTGGAGGGGAGGCGTGTGGCGGTGGAGGTCGCCCTCCAGTACGCCGACACCTACGACGAGCTGGTCTTCAGCTTCGCCAACAACATCAACAACCGGGACGGGGGCTCCCACCTGATGGGCTTTCGGGCCGCCCTGACCCGGAGCATCAACTCCTACGCCCAGCGCAACAACCTCTGGAAGGATCTGAAGGAGAGCCCGACCGGCGAGGACGCGCGCGAGGGGCTCGTCGCGGTGATCAGCGTCAAGCTCCCCAACCCGCAGTTCGACTCGCAGACCAAGGGCAAGCTGATCAACCCGGAGATCCGCGGCATCGTCGAGGGCGTCCTCAACGACAAGCTCGGCCAGTTCTTCGAGGAAAACCCCGTCGTCGCCAAGCGCATCGCCGCCAAGGTCGGCGACGCCGCGCGGGCGCGCATCGCGGCGCGGCGGGCGCGCGAGGTGGTGCGCCGCAAGGGCGCGATGGACTCGGCCTCCCTCCCCGGAAAGCTCGCCGACTGCCAGGAGCGGGATCCCGCCAAGAGCGAGCTCTACATCGTGGAGGGTGATTCGGCCGGTGGCTCCGCCAAGCAGGGCCGCGACCGCCGCACCCAGGCCATCCTCCCGCTCAAGGGCAAGATCCTCAACGTGGAGAAGGCCCGCTTCGATCGCATGCTGAGCTCCCAGGAGGTCGTGACGCTGATCACGGCGCTCGGCACGGGGATCGGCCGCGAGGACTACAATCCGGACAAGGTCCGATACCACCGGATCATCCTGATGACCGACGCGGACGTGGACGGCTCCCACATCCGCACCCTCCTTCTGACCTTCTTCTACCGGCAGATGCCCGAGCTCATCGAGCGCGGTTACCTCTACATCGCCCAGCCGCCTCTCTTCCGCGTGGCCAAGGGAAAGAAGGAGACCTACCTCAAGGACGAGCGCGCCCTCGAGGAGTTCTTGCTCGAAGCGGGCACGGAGTCCGCGAAGGTGGAGGCCGGCAACGGCTTCGTCGAGGGCGAGGAGCTCAAGGCGCTCTCTCGCAAGATCATCGACTACCGCGCCGCCCTGGCGCGCGTCGATCGGCGCCGGGACGCCCGGGTCGTCGACGCCCTGGTGCAGGCCTCCTCCTTCGACCTCTCCACCCTCACGGACGAGGCCCGCATCCAGGAGGAGATCGCGAAGATGGAGGGCTGGCTCCGGCGCGTCCATCCCGACGCTCTACCGCTCGCCGTCTCCGTGGAGGAGGACGAGGAGCAGAGCTCGCGGCGCGTGGTGGTCCGCTCGAACGCCTCCGGCCTCTCCCGCGAGACGGTGCTCGACCACGACTTCCTCGCGGGGGTGGAGCTCGGCGAGCTGCGCCGCCATGCCGAGGCCTTCCGCGGGCTCGGGGAGGGGCCCTACCGGCTGCACCTCGGGAACGACGTGATCGAGGTGCAGAGCGTCCAGGAGATCGAGGAGAAGATCACCCGCGAGGCCTCCCGCGGCTTCAACATCCAGCGCTACAAGGGGCTGGGTGAGATGAACCCGGAGCAGCTCTGGGAGACCACCATGAACCCGGAGACCCGCTCGCTCCTCCAGGTGAAGATCCAGGACGCCGTGGAATCCGACCAGATCTTCACGATCCTCATGGGCGACGCGGTCGAGCCGCGGCGGGAGTTCATCGAATCCCACGCGCTCGAAGCCACCAACCTCGACATCTGAGGGGGCCCGTCTTTGACCCGGGACATCCCGGAGGCCTGTGGTATCCTCCACCTCGGCTCGCAGGTCTCCCTTTGCTGCGGTGTCGTCTAATGGCAGGACGGAAGACTTTGAATCTTCTAGTGATGGTTCGAATCCATCCACCGCAACCAGGACCTGGGGCGGGCCCCGCCTGAGGGGCCCGCCATCCGCGTTCGAGGGAGAGCGGCGTAACCCGGAGGTTCAGCCATGATTCGGAGGATGAAGGTCGTGGCGCTCGGGCAGGTGCCGAGGGGGATCCTCGAGGCGGCGGTGGCCAAGTCCGCGAGCGTTTTCGGCCTGGAGCCGACCCTGGGGGTCGGGCTCGCCGAACCCACCTACGCCTTCAACCCCTCCCGGGGGCAGTTCCACGCGGCGGCCGTCCTTCGCAAGCTGACCAAGGTTCGAGGCGACGGCGAGCTGGTATTGGGCATCGGTTCCTTCGACCTCTTCGATCCCGACGAGGATTCCATCATCGCCGACGGGGATCGGGACGCGAAGACGGCGGTCCTGGGAACCGCGCGGCTCGTGGTGCGCGACACGCCGCGCTTCCTCGAGCGCGCCGCATGCGCCTCGATCGTCGCCGTCGGCAAGGCCCTGGGACTGCGGGACTGCCACGATTCCCGCTGCGGCATGGCGCCGATCAACCAGCCGGAGAGCCTGGATCGGCGAAGCGGCAAGCTCTGCCAGAGCTGCGAAGTGGCCTACCTCAAAGGCGACCGCGCCTGGTCCAAGTAAGCGGGCGTCGCGGGAGGCACTCCTCATCTACCGCGATATCGCTTGGAGGTTCCTTTGTCGGGGAGGTCGAGTATGGTCTGCCGAGGAGCTACCGATGCAGAGCCTCAGCCGACCCCTCCTGCGGCGCCGCGGAAAGCGGGTGCCCCGACTCGACCGGCCCTTCGTCGCCATCGACTTCGAGACCGCCGATCGCCTCCCCGACAGCGCCTGCGCCGTGGCCCTCGTCCGCGTCGAGGACGGCGAGATCCGCGAGCGCTTCGAATCCAAGATCCGCCCGCCGCGACGGCAGATGCTCTTCACCCACATCCACGGGCTGCGCTGGGAGGACGTGGCGGACGCGCCCACCTTCGGTGAGCTCTGGCCGAGGATGGAGGACTTCCTGAAAGGCGCCGCCTTCCTCGCGGCCCACAACGCGGGCTTCGACTCCCGCGTTCTCGACGCCTGCTGTCGGGCGGCCGGAATCGAGCCTCCGGGCGTCCCCTTCGTCTGCACCGTGCAGGTGGCGCGGGCGACGTGGGGGCTCTTTCCCACCAAGCTTCCGGACGTGTGCAACTACCTCCGCATCCCGCTTCGCCACCACGAGGCGCTCTCGGATGCGGAGGCCTGCGCCAAGATCGTCCTGGCCGCGAGCGAGGGGGGCTGAGGCGCCCCCTCCTCAGGCTTCGTCCGAAGCGACCTTCTTGGGCTCGCCCTGGACGACGGGGAGCTTGAGCGAGGAGGCCACGATCTCGGCCACGTCCTTCACCTCCACGCCCTCGACCCCGATCTCGGCGATCCCGTCGCGGAGCATGGTGATGCAGAAGGGGCAGTTGGCCGCGATCGTCTTGGCGCCGGTCGCCACGGCCTCCTGCACGCGGTTCTGATTGATCCGCGTCCCGATCGTCTCCTCCATCCACATGCGGCCGCCGCCGGCGCCGCAGCAGAAACTCTGCCGCTTGCTCCGCCCCATCTCCACGAGCTTCAGGCCGGGGACGCTCGAGAGCGCCGTGCGCGGCGCGTCGTACTCGTGGTTGTGACGGCCGAGGTAGCAGGCGTCGTGGTAGGTGACGAGTTCCTCGAAGGCGGCGTCGAGCTGGATCCTCTTGTCCTGGAGGAGGGTCTCGATGAGCTGCGTGTGGTGCAGCACCTCGTAGTTGCCGCCGAGCTGCGGGTACTCGTTTTTGAGCACGTTGAAGCAGTGGGGGCACTGCGAGAAGACCTTCTTCACGTTGTATTCGCGGAAGGTCTCGATGTTCTGCTCGGCGAGCATCTGGAAGAGATACTCGTTGCCCATGCGGCGAGCGGAGTCGCCGTTGCATGTCTCCTTTTTCCCGAGGATGGCGTAGTTCACGCCGGCGGCGTTGAGGACCTTGGCCAGCGCCTGGCTCACCTTTTTCTGCCGCTCGTCGTAGGAGCCCGCGCAACCGACGAACCAGAGGTATTCGAACTCCGGATTCTCGTCCACGGTGGGGACGTCGTGACCCTCCGCCCAGTCCGCCCTCGACGAGGCGCCGAGGCCCCACGGATTGCCCTGCGTCTCCATCCCCTTGAAGACCCGCGTGGCCTCCTGGGGGAATTCGCTCTTCATCAGGACCTCGTGGCGCCTCATGTCCACGATGCGTGGGACGTTCTCGATGAAGACCGGGCAGGCCGTCTCACACCAGCCGCAGGTGGTGCAGGCCCAGATCGTGTCGGCCGAGATCACGTCGGGGACGAGGTCGGGGAGCTCCTCCCGATGCTCCGGCCCCTTGGCGAGCACGTCCACCTGCTCGAGCAGGTGGTTCTTGATCGTCATGTTCAGGGCCTTGTGGGAGAGGGGCTTGCCCGTGACGTAGGTGGGGCAATGCGTCTGGCAGCGGCCGCACTCGGTGCAGGAGTAGACGTCGAGCGCCATCTTCCAGGTGAGCTCGTCCGCCTTCTGCGTCCCGAAGGTCTCGGAGTTCTCGAGGTCCATCTTCGACGGCCGGTACTGCGGATCCAGCCGCTGGAAGTAGACGTTGAAAAGCCCGGTGATCACGTGGAAGTGCTTCCCGAGCGGGAGGAAATTCAAAAACAGCAGCACTTGGAGGAGGTGGGCCCACCAGGAAACCCGTCCCACCGTCCAGGCCGTCTCCGGCGAGACGCCGAGCCCCCGATACAGCGCGAGCCCCACCGCGCCGGCGGGCGTGTACCAGGAGGTCTCACCTTCCTCGAAGCGGTAGATGTGCGCGGCATCGAAGAGGATCTCCGTGATCATCAGGCCCGCGATCATCCCGAGGATGAAGATCGCCTCGCCCGATTGGGTCATGCGATCCGGCTTCACCACCAACCGCAGGTAGAAGAAGTAGGCGACCCCGAGGAGGGCGCCGAAGACGACCAGATCCTTGGCGAGGAGGTAGAGACGGCCCGTGGGGGTGTTCGCGCCGAGGAGGGGGAGGTGGAAATCCCAGCCGCCGAAGGCCATCCCGAAGAGGGTGATCGTCCGCAGGGCCAGCACCATGAAGGCCGCGAAGATCAGGACGTGGGCCAGGCCCGGCTTGAACTCCTCCGGATCGACCAGACGCCTCTGCCCCAGCCCGAAGCGCACGAGGCGCCGGATCCGTTCGCCGGTGTCTTCGAAGCGATCGTCGGGCGCCAGCCTCAGGAGGATCTTGACCCTCGAGGTCATGGTCATCGCGAAGATGCCCAGGGCCAGGACGATCAAGCAGAGCATGAAGATGGCCGTCAGGTTGATGGGTGCTTCCATGATCGATACCTGTGTGGGTCGGTAGAGGCCGAGCCGTCGTCGAACGCACCCTAGCGCCGTCCGTCTTCGCCCGCAACCAAAGCGCCCGCGGCGGGCGGGCGGCCGAGCGCCCTCCCATCCGTTGGAAATGACAAGAAAAAAGGGAGCGGTCCTTCGACCGCTCCCCGATTCGAGATCACCGATGGGTGGGCTCAGGCGCCGTCGCCATCGTCGCCGCCGTCGCCACCGGTGCCGCCGTCTCCGCCGATCCCACCATCGCCGCCGGTCCCACCATCGCCGCCGGTCCCACCATCGCCACCGGTCCCACCGTCGCCACCGGTGCCGCCGGTGCCGCCGGTGCCGCCGTCTCCGCCGGCTCCACCATCACCGCCGGTCCCACCGGTCCCGGAATCGTCGGAGCCGAAGAAGAAGACCTGGAAGGCGACGCCCGGCGCGATGCCCACGGGCTGCGAAGGGGGAACGAAGGTCGTCCCGAGCTGCTCCGGAGCGATGTTGACGACGCCGGCGCCGCCGGTGACGAGGAAGGCTCCGATGTCCGTGGTGATCGCGTTCCCGGTCGGAGTCAAAGTCGGATCCAGGGTGACGACCTCACCGGTGTTGACCTTGATCTCCACGTCCCGAATCGGGTTGTTCCCGTTGTCGAGCACCATCCCGAGCACGAAGCCGTTGGTGACCAGGTCGGCGTTGCCGGTCGTGGTCGCGAGCGTATCCGCCACCGAGGTGGGGACGACGAAGGCCTGGACGTTGCTCTTGTCTTCGCAGCGCAGGACGGGGTGCACGGACGCGCCGATCTGGCAGAGACCGAGCGAGGAGGTGACGATGTCGCTGCCGCCCGCCGTGGTGAGGACGATGCCCACGCTCGCGTCGCTGATGTCCACGTTCTGGAACGAGAAGGTGCCGTCGCTCTGGACCTCCGTGGTGGCGAGAACCGCGGTCGCGGGATCGCTGAGCGCGCGGCCGGCGTCGACGAGGCGGATCGTCATCTCCTCGAAGTCGAGGGCCGCGGTCGGGTCGAGGGGGTGAGCAAGGACGGTGCCGGAGACGTCGATCGCCTGCGCGCCGCCGGTTCCGCCCGTACCCCCGGTTCCACCGGTCCCGCCCGTCCCCTCGCCATTGCCGTTGTCGTCGTCGTCTCCGCAAGCGACCATTCCCAGGCCGAGCGTGAGGCAGGCGAGCGGCACCAGCCAAAGCTTCATGAAATGCCTCATGTTTTTCTCCTGTCCTTGCTGATCACCCGAAGGGGAAGCCTCCTTCACTCCGAGGCGAAAAGGATAGGGCTTCCCCTATCGGAGGGCAAGGATTTGCCCGCGACGGTCCTCGGGACGGAGCGTCCGTCGACAAGAATGAATATCAGTGAACAGATCGCTGAGGCATCCAAAGGCCCTGTTGTTGAATGAACCTTCGGATCGCGGTGCGATACTCGTCGATCGAACGCGCGCCGGCCAGCATCCACTCGTTGCCGACGATCAAGGTGGGGACGGAGTCGATTCCCCGATCGAGCGCCTCGTCGTGCTGATCGAGAACCACCCGTCGGGTGTGATCGCTGAAGTAGGCGTTGGCGAAACGATGCATGTCGAGATCGCAACGCTCGGCCACCTCCAGGATCACGTCGTCCCGCGTGACGTTGATCCCATGGAAGAGGGCGGCGCGGCGGAGCTCCCGCAGGAGGCGCATCGCCCCCCTCTGCCCGTGCACGAAGGTGGCGGACTGCAGGGCCACGAGGGGCGGAAGCGAGGAGCGCGGCGGATCGCTCGACCGCCAGAGATCCGGGACGATCCCCCGACCGTCCTTCTCCCTTCCCACCTTCCGCAAGGCGGCGGCCTCCGACATGCACTCCCACTTGGAGGGCAGACGATCCTCGAGCCGAACGGCGAAGGGGCGCCTCCGGATGCGGAGGTGAGGTTCGAATTCCTCGCAGAGGAGGGAGAGCCTCTCGTCGGCGAGGTACGACCAGCCGCAAAGGACGTCGTGGTAGAGCGTGAGCTCGATCGGGTCGTTCGAGCGATTCATCTCAGTACGGCCTCTCGGATGTCGTGGCGCCGCAGGCCAGGAGGCCATGCGCGACGATCGCGCCCGCGACGTCGATCCGGAGCGCGCGTTCGATCCCCCGCAGCCCCGGGCTGGAGTTGACTTCGGTGATCTTTGGTCCGGTCCTGGATTCCAGGAGATCGACTCCGGCGACCTCGAGCCCCACCGCGCGGGCCGCCCGAATCGCCTCTCGCTCGTACTCCACGGGGAGTTCGACCGGCTCCCCGCGCCCGCCGCGGTGGAGGTTCGAGCGGAATTCCCCGGCGCTCGCGGCGATGCGGCGCATCGCACCCACGACGCGGTCGCCGACCACGATCGCGCGGATGTCGCGCCCCCGGGCCTCGGCCACGAACTCCTGCAGGAGGATCTCCTGGTCCAGGTTCCACATGGTGTCGAGCAACGTCTCGAGTTCCTCCATGGAGTGGGCGAGCATCACCCCCACCCCCTGCGTCCCCTGCAGGAGCTTCACGATCACCGGCAGACCGCCGATCCGCTCCACGGCGCTCTCGAGGTGACCGCGGCGGCGCATCATCACCGTGCGCGGAACCTCGATCCCCGAGCGGGCGAGGATCTGCAGGCAGCGAAGCTTGTCCCGCGAGCAGCCGATGGCCGCGGCCTGGTTGAGGACGGGAATCCCCATGGCCTGGAGCTGGTTGACCACCGCGAGCCCATAGCGCGTGATCGAGGCCCCGATGCGCGGGATCACCAGGTCCAGGTGCGGGATCGGCGCCCCCTCGTAGAGGAGCGTCTGCCGATGCTTCTCCACCTGGAGCTCGCAGCGGAGGGTGTCGAGCACCAGGGCCTCGTGGCCGAAGGCCTCGATCGCCTCGCAGAGCCGCTGGGTCGAATACAGGCCCGGCTTTCGCGAGAGGATCGCGATCCGCCTGCGGACGACCGCGTCACGTCGGGGCGTTCGCACCGGCCAGTCGGTGGTGGATTCGGAGGGAGAAGGGGCGTCGCGCATGGTGCTCCAGGGAAGACGGGCGGGAATCTACCCGCAGCGAATGCGCCGTACCAGCACCGAGGGACCTTGGGCCCGCCCGCTCGGCTGGGGACCGGGCGCCCGCGCAGGGGGCGAGGAGGCTCCGTGCTGCCTTGACCGGTCGGAGAGGGAAGAGGTACCAGTCCGAATCTCCGATCTTCCACAGGGAACCCCATGGCGAACCCCCCCGAGTACAAGAAGACTCTGAACCTGCCGAAGACGGACTTCCCCATGAAGGCGAACTTGCCCATGCGGGAACCGGAGCGCCTGGAGTGGTGGAAGGAGAAGCGGATCTACGATCGCCTCCTGGAGAAGAACCGGGAGAGCACACCCTTCCGCTTCCACGACGGCCCGCCCTACGCCAACAACCACATCCACCAGGGCCACATGCTCAACCGCATCCTCAAGGACATGGTCGTCAAGAGCCGGTCCATGCAGGGGCGGTACGTGGAGTTCATCCCGGGCTGGGACTGCCATGGCCTGCCCATCGAACTCCAGGTGGATCGTCGGCTCGGCCTCAAGAAGCGGGAGATGAGCCGCACCCAGATCCGCGACGCCTGCCGGGCCTACGCCGAGGAGTGGATCGAGATCCAGCGGCAGGAATTCCTCCGGCTCGGCCTCTTCGGTCGCTGGGATCGTCCGTATCTGACGATGAATTACGCCTACGAGGCGGCCACCGTCCGCGAGCTCGCCAAATTCGTGGAGAACGGCGGCCTCTATCGGGGCAAGAAGCCGGTCTACTGGTGCATCCACGATCGCACGGCGCTCGCCGAAGCGGAGGTGGAGTACGACGACCACGTCTCCCCCTCCGTCTGGGTGGCGATGGACGCCGTCTCCCCGATCGAGGGCGTGGAAGGTGGGGCCCGGCTCGTCATCTGGACGACCACCCCCTGGACCCTCCCGGCCAACCTCGCCATCGCCGTCCACCCGGACTTCGAGTACGTGGCCTACCGGACCGAGGGGGGCGTGTTGATCCTCGCCAAGGATCGGCTGATCCCCTTCCTCCAGACGGTCCTCCCCGACCACCTCCGGGACGGCGCCCTCGCCGATCCCTCGCGCGTGGTGGCGACGATGCCGGGCCGCGCGCTCGAGGGCGTCCGCTACCGTCACCCCTTCCTCGACCGGGAATCGCCCGTGATCCTGGGCGAGCACGTCACCCTGGAGCAGGGGAGCGGCCTGGTCCACACCGCGCCGGGGCACGGCCAGGAGGACTACGAGGTCGGCCTCGCCTACGGCCTCGAGGTGCTCAACCCCGTCGACGACGCG
>Ga0180216_1001623_pt1 | contig 19755 bp, 25 predicted proteins | sample eDN3rd37CBELigMG_FD_128879 | JGI IMG/M metagenome (GOLD analysis project Ga0180216, IMG submission 128879) | Enriched Miracle-Growth compost microbial communities from Emeryville, California, USA - eDNA 3rd pass 37_C BE-Lig MG (version 2)... ...
CTGGGCAAGCTCGGCGTCGGTACGGCCACGCGGAAGGCCGACGGCGCTCCGCGAGTGGGGTCCCAGCTGACATTGGCATGGGGCGGCCCGACCCGCCGGTCGCTGCCGGTCCGCAGACATTGTCGCCCAGGCCAAGTCGGGCACGGGCAAGACCGTCGTGTTTGCCGTGTTGGCATTGGAGCTGCTGCGTCCGGCGCTGCGCGCCCCACAGGCACGGCTGGACCGCGCGCCGCGGGTGGTGGCTTGCGCCTGGCTGCTGACGCGTTGGGCCAGGTCAGACGGCGCCCCGCGCTGGTGCAGGTGCTGGTGCTCATGCCGACGCGCGAGCTAGCGCAGCAGGCGCACGGCGTCATGCAGACGCTCGCCGCGCACCTGCCCTCCGTACGGGCTGCGCTGGTCGTTGGGGGCGTGAGCAGCGTCAAGCAGGACGCCGAGCTGTGCAGCCAGGCCCAGGTCATCGTGGGCACGCCCGGTACGGCCTCGCCAGGCAGCAAAACGGCGCCACAGCAGCTGAACCACCTGACGACCATACCACGCTGCGTGCTTGCACGACCGAATCAGGGCGGCTGGCACACGTGTTCAAGCAAGGCGCCGTCCCGCTGGACCACCTGCGCCTGTTTGTCATGGACGAAGCGGATCGCCTGCTGGACGGGGCGTTCGCGGACGAAGTGCGGTACGGCCATCGCGCCGGGCGTGGGACCCTGCCGAGCAGCAGCAGCAGCAGCAGCAGCAGCAGCCCTAACAAATGGCGTGGCGTCGTGGGCGGGCTGCCGGCCGGCCCAGCGAGATTATGGCCATGCTGCCGGTCCGCCGGCAGGTCCTGGCGTTCTCGGCCACCTTCTTTGGTCACGTCAAGGACACCTTGCTGGCGTACATGCGCTCGCCCGAGTGGGTCCGCGTCGGCAACGCCGACGCCGCCCTCGAAGGTGAGGAACTTGACGCCCTCCGATGCGCCGGGCCCGCCAAGTCTTGATCAAGCCCAAGCGCATTCGTTTCCCGGGAATCTTTTGCGCGATGCAGGCGTGCACCAAGTGATTGTGGCGGCCGACCCCGCGACCACGTTTGCCAACTTGTTCGTGCGGTACCAGTGGAAGGTGGCTCGCCTGGTGGAGGTGCTGGATCGCGTGCCGTTCCAGCAGTGCCTGGTCTTTCTCAACCACCGCGCGCGGTAGGCCCTACGCAAGCTCGGACGCCGGAGGCACGGTGGACGCTCGCCTGCTCACAAGGCTGCGCTGCTAAAAACACGTTGCGGCGCTGGCTATGCAGCGCGGAGCTGCTGGCGCGCACCCTGACCGACCGCGGGTGGCACACCGGTTTCATTGAAGGTGTGAGCGCGGTAACGACGGCCGCCCCCGGGCGGCGTTCTGCGACTAACCGTCCCGCCGGCTAGCCATCATTGGAGCGCGCGCACAGGCACGCAAACGCAGGAGCAGCGCTTTCGCACCATGGCTGCGCTGAGAGAGTTTCGGCTGCGCGTTCTGGTGACCTCGGACTTGGTAGGTTGCGGTACGGTGTGCCGCGACGCGTCTAGCGTTCGCGACTCACGACGCGCGGTCGACGCGTGGGTTGGGATGACGCCCAGCTTGCGCGCGGCATCGATGTCGAACGGATCAATCTGGTGGTCAACCTGGACGTGCCGGAGGAGACGGCAACCTACGTGCACCGCATCGGCCGCGCCGGCCGCTTCGGCACGTACGGCCTCGCCGTCACCATTGCGGCACCCGACGAGCAGGAGCGGCTGCGCGGGATCGACGCGGCGACGGGCCGCCGCATGCAGTGGGTCGACGGTACGGCGCGACGGGCGACGACGGCTGATTCGCCTTGCTGGGCGCGCACTCACCGCCCGTCGGCGCATGACGCGTGTGGCGGCTGGCTCTGCGCAGCCGTCGCGCAGGTGCCCGTGGGCAAGGAGGTTTTGGAGGATCTGCAGCGGCTGCCCGAGCACGACAAGGCGGTGCTGGCAGAACAAGCTGCGGAGCGCCAGGCGCTGGCCGCCGCCAGCCCGGACGAGGCGGCGCCGTCCAGCCCCGGCGCAAAACCAGCGCAGCGCAAACGCCGGCGTCGCGAACCGCGGGCGCTCGTAGATGAGCCCGCCACCAACGACGAGCTACCGGCGGCGCCCGAATCGGACGGCTCGCTTGGCAACGGCGCTGCCGACCCCACGCCCCAGCCGCAGCCGCCCGCCGCATGGTGGTGGCCGTCCTGGCCTTGGGCGTGGCCATGGGGGGGAGCGCGGCCACCGCTGTTGCCGCCGGACCTGCCGTTCTGAACAGTGCAACTAAGAGTTCATGTTTCAGCGGTTTTGTACAGCACGCCGGTCCTGTAAAGTACCCGTACAGTGGTGGAACAGTAAAACGGCACATTGTCTCGTCGGGGCCGCTACCCGCCCCGCCCCATCTAGTCCTGACCGTCGTCGTCGCCATCGTCGTCCTCCTCCTCCTCGTCCAGCTCCTCCGCGGCGGCCAGCTCCTCGTCGCCAAAGTCCTGCTCCACCTACCCGTTCCGCCCGGGCAACAACGGGCGCGGCGGCAGCGGCCCGACAGTGACCGGTCAGCTGGGCGGGGGCCGAGGGGGGCAACCTGGGCAGCGCGATCGCCCGTACGCCCTGGTGGTAATCAAAGGCGCGGCGCCAAAAGTCCTCAAAGAGAATCTGCGCCATCGACTGGTTCAGGTCGGCGTTGTCGCTCTCAAAGTAGCTGAAGAAGCTCGTCTCGTCGACGTCGTGGGCCTTGCGCTTGGTGCCCGCGCCGCCCACGGTGGCCTTCTTGGCGGTGAGGTCCTGCGGCACGCCGCGGCGCAGCGTACATGCCAGGCGGCGGACTGTGAGCAGGTGTGGCACGTCGCATGCGCCCAAGATGGTCGCCGCGGTGCAAACCTGGCCGTTCTTCCACTGAATCTTGGTCTGGCTCTTCACCGTGAGGCCGTCCTCGCTGGTGACGGCGTACTCTTTGATCAGCTTCTCGTTCTCAAAGTACGGGTTCGGCTTGAACGTCTGCAGGCGCGTTTCAGGTACGGTCCGCCGTCGTCCCGGAGATGGGTCACGTCCGTCAGAGCACTGAGAGCGCCGTGGCAGCCGCCACGATCGCATCAGCGCGTACAAAGGTGATCTTGAGGCCCTCCAGCTGCGTCTCGCCGGTCGGCTCGCACTCAAAGTCGACCAGGTACGAGAGCGCCTGGACGTCGTCCACGGTCAGCAGGCCGGCCAGATCCGGGTGGTTTTGCAGCTGCGAGTTCGCACCAATATTGTCCATATTTTTCATGTGAGGTGAGCGGCGACGGCGAGCGCGCGGGGCCACCGCTTTCCCCAGCTCCCCCGGCCTCTCGTCTTGCCGCGTACCGCGATCGGCCAGAACTGCGGGATCGACCGGGCGACCTCGGCGCGGCGCTTGTAGATGGCCTGGCGCTGCTTCTCGAACTGGAAAGTGACGCGGGCGGTGGCCTTGCGGAGCTCCTCGTCCACGTTGTCCAGCTCCTCGTCGAACTTGGCAAGCGCGTCGTACGCCTGCTGCACCTGCGGTGGGGGTGGGCGCCCGCCCACCGCGCGGTGACGCCAGGCGTCGTCAGGTTCGGTCCGGTCCAATTCGCCGTCGGGTCGTACCGCCACAGGGCATGCAGGGGCTCGGACGGGAGGCACGCCGCATGGGGCCTGCGTACCGCGTCGTCCGACGCCATGGCCGCGCTGTTGTCGTCGGGCAGGGCGCTGCCGCCGCCGTCCGCGAAGCGAAGAGGAAAAGAGCACTGGCGCCAACCGTCGTGCCCCGCGAGCAACTGCCCCGCGAGCCACGGCCCCGCGAGCCACCCGGCGGTGCGGTGGGACGCCGGGCTACCGAGTACGCCCGCGTCGCATGGACCGCGCAGCGCCCTGCCTTTCCCACACGAAGCATAGCCAGGGACACCAGGCGCCAGCACGCCGGCGTGCCGATGCGGATGCCGCCATGGCTGAGGATGCCGGCATGGGCTGGGGGAGGCCCGTTCGTGCCCCGCGAGCAATGACGTCATCGGCCAGATTTGGCGCGAAAAAAGGGCGGCCACGCGACGCGGCGGCGGCGCCCTCCCGCGTCCTCTTCTTCCTTCTTGGCCTTCTTCTTCTTGCTTGGTAAGGCCACCGGACCCACATGGCCCGCCCCTGCCTGTGCGCTCCGCTGGACGCGCCACTCACCCGCCCACACGGCGTGCATTCCCGACGGCGAAACAACGCAGGCAACGCGGACGCGGCGATCTTGGCAAGTGGCAAAAGTGCGCGACGGTAATCCCAGGCGCACAGTCCCGGGAACGCGCCGTGCGCCAGCAGACTACCGGCTGCCTGCCAAACGGAACGGCGACGCGCACCCTACCGCCGCTCGTCCGCCACGCAGCGCCCTTCTGGTTCGTTGGCCTTTCGGCAAGGATGGCGTCCGGGAGGAGATGTGCCGCGGGCCTCGCCGCCGCAGCGGCAGCCGTCCTCTGCGGCCCACGTACGTTGGCGCTGGCGCGAAGCCATCGGCCTGCGGACCACCCTGCTCACCGCTGCGTCCCGCTGCCTCTTTGCGTCCACTCTACAGTGGCCGTGGCCGCAGCGCCCGTGAGCGGCGCCGGCGATGGCGCCGGGCTGGGCGCCGGGGCGGCCGTGCCGATCGCCGCCGTGGCCGCGGTGATCGCTCTCCTCGCGGTCTTTCTGGTGGGCTGCGCCTCCTCCGGCAAAGAGAAGGACACGGAGCTGCAGTCGCTGGAGAAGGGCGTGAGCCCGAGCGCGTCGGGCAGCACCGCGCCCAACTCGCCCGAGTACAACGTCACGCCCAACCTCCGCGGCCAGCTGCCCAACTTTCTGCTGCTCGACTACGACAAGGACCTCAAGTCTGAGGTGTCGCTCACCTCGGGCGGCGCCGCGACCATTTTCCGCGGCTCGCTGATCAAGCCCGAGGCGCTCAAGCGGTGCGGCAACAAGATGTGCGCGCTCAAGAAGGTGCACGACATGCCGTCGCTCCCGGAGGAGCTGAACCAGGAGCGCTTCCTCGACGAGGTCCGCGCGCTCTGGGCGCTCTCGGACAACGACAACGTCATGAAGCTCGTCGGGTACACGCTCAAGCCGCGCGTCATCGTCACGCGGCTCTACCCGACGGACCTCTTCCGCTTCCTCCACGCGCAGGAGGACCACTCGCCGCTGCCGCCGCCGCTAGTGCTCCACCTCTGCTCGAGCATGGTCTCCATCCTGGCCGCCGTGCACGCCATCGGCATGGCGCACCGCGATATCACCGCGCCCAACTTTCTGCTCCAAGAGTCCAAGCGGCCCGGCGGTTTCCCCGAGCCCGTGCTGTGCGACTTTGGCAACTGCCGCTTCCGGTGCGTGCTCGGGCAGGCCTGCGGCGGCTTGGCGAGCGCTGCGCCGCCGTGCTGACGGCGCTTGGACCCAGGCTCGTCGCCCACGGCGGCGATGATCAACAGGGAGGACAGCCCGTTCAGCCACATCCGCGGCTACTCGCCGCGGTACTCGCCGCCCGAGGTGTTTGCGCGCGTGCACCTGCGCAACGCGTCCAGCTCCATCGACGACGACCAGGTGTCGGATGTGTACTCCATGGGCGTCGTGATGTGGGAGACCACAACGCGCCAGGTGCGGCGCGCGCGCACACGACGTGGATGCGTGCCCGGGGCGTCCGTGTGGCCGCTCTGACGCGATGCGCTTCGCAAAAACGCTTTGCGCGCGGGAGCTCAGATGCCATGGGGCAACACGCCAAACGACAAGGTGGAGATGCAGGTGCGCGGCGGCGCGCGGCTGCCGCCGGTGCAGCCCAAGCCCGGCGACAAGATCACCGAGTTCATCGCCGGCCTGATCGAGCACGCGCTCAACACGTCGGCCGAGCGGCGGCCGAGCGCCAAGGCGCTCAACTCCAAGTTTGCCAACTTTATTCGCCAGCTGCTCGGCGGCAAGTAGATCTTGCTGCGCATGCGCGCACACACCGTTGCACCTGGAGCAGTGACACTGCTGGGATCCCGCGCCACACACGCCCGACTGCATTATCCAAACCTCGTAGATAGTCTGTGTAACGTGTACTTTTTTTGCAGGAAGACCGGCGCCAAGCCGCCGATCGTCTTCCGGGTGCCTCCTGCACGCATGTCCCGGGCGCACCCCTGTTAGTCTATTCGTTTGTACGCTCCTTGTACTCTTATGGCGCACCGCCGCCGCCAGCACCCGTGAAATGCATGCGGGGCGTCTGCTGTGGTCGCGACATGCGTGGATCGATCGTGGTGGGTGGGATCGATGGGGGCACATGCGCCGTACGCCGTCGGCATGCAGCATGCGCCACATACGCGCCGCCTTCCCCCATGCGCCCCGCCACATGCACCGCCGAGCGAGCTCCAGGCCTTCCGTCCCTGCCCGTTGTCGTCCCATGGTCCCGTCGACGCATGCCGTGCGCGCAGAGGGCACACCCTCCCTCGTTGGCCGGCGCCGCGTCACGCGTACGCGGCGGGGCGACGCCAGCGACCATGGCGGCCGCGCCGGCGCTGGAGCCGCTGCCGGACGTCGCCGCGCTCTCGCCGCGCGTGCTCCGCCTCCTCGGCCACAACCCCGGCGCCATGACTCTCCAGGGCACCAACACCTACGTCGTCGGCACCGGCCGCGAGCGCGCGCTGGTACGGCCCGGCCCGGCCCAGGCCACGAGCACTGCCGCAGGGACCGCCGCGCAGCGACTGACGCGCGCGGCCGGCGGCGCCCGCACCGGCGCCGCCGTCCGGGGGTAGATCGACACGGGCGAAGGCGTGGACGCGTGGGCGCAGCAGCTGGACCGCGTCGCGCAGGAGCACGGCTTTGTCATCACCAAGGTGATCCTGACGCACTGGCACCACGACCACGTCGGCGGCGTCGACGACGTCCTGCGCCTCGCCCGCGACCGCTGGCACCGCGGCAGTGGCAGCAGCGACGCCGCGGCCGCGGCCGGCCAGGTGGAGATCTACAAGGCGCCGGACGCCGAGCACGACGCCGGCCTGCCGCCCGGCGTCCGCCCGCTGGCCGACGGCGCCGTCGTCGCGGTGCCCGGCGCGACGCTGCGCGCCGTCACGACGCCCGGCCACACGGACGACCACGTCTGCCTGCTGCTGGAGGAGGAGGGCGCGCTGTTCGCGGGCGACATGGTGCTCGGGCAGGGCACCACCGTCTTCACCAACCTGCGCACCTACATGGCGTCGCTCCGCAAGGCACACGCGCTGCAGCCAGCGGTGCTGTACCCGGGCCACGGCCCCGTCGTCGCGGACGCCACGGCCAAGCTGCACGAGTACTGGTCCCACCGCCACACGCGCGAGCAGCAGATCGTCGCGCGCCTGGCCGAGGCCGGCCGCCCGCAGACCATCCCGGAGCTTGTGGCCGTCATCTACGCCGCGTACCCGGTGGAGCTGCACCTGCCGGCGCAACATAGCGTCGCGCAGCACCTCGGCAAGTTGCTAGAGGAGGGCCGCGTGCGGCGGCTGCCGGCCGCTACGGCCGACGAGGACGACCGCTGGCAGCTCGTGGTGGACGCCGGTCGGCCGCCCGCAGCCGCGCTGTAGAGGAGTGCCACGCGCGAGCGTAGTGTACATAGGTTCGCTGTACAACCGAGTCATTGTGCGTGTAGTGTACATCAGTGCAGCCAGCTGCACCCTCGTGGAAGGGGGGGGGACGGCGGCATCTAGAGGTCGCCGACGATGGTCCAGTCTTCGGGGATCGACGGCAGCTTGCCCGAGCTAGAGGACGCCAGCAGCGGCTGCGTCTCCAGCAGGCCCACGTCGCTGAACAGACCGCCCGCGGTCAGGGGGCCCCAGTCGATCGACGCAAAGTACGGCGAGCTCCGAATCGACTCGGGCCCGAGCGGGCCGCAGCCCAGCCGATCGCGCGGGTCCTCTTGCAGCAGCTGCCGAGGCCAACACGAACCAGCCACGCATAGAGAACCGCTGAGAAAACGGACCGTCAGTCTCGGCGCTGCCCGAGGTCATGTGGAGCCGGTGGCGGCGGCGTACGCCGGTGATGAGCCACTGCAGATCCAGCGGGACGTCCGACGGAAACGGCAGCTCGTCGGCGGCCTGCAAACGCGATGCGCGGATGCAGCCTCGTACCCAGCGCGCAGGCCGTGCGTTAGCGCCCTGCGGACGGGTGCGATAGAACGACTGTCAGGTGCTGCCACGCACCGGCTCGCCGGTTTCGGCGGCCGGGATCTCCGCGGATATCACGGGCGAGCGCGCCTCGATGGGCCCGCAGCAGACATGGTACAGGAGCTGGCCGAAGGCGTACCAATCCGATGCCTTGGTGTACTCGCCATGGCGGCGCCACTCGGGCGCCTCGACTACGTTCGCCGCCCGCTCGCCGAGTAGATCTCTCTGGTGCCCGGTTAGTCGACGCCCACGCGTCGTCGGCACGCCCGCGCGCGCACGTACTGTAGACGCCCGAAGCTTCGGTGGCGCCCAGAAAGGTGACCAAGTCGACGTGCGTGCTGACATGCACCTGCTGCACCATGTACCAGCACGACAGCCGCAGATTGCCTGCACCGACCGCGCCCCCACGCAGGCGAGCGACGCTCGGCCGGTCAGTCTCGCCTTTGAGCAGCTTGCGAGAAAGGCGGCAGCACCGACCGTCGTCGTCCAGCACGAACGCGTCGACGCCCAGATCGCTACGTGGGACAATCGCTTGCCCTTAGCCCTACTGGGTCAGTGCCCCACGGCGCCCATTCCACGGAGCGCCCGCGTGTGCCCAGCCGTACATGCAGAGGAAGCCGTGAGAGTGCAGGTACGCGATCGCCGACACGGCCTGCGCCGCCAGCACTTGCTTCTGTGCGGGGGAGAGCTGCTGCAGCGCGGCCAGCGCGTCCGCGCGGCTGGCGTGCTCGCGCGAGCGCGCCGCCACACCGTCCTTGACGATCGCGCAAAAGCCCGGCTCGACCAGGCACGCGAGGTGCCCCGCGACGTGCGGGTGCTGCACGGCCTGGTGCAGCGGCAGGTCGCGCAGGGTGCACACGGCGTGCAAAGGCGCGACGGGCCGCAGCGCAAACATCTGCCGGTCGGCCTCGCGCAACGCCCGCAGGATCGGCGGCCCGCGGCGGTCCACCTTGGACCGGTCGCGGCCGCTGCTTCGCCGCCGCCCCGGCGCCGGCCCGGCGGGTGCGCCGGCGTCCGGCAGCAGCACCAGGCCGTCCGCGGACCAGCGACCGTCCCCACCGTTCCGGACGCTGGAGGAGTCCAGGTCCAGCACCGTCTACATGTGCGGCAGCCAAGCAACAGCGCGTCGCCGCCCCAGCATGTGAGTACGTGGCGTCGCTGCCGCATCGGCAAACGGGGCCCCTGCGGGGCCGCACCACGAGGTGGTCGGTGACGCCGAGAAAGTCGAGGACGGTGGGGTCGGTCGCGGCCCGCGGCAGCGCCACCAGCGATTGAAGGTACCGGTCCAGCAGCTCGCGCCGCGTGTGCAGGAAGCGGTAGTACTGCTGGCTCGAGATGTTCTCCCGGTTCGATGACCGCGGCGGCAGCCTGGCGCCGGCGGGCGCCGCCCAGCTGCTCACGCGCACGTGCATCTGGCGAAAGTCCGAGTACCGGTGGAAGACGGCCCACGCGCCCTGCGTCGTCTCCACTTCGACGCGGTACACCTTTCACGCCGCAGGCGAAAGCACCAAACAAGGATGCCGCAGCGTTAGTGGATCGCTCTCTCTTCTTTGGCCGCAGCCGGCTCGGCGTACCGCGTGGATCTTGGGCTCGCGCCATAGCTCAAAGCCGCTGACGCCGGCCGACAGCACGCGGACGATGCCCGCGGCCGCCAGCAGCGCCAGCTCGGCCAGCGGAACGGCACCGTCCCGCTGGATCCCCGCGAGCAGGTCGTCGTCGTCCTCGGACCACCCATTGCCATGGTTGGCCCCGAGCGCTGGGCTGCCGCCGCCAGCGGGCCGTGGCGTGCCCGGCGCCGACGGCGGCGCGGACGCCGCGACCGGGCGCACCGGCGACGGCAGCTCGCTACCCAGCGAAGCCGCGGAGCCGACGGTGGCAATGGCGGCGTCCGCGGCGGCCGCGGCGCTGGCAGGCGGGGTGCCCGGCAGCGGGGGCCCGGCTGCGGGCGTTCCCGGCGCGGACGCGATCCCATCGGCGCTCTGCCCGCTGCCGAAACTGCCGACGCTGCTGGTCGACGAGCCCGTGGCCCGGCGGAAGAGCCGCCGCATGCTTGCCGCCGGGCGCACGGCGGGCCACAAGGGCCCCTCCCCTCGCACCCAGCGGCGGTTGGGACCGTTTGCACGCCCGCGTGCACCGACGGCACAAAAACAAAGCGCCAGCGCCGTCGTTGGCGTCCCGCTGCCTTCTCGGGCGTGTCGCCACCGTGGCGGCAGGGCGTCGCGGTGCTGCTGAGGAGGCGCGGGCCCCCAGGGCGACGCCTGCGCTCCTCGTCCTCCTCCGCCTCGTCGGCCAACCGGCGCCCGCGAAGAAAATGGCGCGAAAACTATGACGTCATCGGCAGCGCCTTCACAACGGTCGACGGCCGACGCGCGCGCTGAGGACGAGACGCACGAGAGAAGAGAGCGCTGCGGACGACAACGACGCGGACGAGGGCGCCCGCCAGCCGCCGCAGAAGAACCACTGCAGTCCACAGGACGCCACCGTGCAGCAGACGGAAGCCTTTTGAGCGACGTGGCGCGCGACGCGACGCGCCGCCGCGGCCAGGGCGGATGCCGAGCTTTCAGGTGCTGGCCACGAAGGCGTGGCCCGACGGCGTCCGGCTCTGGCGCTGGTCGCCAGCGTCCGACCTCGTTGCTGTCGTCCCCGCGGCGGCCGCCAGCGCCGCGGACCTGCTGCTCTTCCGGCTGCCGTGGCAGAAGCTGTGGCACTGGTCGCCGCCCACGCCGCTGACTGCCCCCAGCCGAGCGGGCGGCCCGGCAGCGGCGGGCAGCGCGACCGACGAGCGGATCGTCGACCTTGTGTGGCGGCCCGACGGTACGGGCTGGTCAGAGACGGCCGGGGGGGCTGCAGGCAGGACACCCACGCTAACCGATCTGGCACGTTCCTCGTGCGCTGCTCCGCACCGGCCAGGTCTGGTCCTCGCGGTCGTGCTGGCGGCCACCGATGGCACCGCCAGCGTGCGGCTCCTCCACGTCGAAGGCGGCGCGCCGCTGGGCCGCATCCCGCTGGGCCGCTGGGCCGAGCCGCTGTCGCTGTCGTGGCGCACGGTGGAGGTGAATGCGGGCGCGGCGCCGCCGCAATTGCCCGTGCGTCCGGGACAGTCCAGATTGACGCAAGAGATGCCGGCTTATTGCGGCTAACGTTGCCCGACGATGCAATCGGAGCATGGGGTGGCGAGCGCTCAGGGGGACGCATTTGCGACGTCGCTGCGGGAGCTGCTGCTGTACCCGTCCACCACTTTCGCGGCCGGCCCCACGGGCAGCGGCCCCGCCACCGGCGGCTTTGGGCGGCAGACGACGGCCGACCTCGCGCGGCTCTCGGGTGCGGTGCTCGGCAGCTGCCTCACACAGCGCACCGCCACGACCATGCCACTGCTGAGCTTGGCCGACGCCACCGGCCGCTGGCAGCTCAGGTGTGTGAATGAGCGCATCAGCGCGCCGGGCCGCGTTGGCCGCACGGCTGACCAGCTCCCGCGCTGCACCGGGCCCGCCGCGGCGCGGCGGAACTAGTGTGGACGGCCTGTTGACGTACGCCGAAACGGACGCGCTGCCGGGACTGGCGGACCGCGTGCGCGCGCTGGAGGTGCTGCCGCAGCTGCGACAGCTGGCCGTTGTGACGGAGGCGCCGTCCGAGCTGCGGCTGGTGGACCTCGCGCCCGTGGTCGAGGCCATGGCGGAGCTGCAGCCCGTGGCGCAGCTGGCCAACCTCGTGGCGCGGTCGCTCAACGACCTGCAGCAGCGCCTGAGCGCGATGCTCACCGAGTGGGCCGACGTCCACGCGCAGGTCGCGAGCTTCTTCAGCAAGATGGACAGCGCCCTGCAGCATGTGGACGGTGCGGTCCGCGGGAGGGCGCGTGGAACTACGGTGCTGCGGCCTCGGCAGGCGCCTCCTGACGTAACGGACCGCTTGGGGACGCGCTTGAGCCGGCAGAGACTGCCTCGTCTAAGCAAGCGCTCGTGCTGGCCACCGTCGTGGGCGCCGCCGACGGCCGGCTCAAAGGCTTTCTCAGCAGCGAGGGCCGCGATCAGGTGCGTGCGGCCAACTTTGCGTGCCGATCGGCGCGCGAACGACCGATCGGGAGTGTAACCAATGCGCCGCTCCAAAGATGGTGCCGTGCCCGCCGACCAGGTGTGGAAGCGCCTGGACGGACAAGTCGTCAAGGCGTTCCACGTGCTCCGGCTGGACTTGCAGCGGTACCTGCAGCCGCTGGCGACGGCCATCGAGGACCACCTCGCGGAGCTGCGCAGCTGGGCCGTGATGCGGTGCGTGCGCGCGCTGTGTCCCGGCGTCCATCCAACCCTGACGCGACCGCTAATGCCCACGTTCCCTGTGGCCAAACTGAGCATCGCCCTCCTAGGTCGCTTCTCGCAGCCGACCCCAGCGATGGCGTCTTGGGACTGCAGCCGGCCGTGATTGACACGGCGGTGAACCAAGCGCGTGATCTCGTGGAGGCCCTGTTGCGTTTGGACCAAGTGCTGGCCGTGACCGGCGAAGGCTGGACCCTCTTCAGCCGGTGGCTGAAAACACGTACGAACGCGCAGCGCGGCGCGGTGTCGGTCGCCGCTTGCTCGTAACGGGTGGCCCCTTAGCGATGTCGCTGCTCTCCTACCGCAGTGATGGCGCTGGTGGCGCGCGACGACGACGCCGAATCGTTCAAGATGGGCGACATGATCATGCTGACGCCCGCCCAGGCCGCGCAGCTGGCCGTGTTCGTGGCGCACGACGGCCACGTGCTGGCGCCGCTGGCGGCGTGGCTAACTACGCCCGGCAAGGGCAAAGCCAGCGGCGCGACGGACGGGCCGCGCCCCGCTTCGCCGTGGCGCCCGCTGGGCACGGCGCCACCGCCGTTCCCGCCGCCGCCGCCGTCGCAGGCCCTGCCCGCCGTCGTGCAGCTGCTGCGGCAGGCGTGCGCCGCCGTGCTGGAGGCGCCCGGCCGGCACGTGGGCGCGCGTCTGGTCGCGCAGGCCGTGGCCGCGGCGGCGCCCGACCAACTGGAGTGGACTGGGCCGCGGCGCATGTCCGCCGTCGACACCGCCGTCATGGTAAGGGGCGGCATGTGCAAGAAGAGCGCGGTGAGGCCCTTTGCGCACTCACAGTGTTGGTTCCAATCGCACCGGCTGGTCGGCCCAGGCGGACGGCCGGCTGCAGCTGGCGGTGATGACCGGCCCGACGGAAGGTAGGCCCACTCCCGCCCCACGTGCGTGGACGCGCGCCGTCACGATTTTAAGTGCAGTTTCGCCTAGTCTGGGGATGAGCCTTCGCCGCGCAGTGCTACTGTGGCGGGCGCCGCCGATCCAGTCGACGCGGGTCGCCTTTGATCTGGCGCATCCGTCCGACACGCAGCCCGAGCTGCTCGGCAGCGTGCGGGTACACGCGATGGCGCTCTACAAGGACGCCGAGTGGGTCGCGCTGATTTCGGCCGCGGCGGCCGACGGCAGCAGCGAGGCCGAGGACGTCTTCCTGGTCATGCTGGACCACGAGCGCTGTGACTACCAAGACGAACCCCAGGCACGGCCATCCGCCGTGCCGCTCGTGCCAGCAACCCGCGCATGCCCTGACTGGATCTGGCGTCGCCTCGTTGGAAGTGCTGCGTCCCCCAGCCACTGTGGCGCATGGACTACCGCGACGCCGTCGTTCGCTGGCGGAAGCTGGGCATCGCCGCCCAGGGCCGCCACGGCGATGCGTACGGCCTCGCGGTGTCGGGCACGCGGCAGACCGCGGCCGTGAGCTGCCCCGTCGGCGCCGGCGGCGCGCCCGTGGTGGTCGTGCTGGACCTGGCCGAAGACGAGGAGGGCGACGAGGAGGAGGACGACGAGAGCGCGGACGAAGATCAGGGCGCGCGCGGCGGCAGCGACGCCATGAGCGAAGATGATGGCGAGGAGTGAGCCCTTGTACATTGGAGCGGTCGAAGTGGCACTGTACATTTACTGGCATGGAAGTGGTCGCTGTACAGACGTCTCCATAAACCTTAGGGCGAGCGTGGCGCGCCCGCCGCGGCGGCGGCGGCGGGTCCTGCCGTGACGGCGGCAGAGGTCGTGGCGGGCGCCGGCGTTTCCTTGGGCCAGAACGGCGCCGTGACCGCGATGCCCATGCACGTCGTCAGAATGGCGTAGGCCGTCCAGCGACCGAGGCGCCGGCCGAACGACTCCACCACGCGAGGGGGCACGGGCGGCGCGCCGCGCTGCTCCGCCGCCATGGTTGACCTGAAGTGACCTGAGGCAAACCGTGGCGGGTCTGAAAGGACTCTCCGCCGTTGAGAGACGCTTCGTCGTGCCTTGTTCGATGACGCCTTGCACAATGCTGCTTGGACGTCCTCCGCGGTCGGCGTTGTCGACTGTTCGTCTTCCTCTAACGTCCGCTTCGTCCTCTTGCTTCGTCCTCTTCGTCCTCTTCGTCGTCGACGTTCTTCGTCTAGCGTCCGCTTCGTCCTCCTCTTCGTCGTCCTCTTCTTCTTCGTCCGCTTCTTCGTCCGCTGCGTCCTCTTCTTCGTCGTCCGCTGCGTCGTCCTCTCTGTCTTCTTCTTCGTCGTCCTCTCTGTCCTCTTCCTCGGCGTCCGCTGCGTCGTCCTCTTCTTCGCCGTCCGCTGCGTCGTCCTCTTCTTCGTCGTCCTCTTCTTCCTCGGCGTCGTCCGCTGCGTCGTCCTCTTCTTCGTCGTCCGCTGCGTCGTCCTCTTCTTCGTCGTCCTCGTCTTCTTCTTCCAGCGCCTCTCTGTCCTCTTCTTCGTCGTCCTCTTCTTCGTCGTCCGCTGCGTCGTCCTCCGCTTCTGCCACTGCACCACGTGGCCTCATATGACGTCATAGCCCGGACGCCGTCCTGACGCCGTTGGCGACTCGGCACGGACGCGCGCGCGGCCGCTGACCAAATCGGGCTTAGGGAGCGGTCTTGTGAGGCGTGTCGGGGCGCAGGGCAAGGCACAGCACGGAGTGCAGGGACACGTCGTCGTGTCCATTTGCTATGGAAAGAGGCGGAGGCTAGAAAAAGAACTCTCTTGGGGGAGGGCTTGGTCGGCCGCCGGAGCGACGACGTGGCAGCAGCCGCCGATCGGGAAGCCAGCCAGTCGGTAGTGGTTGCCAGCTTGCTGGAAGCCGACGACACGGCTAGTAGTCATTGCAGACCGCCCTGCTGTGTCCAGTGCTGTCAAGGACGGAGACGTTGCGAGTGGTCCGTAAGAAGATCCCAGCTGCTTTCATTGGTTCGTACGCAACCGTTCTCCGAAACCGTCCTAGCGGAAGCTTCGTACTAGGTAGTGCCCCCGCTTGCGCTCGGTGCTACAAGGTGACACTGCATTGGCTGTCGCACGCGGCTGAGGCCGTTCCAGGGACGGTATCGCCCCATTTACCCTTCGTTAACGCGCGGTGAATTAGCCGTTATGGCAGGCGGGAATGGCGACGAGGAGCAGCGGCCGCAAGGCCGCGGCCTTTGCTAGCAAAGACAGCGCCGCCACCGCCCACGGCCCGGCGGCCGCGGCCAGCAACCCAGCGCAGCGCACCCCCGGCGGCCACCGGAGCGAGCTCTGCCGCAATGTGCTCCGCACCGCGCCCGACCAGGCTGTGCTCGACCTCCTGGCGGCGTGCGCCGCCGACACCTTTGCGCGGCCCGACTTTGGCCAGCAGCTGGTCTCCATCAAAAAGAGCTTTGTGGAGCGCGACTACGACGCCGTGTTCAAGACGCCGGCGCACCTGCCCATCTACGCGGCGCAGTACACGCCCGGCCGCGCCCTTTGCTACCTGGACCTCATCCGCACCGAGCCGCTCCTCCTGCGGTTCCTGCTCCGGCGCCAGCGCCTGCGCACCGTCTGCCTCGGCGGCGGCGCCGGAAGCGAGATCGTCGCGCTCGCCGCCGCGCGGGCGCTGCTGGCCGAGCGCCGCGCCGGCGACGCCCCCGCCAGCGGAGATGCCAGCGCGGCCGCGCCCGACGGCAGCGCCGCGGCGGCGGCTGATCGGCTGGCCACGCTGGACCTCCAGCCCCATCCAGTGCCGGTGCCAGCGGCGCCGCCGCCGCGGCTGACGGACCTGCACGTGTACGACATGGGCGACTGGGGCGACGTGCTGACGCGCCAGGCCGAGGTCATGCGCGAGCGGTGGCAGTTTGCGGCTGGCGCGGCGGCGGGCGAGCTGCGCTTTCGATTTGTGGAGGGCGACATCCTCGACATGGCGGCGAGCGCGCACGGCGACCTCCTACGGGAGCTCGCGCGCGCGGACCTGGTGACGGCCATGTTTGTGATCAACGAGCTCTTTGTGTCGCGCGAGCGCACGCTGGCGCTGCTCAAGGTGCTGCTGGAGCACATGCGGCCGGGCGCGCTGCTGCTGGTGGTCGACTCGGCGGGCGACTTTTCGCACCTGCAAGTCGGCCGCCGCACGTTCATGGTGTACACGCTGCTGGATTCGCTGCGCGGCTGGCGCCAGCTGGTGGCGCACGACGCGCAGTGGTACCGCGTGCCGCCGGGGCTGCGGTACCCGCTCGAGGTTCAGAACATGCGCTACTTTGTCCGATTGTATCAGCGTGAACGCGACGAGCCCCCGGCCAATGTACAGTAATCGAGGCCAAGTACAATCGTGGCAGAAAAAACAGAACGCGCGGGCTCCAGCCCCAAAGAAACCGAGAAAGGACCACAGACGCACGGCGACGACACAGCCCGCGTGGGCCGAACAGCGGCGCCCGCACCTTGCCACCCCAGTGGCAATGGGCACGGCGACGCGCGGGCAACGCAGGGCCACCGGCCTACGCAGAGCGCCGGTCCGCGGTGCGCCTTTCGTCCCCCTGCGGCGCAGGCTTAGTACGACTCGCGGGTGGTCTTGTCAAACTTCTGGTTGACGGCCATCAGCTTCGTGTTCTGGTCCGGCTGAACGTTCTGCCACGGGAACGGGTTCTTCTTGCGGTCGAAGACGACGTCGGGGCCCTTGGTGGCCATGCGGGTCAGGTGCGCGCCCGAGGCGACGACGCCGACGCCGACAATGAGGAACAGCGGCGCGAGCGCCGCATTCTCCTTGAAGAACTTGCGGAGGGCCGACATTTTGGGTGGCGAGGTGGGGCCGGGGGGTCGCCGCCGGACAAAGCAGCTGTGGTCGGGCAAGGACGCACGCACGGCGACGGTCGGTTAGCTCATGGACCATCGTGGTGGACCGCGTGGCAAAAAAAAGTTGCACGTTTGGGTCGCTCCGCTGGCGCTCAGCGCGCGCTGGCCCTTGCGCTGCACCGCTGCAGGTGCACGCATCCACGCATCGCGCGCTCCCTCGCGTCCTTGCCCACCCGCGCCTGGCCCGCCATGCGCCGCAGCCACGTGATCATCGTGCGCGCGACACGTGCGCGGCCGCGTGCACACGCGGCGTTCTCTTTTTCGCTGGTTGCCTCCGCCGCGCGGACGCCATGCGGCCGTCGCCCAGTGTGCGCCCTTGCCGTGCTCCGCATCACCGCATCCTTCACGGCGTGCCTGCATGTCCACGCCGTCTCCACGCCGTCGCCCAGTGTTCCCGCCTCTTGCGCTGCGTGCTGGTTCACCGTGCGTGCGCACGCACGCTGCGCGTCCATGCACCACGCGGTCCAGTGGGGGTGGCAATGTTGCGCGTGCACGTCATGCGTCCCCGTCCCTCCCCCTCCGCCCCACGCTGCATCGCGCCCCTGCCGCGCAGTGCCCTGCGTCCTTCGCCTGATGTTCCTCTTTCCGGGCGCCGTCGCTGCCTCGCTGCGCCTTTTCGTCAGGCGCTGCATCGTCCGCCGCCGCCGACGACGACGCACCGTCGAAAAAGAAGAGAAAAAACGCGTTCTGACCGTGACTCGAGTCAGAACTACGCGGGGCCGCGCCTCAGCAGCACTGACTGAATGGCAGTGTGGGCGAGGACACGCCGCCCCACGCCGACACATGCGCGACACTGAGGCGACGAGCTTAGGGCGGGCCAGACGGCATACACGCGCCTGTGCGGCACGCCGACGCCTGTGCGGTATGCAGTGAGGATTAGCGGCGAGGTGGACCGCATACGCACGCACGTGCGGCATGAGTGGAGGATTAGGAGCGCAAGGTGGACGGCGTTAGGCAGAGGGCGGGCGTGCTAGATTGGATTGCTTGGAGACCCTCGCCACTACACCGCGCATGCGCGTGGGGGCCTTCCCTGAGCCGCGCACGGCGTGCGCAGCTGTTGTGGTCTACGACACGCACACTCTAGTTTATAACGGCGCGGCGTACTGTGCCATGCCGCTGAAATTTGTACAACGTCCTCTCGCACGCGGTCCCGGCTTTCAATGCTTAGTACTCGTCCTGCAGCGTGTCCTCGGGCGGCTGCTCCATCGCTATGGAATCGCCCAGCGCGAGCTCCGCGTCGCTCAGGGGCAGCGACTCGTCGCCCAGGGGCAGCGCGCCCTCGTCGCCCAGCGGCAGCGCGCCCTCGTCGCCCGCCGGCAGCTCAAAGCCCTCCTGCAGCGCGTCCGCGAAAGCGCCCAGCTCGCGCGGCGACCGATCAGCGTCGACCGCCGGCCCCCACGCCGCCTCGCCCTCGCCCTCCAGCGACGGCCTCACCTCGGTGCTGTAGAGGATCTTCTTGAGCTCGTTGAGCAGCGCCAGCGCGTCCGCGCTCAGCTGCGTGCCGGCCTCCACGGCGGCATCGCGGTTCTGCGCGATGATCTCAATCTCGCGCAGCTTGTTGAAGTAAAAGTCGCGCTCGCGCTCCAGGCTGTCGATGGTCAGCCGCAGCTCGGCGGTGTGCGCCTCCAGGGCGGCCTGCTGGACCGCCGCCGCCGAGGCCGCGGCCGCGGCCGACGGCGCGGCAGCAGCGGCCCGGGCGGGCGACGCCGCGGCCGCGGCCGGGGCGCGCGCTGCCGGGCGCGTCGTCGCCGCCGGTGCCGCGGCCGGGCGTGTGGCCGCCGCCGGCGCCGCCCGCGGAGCCGCCGCCGCCGCTGCGGCCGGGCGGGCCGCCGCGGGGCGCGCCGCTGCAGGCCCACAGCAGGAGAGCAAGAACCACGGGCAGCGTAAGTAGCCGTGCTGCTGCGCCCGCGCGCACCGCGCGGACTGGTGCGTACCGGCGGGAGCGGCGCCCGCGGGTTTGGCGCCGACGGCCGCGGCACCGGGCGCGCCCTTGCGCCGCGCGAGGGCGTCGTAGGGCGCGTCCGGGTGGGTGGCGTCCCAGTACTTCTTGAGCCACTGCGTGAACTCGAGGTTGTCCTGCATCTTGCACTTGATCAGGCGGTCGACGGGGATGGCGCGGTCGACTTTGTGCCGCGTGAAGACCTCCTGGAGGACCTTGAAGTTGGCCATGTACTGGTACTCTTCGCGGGCGTCAAACTTGACCTTGGCCAGCGGAACGTCGCCAAAGATCGAGTCCATCACCTGGCAGTACGCCGCGCCTGGCGCAACGAAGGCACGCAGGCCAGGCGACCAGGAGCCGCGGCGGTGGGCGGTGGTGAGCAGCCGCGGACCGCGTCGGCCCGCTGGACGCCCGCAGCGTACCGGTGCCGCACTGCTCGATCTTGGTGTAGTTGAGCTGCAGGAGGCCGTTGAGCCACTGCAGCAGTTCCTGCCGGGACTCGCCCATGGCTGTTCCTTTCGTCGAGCGCCCGAGAGCGCTGCTGAAGGGAGCGTTCGGAGGGCCGTGAGGCGGTGGTACTCTCTCTCTCTCTCTCTCTCTCTCTCTCTGTCTCTCTCTCTCTCTCTCTCTCTCTGTCTCTCTC
>Ga0180216_1001629_pt1 | contig 19682 bp, 17 predicted proteins | sample eDN3rd37CBELigMG_FD_128879 | JGI IMG/M metagenome (GOLD analysis project Ga0180216, IMG submission 128879) | Enriched Miracle-Growth compost microbial communities from Emeryville, California, USA - eDNA 3rd pass 37_C BE-Lig MG (version 2)... ...
AAGCCGAGGCCGGCGCCGAGCCGGTCGCGCGCCGACCACAGCGCACGCCACGCCACGCGGGCGTCGCGCGCGGTGCGGATCAGATCGGGAATCTGACGCGGCTCGCGCATCACCGAACCGAGTACGGCGAGGACGTCGGTCGTGCCGTCCTCGCGCAGGCCGACAGCCGAAGCCGGCGGCAGCGAACGATGCGCGGCGTCGATGATGATTCGGCACGCGACGAACGGCACGCGCCGCGCGGCGGCCACCTGCGCGGCGACGTGCGACTCCATGTCGACGGCGAGTGCGCCGGTCGAGGTATGGGCCTCGTGCTTCTGCGTGGGATGGGCGAGCATGATGTCCGATCCGAGGACCTCGCCATGCAGCGCGTCCGGGATCGCCGCCATCAGACGCCGCGACCACGCGGCATCCGTGGCGATGACGCCGTCTTGCGACCGCACGCCTGACGCCACGACGCACGTTCCCGCCCGCAGGCCCGGTTTCAGGCCTCCGGCAATACCAAAGCTGATCACGCCCGTCGCGCCCTTGGCGATCGCCGCCTCAAGCGCAGGACCGAGCTGTGATGCTGGTTTTCTTAGTACGGTTACCCCCGCACTGCGCGCGATGCGTGCCTCGAGCGCAATACATGTAACCGCAACAACGCCCCCGAATTCCGACATTCTGTAGCCCTATATAGCACGATCCAATCAACTCCAAGCCGCCCGGCCCGTCAATGCGAGCGGCTTGACGCAGACGCGCCGCCCCCAACCGCGTGGCAAAGAGCGCACACCCGCGGCCGGGAAAATGAGACAAAAAACCAAGGCTAAACCGCCGCAACCCCCACGCATGACTTTCGCGCCCGCCGACGCTATATGACCGGCGCTGCGGCGCGCGAAAATCGTGCGCGACATCCTACGGAACCTCTAATGGCCCCCGAGAATCTTGCGCTTATGCTCGCAGAGCGAGACGCCGAGCGGTACTCGCTTCATGCGCGATATTTGAACGAGCAGATGGTCCGGGTGCTGCAGACGATCGGCTTCGATCGCGAGTATCGGCGCGGCCAGGGCCAATATCTCTACGACCGTCAGGACGAGCGCTATCTCGATTTGCTCAGCGGATTCGGGGTTTTCGCGCTGGGGCGCAACCATCCGTCCGTGCGCGACGCCTTGAAGGCGGTCCTCGACAGCGATTTACCGAATCTCGTCCAGTTGGATGTGTCGACGCTGGCGGGCATCCTCGCCGAGCGGCTGCTGAAGTACACGCCGTATCTGGACAAAGTCTTCTTCGCCAATTCCGGCGCCGAATCGGTCGAGGCGGGCCTGAAGTTCGCCCGCGCCGCCACCGGCCGCGACGGCATCGTCTACTGCGGCCACGCTTTCCACGGCCTCTCCTACGGCGCGCTGTCGATCAATGGCGACGGCATCTTCCGTAACGGCTTCGGCTCGCTGCTGCCGGCCTGCACGCAGGTGCCGTTCAACGACCTCGCCGCGCTCGAGCAGGCGCTGGCTTCAGGCAGCCAGGCGGCGTTCATCGTCGAGCCTATTCAGGGCAAGGGCGTCATCGTCCCCGACGACAATTATCTGCGCGATGCGCTGGCGCTCTGCCGCAAATACGGCACGGTATTCATTGCCGACGAAATTCAGACGGGCCTCGGCCGCACCGGGCGTTTCCTCGCCTCGGAGCACTGGGGTATCGAGCCCGACATGGTGCTGCTGTCGAAGTCCCTGTCCGGCGGCCACGTGCCGGTCGGCGCTGTGCTCACGCGCAAATGGATCTTCGACAAGGTGTTCGACCGGATGGACCGCGCCGTCGTGCACGGCTCGACCTTCTCCAAGAACGATCTGGCGATGGCCGCGGGCCTCGCGACGCTCGACGTCATCGAGAACGAGAAGCTCATCGAGAACGCCGCGCGCATGGGCGAACGCCTCATGACCGCGTTCCAAGGCATGGTCGAACGCTACGAGCTGGTGAAGGAAGTGCGCGGCAAGGGCCTCATGATCGGCCTCGAATTCGGCGCGCCGCGCTCGCTCAAGCTCAAGGCCTCGTGGAATCTGCTCGAGACGGCGAACAGCGGCCTGTTCTGCCAGCTCATCGTCATCCCGCTCCTCAAGGAGCACCACATCCTCACGCAGGTGGCCGGTCACGCCAGCCACACGATCAAGCTGCTGCCGCCGTTGATCGTCAACGAGGAAGACTGCGATTGGATCGTACGCTCGTTCGACGCCGTCATCGCCGACGCGCATCGGGTGCCCGGCGCCGTCTGGTCGCTCGGCAAGACGCTCATCGAGAATGCCATGCGCGCGCGCGCCGCGCGCGCCTAAAGACAATCCTTTGCGCGCGAGCAGCGCGCGCTTAACGCAAATCTTCGCGCGCGACGTTTGCGCCCCGCTCAACGGGTCGACAAGACCACCACTTTGGCGCCGACCGGCGTGCGTTGATACAGGTCGATCACATCCTGGTTGATCATGCGGATGCAGCCGGACGACACGCTGGTGCCGATGGTCCACGGCTCGACCGTGCCGTGGATGCGATAGAGCGTGTCCTTCTCGCCCTGCCATAGATACATGGCGCGCGAGCCGAGGGGATTGCGCGGACCGCCGGCCATACCGAGCCCGCTTTGCAATTGGCTGAGCTGGCGGCGAATGTCCGGCTGACGCTGGATCATCTCCTTGGGCGGATACCAATCCGGCCATTCCTGCTTGTTGCGGATGTACGCCGTGCCCGACCAGCCGAAGCCCTGGCGGCCGACGCCGATGCCGTAACGGACGGCGCGGCCCTCCCCCTGCACGAGATAGAGGTAGTGGTTGGCGGGATCGATGACGATCGTGCCGGGCTGCTCGCGAGTCGGATAAACCACCGTCCGGCGCAGATACGCCGCGCCGATACCGGAAAGATCGACCTGCGGGATCGGAAACCGCTCGCCGCGCACCGGCGCATAGAGAGCGGCGTAACGGGCGCGCGCGGCCGGCGCGAGCGTATCGCCACCGCCGGGGGGCTGCTCGGGCTGCAGGTCGGGCTCGAGAAAGACCGGCGCACGCTGGGACGGCGGATACCGGACGCCCGGCGGTCCGAGATAGGCAGGCGGCGGCACATAGCCGTTGCACGTCCACGGATAGCGGTCGTCGCAGCTTTGCGCGGTAGCGTCGCGCGCGCATAGCGCGGCGAGAAGACCGAAGACCACAAGGAAAACGCGGCGCGCCATCATGCGCCCATTATGGCGCGTGCGTGGGAGTCCCGTTGATGCAGGTCAAGAGCGCGCGCGTCTCAGTCTCGCCGCGCCGAAAATGCTCACCACGGCACCGGCCGCGATCACCCAGAGTACCGTGACGATCACGTTGGTGCGCTCGGTCAGATTGGCAAGCTGCGCCGTCAGGTTGATCATGAAATGAAACAGGATCGCCGCCAGCGTGCTCCGGCGCGTGTTGTTGAATATCCAGGTAAAGACCACCGTCACCGGGATCACCTGCGCCAGGAACAGCCAGAACCACAACGACCAGGGTCCCTGCGCCGCGTGGTAAGTGCCGCGCATGTAGAACAGCGGCAGATGGTAGAGACCCCAGATCGCGCCCAGGACCAGGCTCGCCCGTAATGCAGTTGAACGAGCCTGAAGGCGTTCGAGCGCATAGCCGCGCCAGCCCAGTTCCTCCGGGATGGGACCGAACAGCACGGTCCAGAGCAGAAGCGACACCGCCGATGCCGGCGTTGCGAAAGCCGACGATATCGCCGCGCCGATCTGCGTCAGCACCAGGCCATGGCCGATTGCGGCGTCGAGCAGCGCGGCCAGGCCCCACAGCGCCGGCGCGAACAAGACAATGACCCCAAACCAGCCGCGCGAGATGCGCCGCGGATCGACGATGCGCGCCCAGTAATCGCGCCAGGCTTGCCTGTCTTGCGTCAGATACGTCAAACCGATGCCGCCCAGCATCGGCCCGAGCAGGCCGGCGAATTCGAGCGCCTGCCCCGGCAGCCTGGCGGCACTGACGCCGAGCGCCATCGCGGCGATCCAGAAGCTCCAGCTCCAGACGAACACGAAAAGGAAGAAGAGCCACAGGCTCGCGCTGCGCGCCTTCGCCAATGTCACCGCTGTTTCGGGCATCGCCATCCCCGACCGAACGCCGCGATTACGCGCGCAACCGCGGCGTCATCGCTTGATCTGGCGCAAAGGGGGCGGCCTCAAGAGCCGCCGCATCGCTCAGTCGGTCAGGATTTCCGTCTGGCGACCGATGAGGCGGCCGAGTTGGCGCAGGCGCGAAGACAGACGTTCGGCAACGAGCTCGCCGTAGAGCCCCGGCAGCGACAAAAGAAGCTTGCCGCGTTTCACGCGCATCGGCGTATGCGGCAGCACGCCGCCCTGCCCCGCCGTGAGGATGTAGGCAACGCGCATGGCCGCGCCCAAAACGCGCGCCCGGTCGAGGATGCGCGCGGTGGCGAGTTCGCGCAGGCGCGGCGAAAGATCGTCTTCGCTCAAGCCCGCATGGCGGAAATAGATCGACAGCGCGAGATAGGCGCGCCCGGGATGATCGATCGCGGTGAACGCGCCGTGCGCGATGATGTTCATCGACTGCTCGCCGCGATAATCCGGATGCGCGCGCCAGCCGATGTCGGCCAGAAGGCAGGCCGCGTGGCGCAGCCGCCGCTCGTCGGCCGTCTCGTCGAGACCGGACGACGCCATGAAGGCATCGGTCCACGCAATCAGCTCTTCGCCGTGACGGGGCGAGCGCGAGCGCAGCACGTTCAGATCGGCGGATGCGGAGATCAGCGGATCGAGCGCGCGCTCGCTCGGCTTGAGCAGTTCGTACAGCAGCCCCTCGCGCACGCCCATGACCGAGAACACGACGTCCTTCGGCTTGGCGGTGCGCAGGACATGCTCCATCACCAGCGCCGCATAAGCCAAAAGCGGACGCCGCGCGCTGTTCACGACTTCGATTTGAGACAAAGTGTCCGCGTCGACGCGATGCACCAGCCGCGAAAACTCCAGCGCCTCGCGCGCGGAAATGCGGTAGTTGTGCATGACGTGGAACGGATAGCCGGTCTGCCACATGTGCAGCCGCGCCAGCGCACGCCAGGTGCCGCCGACCGCGTAAAAAGTGCGCCCTGCCCCGCCGCGCAGCAGATCGACGCCCTTGAACGCGCGCTCGACGAATTTCTCGGCGTTCTTGATCGAGCGATGCGAGATGTCCTGCAGCGCGAGGCCGCCGAGCGGCAGCGTGATGCCGGTGCTCACGCGCGTGCCGTGCACATTGACGAGTTCGAGCGAACCGCCGCCGAGATCGCCGACGATGCCGTCCGGCTTGTGGATGCCGGAGACGACGCCGAGCGCGGTCAGATGCGCCTCGCGCTTGCCCGACAAGATGCTGATGGAGGTGCGGCAGATGCGCTCGGCGCGCTTGATGAAGGCTTCGCCGTTGCGCGCGTCGCGGCAGGCGGCGGTGGCGATCGCCCAGATCTTCTTGACCTCGAGCGTGTCGCACAGCCCGCGGAAGCGGCGCAGCGCCGCGAGCGCGGTGTCGATCGCATCCTGCGCCAACAGGCCGGTCGTCTGCACCTCGCGGCCGAGGCCGGCGAGCACCTTTTCATTGAAGATCGGCGTCGGCGCCCGCGTCAGCCCCTCGTAGATCACGAGGCGGATCGAGTTCGAGCCGATGTCGATGACCGCGATCGTCGGCCCGTGGTCGAGCCGGCCCTTGGCGGACCTTTCGATGGCGCGCTTACGCCCCGCCTTCGGCGAGGCGCCGGATGAGGCTGCGGGGCGACGATTCTTTGAGCGATTTGCCACGTCCGGAGAGGCTCGGATTGGTCATGAAATACTTATGGGCGTTGAAGGGTTCTTCGCCCGGCGCGGCCTTTATGCGCGTCGACGTCCCATCCGGCAAGACCTTCCAGCTCTGCTCGTTGTCCTTGAAGTTGGCCACCATGATCTGTCCGAGCACCTGCTCATGCACGGTGGGATTGAGGATGGGGCACAAAGCCTCGACCCGGCGGTCGAGATTGCGCGGCATCATGTCGGCCGAGGAGATGTAGAGCGCCGCCTTCGGATGCGGCAGCTCGTGGCCGTTGCCGAAGCAATAGATGCGCCCGTGCTCGAGGAAGCGGCCGACGATCGATTTGACGTGGATATTCTCCGACAGGCCGGGCACGCCCGGCCGGAGGCAACAGATACCGCGCACGACGAGGTCGATCTCAACGCCCGCCGCGGAGGCGTCGTACAGGGCATCGATGATGCCCGGATCGACCAGCGAGTTCATCTTCATCCAGATCATCGCCGGCTTGCCGGCGCGCGCGTTCGCGGCTTCCTGCGCAATGTGGTCCAGCATACGCTTGCGCAGCGAGATCGGCGAGATCGCCATGCGCTCGAGTTCGTCCGGCTCGGCATAGCCGGTGATGTAGTTGAAGATGCGCGCGACATCGCGGGCGATCACCGCGTCGGCGGTGAAGAACGACAGGTCCGTATAGAGACGCGCGGTCACCGGATGATAATTGCCGGTGCCGACATGCACGTAGGTCGCAAGCGCTCCGCCCTCGCGGCGCACGACCAGCGACAGCTTGGCGTGGGTCTTGAGCTCGATGAAGCCGTAGACCACCTGCGCGCCCGCGCGCTCGAGATCGCGCGCCCAGCGGATGTTGGCTTCCTCGTCGAAGCGCGCCTTGAGCTCGACGAGCGCGGTCACCGACTTGCCGGCCTCGGCCGCTTCCACGAGCGCCTTCACGATCGGGGATTCGGCGGAGGTGCGATACAGCGTCTGCTTGATCGCCACCACGTTCGGATCGCGCGCGGCCTGCTGCAGGAACTGCACCACCACGTCGAAGGATTCATACGGGTGGTGAACGACGAGGTCCTTCTGCCGGATCGCGGCGAAGCAGTCGCCGCCATGATCGCGGATACGTTCGGGATAGCGCGGATTATACGGCACGAATTCGAGATCGGGCCGGTCGACGCGCGTGAGCTGCGACAGATCGTTGAGCGCGAGCACGCCGTCGACCATGAACACTTCGTCGTCGGCCACCGCCAGCGCGCGCTGCACGAAGCCGCACAATTCGGCGGGCATCTTGGCGTCGAGTTCGAGCCGGATCACGGAGCCGCGCCGCCGCTGCTTGAGCGCGGTCTCGAACAGCCGCACCAGATCCTCCGCCTCTTCCTCGATTTCCACTTCGGAATCGCGGATGGCGCGGAAGGTGCCGTGGCCCTTCATGGTGTAGCCGGGGAACAAGCGGCTGATGAACAGCGCGGTCGCGCCTTCGAGCGTGATCAGCCGCACGCCGTCGCCGGCGGTGGGCAGACGGATGAAGCGCTCGATCTTCTGCGGCATGCGGATGAGCGCGTTCATCGCCTTGCCGTCCTTCACCCGCGCGAGCTGCAGCGCGATCGAGAAGCCGAGATTGGGGATGAACGGGAACGGGTGCGCCGGATCGATGGCGAGCGGCGTCAGCAGCGGAAATACGTGGGTGAGGAAATGCTCCTCGAGCCAGGCGCGCTCGGCCTTCTTGAGATCGGCGTTGTCGACCAGCGTGACGCCGACCTTGGCGAGTTCCGGCCGCAGCTCGAGCCAGCGCTGCTGCTGGTCGTGCGCGAGCGAGGCGACCTCCTCGCGGATGCGGGCGAGCTGCTCGGCCGGCGTCAGGCCGTCGGGGCTCTGGGTCATGATGCCCTGGCGCACCTGGCCCTTGAGGCCGGCCACGCGCACCATGAAGAACTCGTCGAGGTTGTTGGCCGAGATCGACAGGAACCGCACCCGCTCCAGCAGCGGATGGTGCTCGTTGGCCGCCTCCTCCAGCACACGCCGGTTGAAATGCAGCCACGACAACTCACGGTTGATGAACCGCGCCGGGCTGGCGCGCAACGGCGCTTCGACCCCGGCTAGCGCCGGGTCTTGAAGATTTTTCTCTGCAACGGCAACAGCTTGGCTTCGGTCTGTCATGGGCGCCCGGGTCTGATGGCCACGTTAGGCGTCGAGAATGGCGCCCAGATGACAAGTCCCGGCTGTCAGAATCAAGCGCTGCGCCCTTTTGTCATTAAGAAACCAGGCACCTCAGGCCGGGGCGTCCCGGAACAGCTCCGCCGCCAGCGCCCGGGTGACCGGCCGGTGCTGGCGCATCGCCTCCTCGTCGAGGCGGGCCACCGCGCTGCGGGCGGCCACGAAGGACCGCTCGATGCGGTTGGCGAGGTAATTCACCACCGGCTCGTCGACATTGAGCTGCCGGTCGGCGGCGAGCTTGACGATGAGCAGCCGCAGCAGCGTGTCGTCGGGCGCGTCGAGGGTGACGGTCGGCACGGCCCGCAGGCGCGAGGCGAGATCGCGGATCGTCAGCGGCAGGCTGGCCGGCGCCGTCCGCGCGGTCAGGAGGACGTAAGCCCCCTCCTCGCGCGCGAGGTTGAGGAGATGGAACAGCGCCCGCTCGCTGAACTCGGCCGGCTGCAGGTCTTCGACCACCAGCGCGCCGGTGACCAGCGCCGAGGGCAGCTCGGTCTCGCCGAGCAGCTTGGCGGACAAGGTGCGCGCGCCGGCGGTCTCGGCCCAGATGGTGGCGAGATGGCTCTTGCCCGCGCCTTCCGGCCCGACCAGCGCCATGACCTTGTTCGGCCAATCCGGCCAGCGCTCGATCAAGGTCAGCGCCGCGCTGTTGGAGGGACCGGACAGGAAGTCCTCGCGCGCGAAGCTCACGGCGTGATCGAGCGCGAGCACGAGCTGCCGCGGACCAAACGTACGCCCCATCAGACTCAACCCACCTTGTCGCCGGTGTACAGTGAGCTCTCCAGATAGCGCCGCAAGGCAAAGCGCGCCAGCACGCCGATGGTGGCCGCGAGCGGCACCGCAACCAGCAGGCCGACAAAGCCGAACAGATAGCCGAAAGCGAGCAGCGCGAAGATCAGCCAGACCGGATGCAGGCCGACGCTGTCGCCCACGAGCTTCGGCGACAGCAGATTGCCCTCAAAGAACTGGCCGACGAGGAAGATGCCGAGGATCACCAGGATCCAATAATAATCGGGCCAGAACTGCGCCACCGCCACCCCGAGCGACAGGACGAGGCCGGTCAGCGAGCCGACATAAGGGATGAAGGTGATCAGCCCCGAGATGAGGCCGATCAGAAGGCCGAAGTTCAATCCGGCGAGCGACAAAGCCACCGCGTAGAACGTGCCGAGGATGAGGCACACCGCGCTCTGCCCGCGGATGAAGCCGGCGATCGCGCCGTCGATCTCGCGCGCAAGCTGGCGCACCGTGTCGCGGTGCTGCCGCGGCACCCAGCCGTCGACGGTGTCGATCATGCGGTGCCAGTCGTAGATCAGGTAGAACGCGACCACGGGCGTGATGACGATCAGCGAGAACAGCGACACCAGCGCCCGCCCGCCCGACCACAGCGACTTCGAGAAGGTCGTGAGCCAGCCGGCGCCCTGCGTGACCAGATCGCCCATGCTCTTGTCGGTGTTCAGGCCCGAGCCGAGCAGCTTCTGCAGCCACGGCCAGCCCGGATCGCGCAACAGGCCCTGCAGCTTGCTGACATAGCCGGGGATGTTTTCAACCAGCGCGGCGAGCTGGCTGCCGAGCAGCGGCACGATCAGCAGAATGATCAGCACGAAGGCCAGGACCATCAGCGTGATCAGCAGCAGCGAGGCGAACAGCCGGTTGACGCCAGCGCGCTGCAGCCGGTCGGTGGACGGCGTCAAAAGGTACGCGATGGCGAAGCCAGCGACGAAGGGCAGCAGAATGTCGCTCAGCAGCCAGAGCAGCAGCACGACGACCACGAAGGCGCCGAGCCAGAAGGCGACCTGATTGCGCCAGACGCCGGAGCGTTCCGGACAGAGCGATGCTGCGCGTTCGGGGACCGGCTCGCTCATGGGCGGGTCACGGGCTGGTCTGGGTCGAGTTCATGTGGCGCACCCATTCGGCCAGATAGGCCACGACGGACAGCAAGGTCAGCGCCGTCACCAGCCCGGTCAGGATCAAGGTCACCAGCGGCACCTCCAAGCGGAAGCCGAGCGAGCCCAGCACGACGCAGGCGAAGACGATCTGCGCCACCGTGTTGAGCTTGGAGACCAGGAGCGGCTTGATCTTCAACGGCGAGCCCATCACCCAGGAGAGCATGATGCCGCCGATGATCAGGATGTCCCGCGACACCACCAGGATCACCAGCCAGCGCGGGATGTACCCGTTCACCCCCAAGGTCACGTAGATCGAGACGATCAGCGCCTTGTCGGCGAGCGGGTCGAGATAGGCGCCCAGCACGGTGGTCATGTGGAACCGCTTGGCCAGGAAGCCGTCGATGGCGTCGCTGACTCCGGCGGCGAGAAACAAAACGAAGGCGAGCCACATCAGCCCCTGCGCGATCGCCCAGACGACGATCGGTACCAGCAGAATGCGGCCCAGTGTAATGAGGTTCGGTATACTCAAGGCAGTCCCGGCTTACAGGCGCACCATCACCGCATGGGCCGCGCGCCATTCCCATCGGCAGAGTATAACGGCGGCGTGACCATTGCACGTCTTGCGATTTTTCCGTAGGACCCGACGCGAACGAGGGAAAAATGGCAGAAGAGCAGCGCGGTCTCACCTATGCGCAGGCGGGCGTGGATATCGACGCCGGCAACCGCATGGTGGAGCTGATCAAGCCACTGGTGCGCGCCACCGCGCGGCCTGGCGCGGACGCGGAGATCGGCGGCTTCGGCGGCCTGTTCGACCTCAAGAAATGCGGCTTTTCCGATCCGGTCCTGGTGGCCGCGACGGACGGCGTCGGTACCAAGGTCAAGATCGCGGTCGAGACCGGCCGGCATGAGACCATCGGCATCGACCTCGTGGCCATGTCGGTCAACGACCTGGTGGTGCAAGGCGCCGAGCCGCTGTTTTTCCTCGACTATTATGCCTGTGGAAAATTGGAGCCCGAGGCCGGCGCCGCCGTCGTCGCCGGGATCAGCGCCGGTTGCCGTGACGCGGGCTGCGCACTCATCGGTGGCGAGACCGCCGAGATGCCGGGCGTCTATCGCGGCGGCGATTACGATCTCGCCGGCTTTGCCGTGGGCGCGGCCGAACGCGGTGCGCTGCTGCCGCGTCCCGACATCGCGGTGGGCGACGCCATCATCGGCCTCGCGTCTTCCGGTGTGCATTCCAACGGCTTCTCGCTCGTGCGCCGGGTCGTCGAAAAATCGGGCCTCGCCTGGGACGCGCCGGCGCCCTTCGCGCCGGGCCAGAGCCTCGGCGAAGCGATCCTCGCGCCGACCCGCATCTACGTGAAGTCCTCGCTCGCCGCGATCCGCGGTACAGGCGCCGTGAAGGGCCTTGCCCACATCACCGGCGGCGGCTTTCCCGACAACATCCCGCGCGTGCTGCCGAAGGGCATGGGCGCGCGCGTCGATCTTTCGCGCGTCGACGTGCTGCCGGTGTTCAAATGGCTGGCGAAGGCCGGCAACATCGAACAGAACGAGATGCTGCGGACGTTCAACTGCGGCGTCGGCATGATCGTCGTCACCGCCCCGCAGGACGCCGACCGCGTCATGGCCGCGTTCACCGCCGCCGGCGAGAAGGCCACGCGCCTCGGCGAGGTGATCGCCGCGCAGGACGAGCCGCGCGTCGTCTACGACGGCACCCTCGATCTGAGCGCCTGAGCGATGGCGCGCGTTCGGGTCGCCGTCCTCATCTCCGGCCGCGGGTCGAACATGGCGGCGCTGATCGAGGCCGCGAGGGATCCAGGTTTTCCCGCCGAGATCGCACTGGTGCTTTCCAACGTCCCGGACGCGGGGGGCCTCGCGATCGCGCAGGCCGCCGGCATCAAGACCGGCGTCGTCGACCACAAAGCCTACGGCAAGGATCGCGGCGCCTTCGAACAGGCCCTCAACGCCGAGTTCGCGAAGCATGCGATCGAGCTCGTCTGTCTGGCCGGCTTCATGCGCTTGCTGACGCCGTGGTTCGTCGGCCAGTGGCACGAGCGCATGCTCAACATCCATCCGGCGCTGCTGCCGTCCTTCAAGGGGCTGGATACGCACAAGCGCGCGCTGGAGACCGGCGTGAAGCTGCACGGTGCGACCGTGCATTTCGTGGTGCCGGAAATGGATTCCGGGCCGATCATCGTGCAAGGCGCGGTTGCGGTCGACGATGACGATACCGAAGCGAGCCTTGGCGCGCGCGTCATCCAGGTCGAACACTGCATCTATCCGCTGGCGCTGCGGCTGGTCGCGGAAGGCCGGGTTACCGTGGAAAACGGCCGTTGCCGCATCGCAAACGCGGTCCTGCCGCAGGCTCCCTATATCGTCCCCGACCGCATCCCCTGACTTTCAGCCCGTAAAACCCTTCCGCTAACGCGGAAGTGAATTCGGCACCTCGTCCGGTGTTAGTAGCCTGCACACCGCCGGGGCGATTCTTGACAAGCCCCTGCCTAGCAAGGGGGAACTGGATGATTGGTACAACAAACGGCAGCCCGAAGCTGCTGATCCCGGGTCTTTCGGGATTCTACGCCGCGATGGAGCCGATCGCTTACACGATCGCGCGCGTGGTCTTCGGCTTCATCATGATCATGCATGGCTGGCCGAAGATGATGGTCATGGGCGTCGATCGCGTCAGCAACGCCTTCGCCAACAATTACGGTCTGCCCCGCTGGTTCGCCTACCTCGCGATCTTCTTCGAAGTGTTTGGCGGCGCGGCGCTGGTCGTCGGCCTGTTCACGCGCTTCTTCGCGGCCGCGCTGGCAATCGAGATGCTCATCGCCATGTTCGCCGCGCACTGGGCCAAGGGTTTCTCGTCGAGCGCCGGCGGCTATGAATACGTGTTGTTCCTCGGCGTCGTCAGCTTCTACATCGCCATCCGCGGCGGCGGCCCCTACTCCGTCGACAGCAAGATCGGCAAGGAGCTGTAAGCGCTCTCCTGGTCGTTCCGGACGCGCGCACCGCGCGCGATCCGGAAACCAGCAACGCATGACTGAGATGGTTCTGAATTCCGGGTGTGCGCCTTTCGGGCGCGCCCCGGAATGACAGTTACTCAGCTTTCCGCACCCAAACCTTGTTGTCGTGGAAGGCCGCGCCGCCATAGGGCGCCACCGGGTCGGCCCCCGTCAGCGAATTGATGCCGCAGCCGTCCGCATAGGCCGCGTTCGGCCAGATCGATTCCGCGATCAGCACGCCGCGCCGCACGCCGTCGAACAGCCGCGCATGCAGTCGCACTTTCCCCCGCATATTGCCGAGCACGACGTAATCGCCCTCCGCGATCCCCTGCTCCGCCGCGTCCTCTGGATGGATCATGACCGTCGGGCGCTTCTCATTGGCGAGCGACGTCGGCGTCTCGTTGAACGTCGAATTGAGAAAGCCGCGGGCGGGCGACGTCGCGAGGCGAAACGGGTGCGCGGCATCGGCCGCTTCCACCACCGGCCAGTAGTCCGGCAGCGGCGGCATCGCATCGACCGGCCCAGACTGATACGGGCTGCGGAACGGCACCGTCTTCCAATCCGGCTTGAAGCGGAATTTGCCATCGGGCCACGGGAAGCCGTCGAGGTAGTGCGACTGGCGGAATGGCGGTTGGCAGTCGATCCAGCGGTTGGCCTCGAGCTCGGCGAGCGAACCGCGCTTGGAGGCGCGCAGCGACTCGTCGATCAGTTCGCGCGGGCTCATGCCGAAGCCGCGATGCTCGGCCCCGAGCCGCTTGGCCAGATCTCGGATCACGTCGTGGTTGGGGCGGCATTCGCCGGGCGGCTCGACCAGCTTCGGCCCGAGGATGATGTATTGGTGGCCGCCGCCGCGATAGACGTCGTCATGTTCGAGGAAGGTCGTCGCCGGCAGGACGATGTCGGCCATCTGCGCCGTTTCGGTCATGAACTGCTCGTGCACGCAGACGAACAGATCCTCGCGCGCAAAGCCCTGCTTCACCTTGTTCTGGTCGGGCGCGACCGACACCGGATTGGTGTTCTGCACGATCATCGCCGTCACCGGCGCGCCGCCCATCAGCGCTTCGCGATCGCCGGTCAGGATGGCGCCGATGCGCGATTGGTCGAGCATCCGCACCGACGGATCGAGGAGGTCGAGGCCTTCGATCGTGCGCTTGGAGATCTGGAAGATGTCGGCGTTGTTGTGAAAGGCACCGCCGCCCTCGTACTGCCACGCGCCCGTGACTGCCGGAATGCAGCTTGCCGCATGCATCGAGGCCGCGCCGTTGCGCGAGCGCGCAAAGCCGTAGCCGAGCCGGAAATAAGCGCGCTTGCGCTCGCCGATAAGGCGCGCGAACGCCTCGATGGTCTCGGCCGGCGTGCCGGTGATCGCCGACGCCCAGGCCGGATCGCGCGTCTTGAGATGGGCCTCCAATTCGCGCGGCGCGTCGGTGTATTTGTCGAGGTAGTCCCAGTCGGCTTTGCCGTCGCGGAACAGGCAATGCATCACGGCGCAGGCGAGCGCGGCGTCGGTGCCGGGCTTCACCAGCACGGCGAGATCGGCCTGCTCCATCGTGCCGTTCATGTAGATATCGACGGCGAAGATCTTGGCGCCGCGCTCTTTGCGCGCCCGGGTGGCGTGCGTCATCACGTTGACCTGGGTGTTCACCGGATTGGTGCCCCAGATCACCACGAGGTCTGACTTGGCCATTTCGCGCGGGTCCGGCCCGGCGATGCGCCCCACCCCGGCGGCAAAGCCGGAATAAGCCGGGTTCACGCAGATGGTCGAATGGAAGCCCGAGTATTTCTTGGCATGGCGCAGGCGGTTGATGCCGTCGCGCTGCACCAGTCCCATCGTGCCGGCGTAAAAATAGGGCCAGACGCTCTCGGCGCCGTGGCGCTGCTCCGCCTTGAGGAAATGTTCGGCGACGATGTCGAGTGCGTCGTCCCAGGAAATCGGCGCGAACTGGCCCGAGCCCTTCGGGCCGGTCCGGCGCAGCGGCCGCAGCAGGCGGTCGGGATGATGCTCACGCTCGGCGTAGCGCGCGACTTTCGCGCAGATGACGCCGGCCGTGTAGTCGTTGTCCTTGGAGCCACGCACGCGGCCGATGGTGCGCTCGTCGAGAAGCTCGACTTCCAGCGCGCAGGTGGACGGACAGTCGTGCGGACAGGCCGAATGGCCGATGCGCTTGGACGGGGTCAGTCGGACGCTTTGGTTCATGCGCCCCATAATAGCGCAGGGGCACCGGGGTTGTCCCGGTGCCCCTGTTTAGCGAGGCAATGTTCCGACGTGGGGCCAGGCTAGACCTGGCTCTCCACCGGTCGGCGCATCCGCAGCAGCACGAAGCCGACAGCGACCACGAGGACGGCGCCCACCGCCGGCGACCATGTGTGCAAGGTCTCCGACAGGTCGTGGCCGAGATAGCCGACGATCGCGGCGTCGCCGACGATGATCTCGCCCGCGACCCAGCCCAGCAGCGCGGCACCGGCCCAGACCAGGATCGGGAAGCGCTCGAGCAGGCTCATCAGCAGCGCGCTGCCGGCGATGATCAGCGGCACGCTGGTCGCGAGGCCGAAGATGATCAGCGTCGTCTTGATCGTCAGGGCGTGCGCCATGTCGATGCGCGCCGCCGCCGATTCCGCCGCCGCCGCGATGGCGATGACGTTGTCGAGGCTCATGATGATGTCGGCCACCGTCACCAGCCAGACCGCACGCAGCAGCGTGTCACCGGCCTTGACGTTCTCCTCGGAGTGATCGTCGCTCGGCACGATGAGCTTGATGGCGATCCACAGCAGCAGCAGGCCGCCGACCAGCTTGAGGAATGGGATGGCCATGACCTGGGCGATGACCACGGTGAAGAACACGCGCAGCAGGACCGCGGCGCCGGCGCCCAAAAGGATGCCCCAGAACCGCTGCCGCGACGGCAGCGAGCGGCACGCCAGCGCGATCACCACGGCGTTGTCGCCGGAGAGCAGCACGTTGATCCAGATGATCTGCCCGAGGGCGATCCAAAACGGTGTGTGGGAAAAACTCTCTAGAAGATATTGCACTGACCGCCCCTAATAAGGTCCTTGCTGGATGAGTACGCCAGATTCGCCGGTATAATCGTCAATTTACACGGCCCGGTAAACCTCTCGGGCGATCGACGTAAGCAATCGCCCGAGAAGAGTTCCCGATCAGCCGACGATCTCGTTCTCGGAGAAGAACTGCGCGATCTCGATCTTCGCGTTCTCGGCCGAGTCCGAACCGTGGACCGAATTCTCGCCGATGGAACGGGCATGCACCTTGCGGATGGTGCCTTCGGCGGCCTTCGACGGGTCGGTCGCGCCCATCACTTCGCGATACTTCGCGATGGCGTTCTCGCCCTCGAGGACCTGCACCACGACCGGGCCGGAGGTCATGAAATCGACCAGTTCGCCGAAGAACGGACGTTCTTTGTGCACCGCATAAAAGCGCTGGGCCTGCGCCTTGGTGATGAGGACGCGCTTCTGCGCGACGATGCGCAGACCGGCCTGCTCGATGATCGCGTTGATGGCGCCGGTCAGGTTGCGCTCGGTCGCATCGGGTTTAAGGATCGAAAAGGTGCGCTCGAGCGCCATCGGGACATCCTTCACTGATTTTGATGGGAGTATTTACCGACATTCATTGGAGTGCCAGTGTCGCGGCGGCTTATACCGAGGGGGCCCGCAGGCGGCAAGATCGCACGGGCCGCCGGCCCCCTCCTGACATCATGGAAACTGATGAAATCTCGCTATCGCATGTTCGCCGGCTACAACGCCTGGTGTAACGGCCGGCTCTTTAACGCAATTGCACTGGTGCCGGACGCGGAATACCGGGCCGACCGGGGCGCCTTTTTCAAGTCGCTCCACGGCACCCTCAATCACATTCTGGTCGCCGATCGCATCTGGATGCGCCGTTTCACCGGCGCCGGGCCGCAGCCGCCCGCCCTCGACGCCATTCTCTATGACGATTTCGGGGCCCTCCGGGACGCGCGGCGCACGCAGGACGCGCTGATCAGCCGTTACATCGACGGCCTGAGCGACGCCGACCTGACCGGCATGCTGCGCTACCGGACCGTGACCAACCCGCAGACGATCGAGCAGCCTTTGGCGCCGGCGCTCGACCATTTCTTCAACCACCAGACCCACCACCGCGGCCAGGCCCACGCCCTCCTCACCGCCATTATCGGCAACGACAAGACGCCGAGCCTCGACCTGATCGTCTATCAGCGGCTCCACATGGGGCCGAAGCCGGCGAACTGAGTTCGCTGCCCGCCAGCACTCGCAGCATGAGGCGGAGAAGGCTTGCACGCAACCGAGCGGAGTGGTTGGAGAAACCGCCAGACAACAGCCGCCCCGAGAGGAAACACGCCCATGAGCACCAACCGCGTCCATCGTATCGCCGTGATCCCCGGGGACGGCATCGGCAAGGAAGTCGTGCCCGAAGGCGTGCGCGTCCTGGAAGCCGCGGCCAAGAAATTCGGCTTCAAGCTGCAGCTCGACAATTTCGACTTCGCGAGCTGCGACTATTACGAAAAGCACGGCCGCATGATGCCGGAGGACTGGAAGGAGCAGATCGGCAAGCACGACGCGATCTTCTTCGGCGCCGTCGGCATGCCCGATAAGGTGCCGGACCACATCTCGCTGTGGGGCTCGCTGATCCTGTTCCGCCGCGAGTTCGACCAGTACGTCAACCTGCGGCCCGTGCGCCTGATGCCGGGCGTGCCCTCCCCGCTCGCCGGCCGCAAGCCGGGTGACATCGACTTCTGGGTCGTCCGCGAGAACACCGAAGGCGAGTACTCCGCCATCGGCGGCAAGATGTTCGCCGGCACCGAGCGCGAGGTCGTCGTGCAGGAAACGGTGATGAGCCGCACCGGTGTCGACCGCGTGCTGAAGTTCGCCTTCGAACTCGCCCAGTCGACGCCGAAGAAGCACCTCACCTCGGCCACCAAGTCGAACGGCATCGCCATCACCATGCCGTACTGGGACGAGCGCGTGAAGGAGATGGCCAGGAACTACCCGGACGTGAAGTGGAATCAATTCCACATCGACATCCTGACCGCGCACTTCGTGATGAACCCGGACAAGTTCAACGTTGTCGTCGCGTCGAACCTTTTCGGCGACATCCTCTCGGACCTCGGCCCCGCCTGCACCGGCACCATCGGCATCGCGCCGTCCGGCAATATCAACCCGGAACGGAAATATCCGTCGGTGTTCGAGCCGGTGCACGGCTCGGCGCCCGACATCTACGGCCAGGGCATCGCCAATCCGATCGGGCAGATCTGGTCGGGCGCGATGATGCTCGAGCATCTCGGCGAGAGCGAAGCGGCCAAGGCCATCGTCACCGCAATCGAGAAGGTGCTGGCCGAACCCAAGCTGCGCACGCGCGATCTCAAGGGCGCCGCCAACACCATCGAATGCGGCAAGGCGGTCGCCGAAGCGCTCGGCTGATAACGCGCGCGGTCATCGCCGCCTCGATCTCAAGTTCCAGTCGCGTCGCCCTAAAGGCGGCGCGACATTTTTTTCCGCCGTATCGGCGTATCGGCGTACGACGCTTTTACCGCCGCCTCAGCGCGCGACGCGGCCCATCACATCCATCAGTTCGGCAACCTTGCGCCGCTGATCGGCCTTGTCGCCCGACGCGATCGCATGTTCGACGCAATGCGCGACGTGCTCGCGCAGCACATCCTCCTCGACACGGCGCAGCGCCGCCCGCACCGCCTCGATCTGCGTCACGATGTCGATGCAATAGCGGTCTTCTTCGAGCATGCGCGCGAGGCCGCGCACCTGCCCCTCGATGCGGCTCAGCTTTTTGATGCTCGCCGCCTTGCTGGTTTTGCTCATGCCGTCTATATACCCCCCTAGGGTATATGCTGCAAGAGTCGAGAGGCTTCCATGGCGACGGCCAAGCATCATGATCACAGCCACGCGCACGGCCATGACATGCATCAACATGGCCCAACCGAGGGCGGCGTGATCGACCCGGTCTGCGGCATGACGGTTGATCCCCATACCGCCAAGCATCGCGCCGACTACAAAGGCCATCCCTATTATTTCTGCTCGGCCGGCTGCCGCACCAAGTTCATCGCGGCGCCTGAGAAGTACCTCGGCGAACGCGTGCCCGAGCCGGTCGTCGAAGGCGCGATCTACACCTGCCCGATGCATCCGGAGATCCGGCAGGAAGGCCCCGGCTCCTGCCCGATTTGCGGCATGGCGCTCGAACCCGAAATGCCGAGCGCCGACACCGGACCCAATCCCGAACTCGTCGACATGACCCGCCGGTTCTGGGTCGGCCTCGTGCTGACGCTGCCGGTGTTCGTTCTGGAGATGGGCGCCCATATCGTCGGCGCGCACAACTGGATCGATCCCAAGCTGTCGAGCTACATCCAGTTTGCTTTTGCGACGCCGGTCGTGCTGTGGGCCGGCTGGCCGTTCTTCGTGCGCGGCTGGCAATCGCTGCTCACGCGCAACCTCAACATGTTCACGCTCATCGCGATGGGCACGGGCGTCGCCTACGTCTACAGCGTCGTCGCGACGTTCCTGCCGGGCATCTTCCCGGCGGCGTTTCGCGGCCATGGCGGCACGCCCGCGGTTTATTTCGAAGCCGCCGCCGTCATCACCGTGCTGGTGCTCGTCGGCCAGGTGCTGGAATTGCGCGCGCGTGAGGCGACCTCCGGCGCGATCCGCGCCCTGCTCGATCTCGCGCCCAAGACGGCGCGGCGCGTGAAGGACGACGGCAGCGACGAGGAAGTGCCGCTCGACAGCGTGACCGTCGGCGATCGCCTGCGCGTGCGGCCGGGCGAGAAGGTGCCGGTGGACGGCGTCGTGCTCGAGGGCCGCTCCTCGCTCGATGAATCGATGGTGACGGG
>Ga0180216_1001631_pt1 | contig 19669 bp, 16 predicted proteins | sample eDN3rd37CBELigMG_FD_128879 | JGI IMG/M metagenome (GOLD analysis project Ga0180216, IMG submission 128879) | Enriched Miracle-Growth compost microbial communities from Emeryville, California, USA - eDNA 3rd pass 37_C BE-Lig MG (version 2)... ...
ACCGACTCCTTTTGTTTGTAGCTCTGATTTTGGTTTTGCTGGGTTTTTAACTATTCTCAGTCATTTCCAAATTCAACCTACGTAAAACACTGTGGTAGTCGGTTTCGTTCATTGTAACTATTCGTAGTTAAACATCATTTATCCAAGGATTTTTAGCAAATAAGGTCCTCTGTGTCCTCCAACCCGCAAGAAAAGAGGGCTATTACCAGAATAAGGTCTCTCCGGTCCGATCATAGAACAAATCTAACGTGCCACCCCTTTTCCGAGGTGGGAGGAAATCAAAAATTGCTGATTTCTAGTTAGCAACAGGTTGATCCAATATAACTTCCTAAAATAAAAGAAAATCGTAGGAATCTTCCTACGATTGTACATTTTCTATTTGGTACCGAAGGTCGGGGTCGAACCGACACTCCCGAAGGAACACGATTTTGAGTCGTGCGCGTCTGCCAATTCCGCCACTTCGGCATATCACATATGGTGGGCGCTGACGGGATCGAACCGCCGACCCCCTGCTTGTAAGGCAGGTGCTCTCCCAGCTGAGCTAAGCGCCCTTGATTAACTTGTACAATAAATTTAGCACATCTTTTTTTGCGTTTCAACTAGTCGGGAAATATTTTTTTCGAGCCAAAATGGGAGATCATTGGAGAAAGATCGAGGATTCGCTATTTGCTTTCAAATCCACAAGATCCAGCCTCAAAAAGGGGAAATAACAGATAGATCGTAGTTCCTATTAAACCGAAAAGTAGAGATTTTTTCGTGAAATAATGATCCTCATTCCGCCAAAATCCCCCCTGACCACAAAAAAGGCCCACCCCTTTTTCATAGGCAGGCCCACTTCGATTACTTCCCGACTTGATCGAAGGTTGATTTCGCTACGGCGATCATTTCTTCCTTCGGCATATCTCCAGTCAGCAAGTATTCTACTCCATTATAGGTCCAGGTTAAGGTTTTCTTTTGGTCCCCAGTAAGCACAGCCATCGTTCCATCCAAATCTACGATCTCTCCCATTGGCAAGGTTACGGTTGCTGCTTTTGGTCTTTCTTCAAATAGGGTATAGTTGAAGTCCCCTTTGTATCGCAGGACGATTTGTGGACCATCCTGTCCATTCACCTTTTCCACGCTTGTCAAGGAGACACCTTGTGGCATATAGGATGGCTGAATCACCCCGAAGCTTCCAGCTGGAGCCTCTTTTTCAACACCTGCTAAGGTTGGAATGGATTGAAGTAGCATACTTGTTTCCATATTCTTTTCCTTGTTAAAAGAATCAGCATCAAACTTACTATCCAACTCAAAGTTTGTGAAATCAACGCCAACCATCACATTTTTGTTGGTATCCATCACTTCCACGCGAACTGGTGAAAGGTCTTCATTTAGCCATACTTTTTGCGTATCGAGCGAGCGATTTTGGTAATCCGCTTTTACTTCAAAGATATACTTCCCGTCAACTTGGGAGAACACCCGCGCATCATCGTCCAAAATGCTCTTAATCAAAGATTCATAAAGGTAGACCTGTCCATGGCTTTCTGGCCAGCCACTTTGGAAACGGAAACTCTTCTTCAAATGAGGGGTCAACACAAATACGCCTTCTTCGTTGCGTAAAATAATTTGGGTAATATCCCGTTCTTCAGATGTTAAAGCTACGCGATAGAAATCAGGTTTCTTATGCCATACCTCTACATTATAGGATTGTGGGTCTTTTCCTGTTTGCAGTGTCAGTACCGCATTCATTTTGTAGCCTGTCATCTTTTCCATGCGCTTATCTAAATCACCGACAACATCCTCTACACCCTTGGGGCCACAACCGACAAGTAGGGCAAAGATCGCTATAAGCAAAATAAATAAATGTAATTTCCTTTTTATCAATTTTTTCATCCCCTTCGTCTCTTTTTGACAAAGGAGGGCTCCCTTTTCGGGTTTTTGTAAAGCGTGTTTGGCTATGCACCATGTGATGCCAATTGTTGAATCGCTTTTCCAATGAATCCGCCTAAATCCGAAGGCGTTCCATTGTATTCGTCCATGAATTCTCCTGACATTCCGTGGAGATATACTCCGAGTAAGGTTCCAGAAAGCAGATCACCGGTCTGTGCAGCAAAGGAGGCAATCATCCCTGACAAAACATCGCCAGACCCCCCTTTAGCCAGAGCAGAGCTTCCGCGGGTGCTTACAAATAACTCACCAGATGGGGTTGCAATGATCGGATAAGTCCCTTTTAAAACCAAATAAACCTGGTGTGTAACCGCAAATTCCCGTGCAACCTGCGGACGATTTTGCTCTACTTCCCTGACGGTTTTGCCAGTTAATCGAGCCATTTCTCCAGGATGTGGGGTGAGGATGATCTGCTTTTGCCGATTCTTCAAAATAGTGGGATCCTTCTCCAGCGCAAGTAAATTCAAGGCGTCTGCATCCAAAAGCAATGGTCCTGAAGCGGAATGAATCAGGTTTGCCAACCATTCTACTCCTGATGATTGTCCGATACCCGGGCCGATGATAGTAAAATCATAGCGATCCTTCCGTTCCTCCAGCACTTTCCAACTGTCCCCGGAAAAGGCGCCATCCGTATCGGACCAAGGCCAAAAGATTGCTTCCGGCACCCGACCGGCGACCATCAGTTGAATCTCCTTAGGCACGGCCATTGTCACCATGCCTGCCCCGGAACGAATCGCTCCCATCGCGGCCAACGCGGGAGCCCCAACATAGGGCCTAGAACCTGCGATGACAAGGATATGACCGTAGGTCCCTTTGTGCGAATGACGATTTCTTGTTGGCAGCAGGGATGCAACATATTCTGGCATAAGCAATCGATCCGTAAGGGAAAATTCCCTATCGATCCAGCCTGGAAAGGAAATATCCCGCACGATAATCTCTCCGCTATACCCCGCACCCGGAAACAAATAATGCCCCCATTTTGGATTAGCAAAAGTCACCGTCAACTCTGCCCGCACCGCCTCGTCCTCGACCGCTCCAGTGTCTGCCTGCACGCCGCTTGGAATGTCGATCGCCCATACTGCTGCACGCTGCTGTTCATTGATCGCCTGGATCACCTTTCGCATCGGCGCACGCAATTCTCCTTTGATCCCCGTACCGAGAAGTCCATCCAAAATGAGATCTGATTTTTCTAACTCCTCACGAAAATCCTCCCATTCCTCCTCTTGGAGGTAGCTTAAAGGATATTTGCTCCCTACATAGGCCCCGTAGGCTGAACGACAATCTGCTGTCATTCTCTGTACATCCCCTGTAAACCAGACCTTCACATGAAAGCCCTTGTTTGCCAAATGACGCGCGACGACAAAGCCGTCCCCTCCGTTATTGCCATGGCCTGCAATGACAACCACCTTGGCGTTTGTCCATTTTCGGGCAACTTCCTCAGCCACCGCCTGACCAGCCATCTCCATTAAGATGATACTCGGAATGCCAATTTCCTCCATGGCGAAGCGGTCCATCTTTCGCATCTGCTGCGCATTCACCAAATACACATTTATTCCCTCCTGATCCCGCGATATATATCTATGTCCGTACTCGTCCAAATATGCAGACTAGCCTTCCAGAATCACTTGCGCAATCGCATAATTTTTTTCATGAGAAATAGATAGATGCACCTTCGTCTGTCCCTTCCCAAACCCTGATGTGTCAAACCAATGATCTTCAATCACCAATTTCGGCTTTCCCGATTCCTCCCGCAAAATTTCAATATCCAACCAGCTAAGGCGTTTGCCAAAGCCAAACCCGGTTGCCTTGGCAAACGCCTCTTTTGCTGCAAATCGTCCAGCCACATATTCCACCTTTCGGCTGCCTTCAGGCACTAGTGACATTTCTCTTTCGGTTAAAATTCGTCTTAAAAATCGTTCACCCAACCGATCAAGCGTCTGCTTAATCCTTCTTTTATCCACCATATCAATACCAGTTCCGATAATCATTATATTCACCTATTCTATTGAAGCTTTTCCGCCTTCTCTGCTGCGCTTGGCAGCTCAATCTCTATGGGTTGATTCACATCGCTAAACTCAATCAGATAATCCATCTGGTTAAAAATTTTCGTTATACTCGGCTTCAGCTCAACATGCACCTTCATTTTTTGCAAGACAAGGGGCTGCTCATTTAACCATATCTCCATTGTTGCACCGGTCACATCCTCTAAACGCATCCCATGGACTTCTTCCCGGAAAGGCTTCAGCTTAAGGGAATAGTGCTGAATGCCGTTTTCGCTTTGACGTTTAATCTGCTCCGTATATTTTAATAGCCTTAACCAAAATTTCGTGGGTTCTCTCGAGCCCTCTAATTCTCCGGCCACAGGATGGGTGTAATCAGCTTTTTTCCAGGTTTCTGGATTTTCGGTATGAAGATAAATGACATCTGAACTAAAAAACATTTCAACTGTAAAATCTTCTGTTTCCGTTAATTTAGCCTTTGAGGAAACCTGTGTCAAATCCGGGTTCAAGCGAGTTTTCGAATGCATCTCAAAAACCTGTTCATCATCCGCCCAAACCGTTTGTTTCGATTGGTAAGATTGCCAATCTTCCACATTGTTAATCGCCTTTTGAATGACTAACAGCTGTTCTTCCTCCCGACTAGTCATCCAATAAAAGGATGCTCCAAATAAAAGAGCCCAGATGCCGACCACTATGGCGTATTTAAGATATGTACCCATCTAGATCATACCCCTCTTTTTCTTCCCAATAACCCAATTCTCGTTGGTCGACAAATTCAATCCGATTCACCCACTTGATCGACTTATACCCGTACATATCCGGATGAAACAACCGCAACGGAGCCCCTTGACTCTCAATCAACGGCTTGTCATCCAGGTTGTAGACTAACATCGCTGTCTTCTGAGTGAGTTGTGACCATTCATAAGTTTCAGTATAGATCCGGTCCGCAGAATACATTTTAATATATTTTGCTTCCGGTTTTCGACCAACCAAATTGATCACTTCCTGAAAAGGAATTCCTTCCCATTTAACCCCTAACACACTCCAACCAGTTACACAGTGAAAGTCGTGGGTATACGTGTGTTTTGGCAGCCTCATCAGCTCATCAAAGCTTAGTTCTACAGGATTTTCAACCAACCCATCAATACTCAACCTCCAGGTCTGTGGATCAAAAACGGGATTTTCCGTGCGCACAGAGTAAATGCGGAAATACCCTCTTCTTTTCATCTCATCAAGGCGGGCAAGGAAGGAATCAGAAACCGGCTGAAACCATCGGAACAAGCCACCCAGCAGGATCGCAAGAAGTCCCCCAGAAAATAAAAGGACGACGTCGCGTCTGGAAACTAGCATTCCTTGGTCACGGTCTTGGTGGGCGGATAGAGGTTGGGGCTGGTACAATTTCTTCTTTTTTAGAAACCACAACAGGACATGACCCGCTACCCAAATTAGAATGAAAACAGAAAGGGTGTCATGGATCGCCAAGTTCAACTGGCGGAACCCTAAGTATGACGTGGGATTGATCCAGAGTACAAAGCCGGTAATGGTCCAACCGACGGCCAATGTGATCATTAGACAAATATGAAACGTCTTTTGCCAGCGACGATGCGCCTTCACATAAGGCAATACGTTTGGCAAAATGAATAGGACTGCAGCAAAATATATGAATCCGATTGCTGTGTGGAGTTGCCTGATCTGCCACTTAAAATCGACAAATAAAATCCGAAAATAGTCTATATATAAAACAGCACCAGACAAAATAAGTAGCAAAATTAATACACCATGGAGCAGATGCATCCAAAAATATAATTTGCGCCTATTCATGCGGCCCCTCCCCCATTCTTCTCTCTTCTTAAATATAGCAAATTTCCGAATATTAATCCGCAAAAAAAACACAGACTTTTTCTTGAATTGAAAAGATGGGATCCACCTGGGGGGGCAAACGAACCCAGTTCCGCTTATCACTCAAAATCCTGGTTTATTCCAGGCTTACTGAAACTTGGGTCCGGATGAATCAAAAATAAGGGTATTGACGAGGGATAACGGATCTACGTTCCGCCTGGGGGAGCAAACGGACTCAGGATCTGCTGAATTCCTTAAACAAAACGAAATCTTTTTCTTATTTTTCCTGATTCGATGTCCTTAATGGGATCTCCTTTAAAAAGAACGTCAACAACAAGGCGAAAAGCAGCACCCCAGTTCCGACCAAGAACACCTCGTGTAAGGCATGCCCTAATACCTCACGCAGAATCACCACAAAACGATCAAAATAGCCAGTCATATCAGGAGGCAGGCTGCCCCTTATTTCCTCCAATTGGGCGGGATCCATGAGAAGCTGTGGGTTGGCCATTTTCTCTAGTTCCTCTCTAGTTAAAGGGTTTTGCGCATTAATGGTCATGGCACCTACTGTGTCCATCGCATCGGGAAGGGCTTGCTCGATTTCCCGTTGCATACTAACTGCCATAATTGTCCCCATCACCGAAACCCCAATGGTTCCCCCCATTTGCCGAAATAGTTGAGAAGTTGATGTAGCTACCCCTAGAAAGCGGTTTTCCACCGCATTTTGTACGGTAAGTGTAAATATCGGAAAGGCCAACCCAAGTCCAAGCCCGACAACAATCATATTAATCACGGCCGTACGATTCGTGGTATCCATCCCCATAAACGACATCATCAACATGCCAACGGACATAATGAATAATCCAGAAAGAGCTAACGCTTTATATTTTCCCGTTCTGCTGACAATTTGTCCTCCGATCGCACTAGCAACAACCATACTTAAGGTCATCGGCATCATCACAAATCCGGACGCTGTCGCCGAGGTTCCAATTACCCCTTGGACAAAGAACGGCATATACATAATCGCTCCAAACATACCCATCCCCATAATAAAAGCGATCACGTTTGAAATGGAGAAGATGCTGTTACTAAACAAATGAAGTGGGACAGCTGGAGTTTCTACCTTTTTCTCAATCCAGATAAAAATCACGAAAGCAACAAGTGAGACCGCAAACAACCCTAGAACCTCCAAAGACGTCCAGGCATACTTGGTTCCCGCCCAAGAAAACGCCAGCAGCAGCGGAATCATCGTAGAGACAAGAAAAATGGAACCAAAATAATCGACCGATTCTTTTTCTCGATGAGGTTGTGCTGGGAACAACCAGGCAATAAGCAGGACAGCAATAATCCCAAAGGGAAGAAAAACCCAAAAGACCCAGTGCCAATCCCAGTTATCCACTATGTAGCCACCTAAAGTGGGGCCAAACACGCTTGCAAGTCCAAAGACGGCACTCATCGCTCCTTGCCATTTCCCACGTTCTCTAGGTGAGAATAAATCAGCGACTACCGTAAAAGCAGTGGACATAATCATCCCCGCCCCAAACCCTTGCACCCCTCGGTACACAATCAGTTGAATAATGGTTGACGAGGTTCCCGCTAAAAAAGAGCCAGTAATAAAGATTCCAATTCCTATTAAAATAAAAGGTTTTCGCCCATAAATATCAGACAGCTTACCAACCAGAATGGCGGTAATACTGGACGTTAACATATAAATCGTAAACACCCAGCTAAAATACTCCATCCCACCGAGTTCGGCGATAATCCTTGGCAAGGCTGTACCGACAATCGTTTGGTTTAAGGCAGCAAAGAGCATAGCCGACATCACTGCCATCATAATGGCTACTTTTGTTTTTGGGTCCAAGTGTTCCATTTTTTCAACGGTCTCCTTCATGTAAAATCAACTGTTCCTTAGTTTTACTTCAGAGATCCATGGTTTATGTGACATAAAAAATGGATGCACTCTTAGGCGCACCCATTTATTTAATCGACTAACTAATTTTCACTTTTTCCCTAACATATGGAATCGTTAATGGCCCAAGCGGAAGTACCGCAATCTTGGCATTTTCTCCGTATTTTTGCAGCAATTCTTTCAAAGTATCTTCAATCGAAGTGGTAGGCTTTAACATCGATTTTTCTACATCCGATTGATCCAGCATGGAATAAACATACACATCAGCATCCGATTGAATCATGGCTTGTTTTTGGACCTGCCACTGATCAAACATGGAGAACGAAGGATCTTCGATCATCTTTAATAATTCCTGAGGGGTTTTGCACATCTGCAGGATTTTCGCATAATTTCCGTGATTAGGCAGTCCGTCACTGCATTCTGATGCACAGATAATGGCGCCGCCCTTTTTCACAATTTTATGTGCGGCACTCATCCCCTTTACCGCCTGATACAGATTTTGGTCCAGAGGGTACCCGCTGTTTGAGGTAATTACGATATCAAAAGGTTCCTCACATTCCGCCATCGCATGTTCCCGAACATATTCACATCCAACGCGATGGGCTTTAATGACATCCCCGGCAAACACGTTGGTAATATCCTTTTCCCCATTCAATGTCACGTTCAACATAAAGTGCGGCTTGCACATCATGTTAATTTCCGTTGTTTCCTGCTGCAGAGGATTTCCCTCTAACAAGCCCCAAGTACTGCGCGGGTTGCCGATCATTTGCGCATTGTGAAAATGAAGAATCGTTTCAATCCCGGCAATTCCGGGCATAATCCCTTTTGGCCCGCCGCTGAACCCTGCAAAAAAGTGGGGCTCGATAAACCCGGTCACAATACGAAAATCACTTTCACAGTAAACTTTATTTAAAAATACTTCAGCCCCTGTTGAAGTTTTTCCTAAGTATTGTTGTGTGCTCTTATCGAAGGCATTGTTGTTGATTACTTTTACTGAATCAACAACATCCTTGCCGAGCATTTGGATAAGCTCTTCCCTTGTATTGTCGCGGTGGCTCCCCGTTCCGTTGATTACCACAAAGTTTTCTTTGGGAACATGGGACAATTCCTCCAAAAGCCAAGGAACGAGCTTATGATTAGGTGTTGGTCTTGTCATATCACTGATCACGATCGCAACGGTATCCGTTGATTTCACCATCTCTTTCAACGGTGGCGTCCCAATCGGATCCCGAAGCGCTTCGAACACTTTCCCCTTTTCATCGGCTAAGCGATCAATATGTTTCGGTTCAATGACCACGGTTTGATCTGGAACCTCGATTTCTAAATCGCCTTTCCCATAAGCCAATTTTACCTTCATCATTCCTCTCCTCCTTTACCCTTAAATCCATTATACACCTTTATTCCGTTTCTTCATGGGCGATGATGCCACGCTTCCTCTGATACTTGTCCCAGAAAATAACAACGACTGGACAAAGTAAAGCAGTTGCTATGGTTGAAATGGAAATTTGAGCGGTAGCTATTGGCACCAAATCTTCATAGGCTTTGGCCATTTCCGGAGACATTGCTCCTGAACCTGCGGAAACAGCTGCCGCCGCAGCAATTGCTGCAGGTGTTCCTGCTGCATTTCCCGCGGTTGAAGCTTCAGACCATCCGGCAATAGTATTTTTCTCCCGGAATAACCGTAAGACCAAAACCATTCCCGCTCCGGTTAGGAAAGTGGTCATTAGTGCAAGTACTATGCCCGCACCCACCACTGTTGGGTTAAAGAAACTGGCGAGGTTCATCCCAGCCCCCAAGGCAAAAGCAAAGAATGGAACAGGTAAAACTTCACCTGGTTTTAGAAAATCCCGAACTTCAGGATCTAGATTACCAAGGATCATGCCAATCGCAATTGGAAGTAGGACGGCAATGAAAGCAATAATCGGGAAACTCGCCCCCATCAGACCTAGTGCCATCAATGTAAAGAATGGACCATCATTGAGTGATAGCACGGCTACAGCCCCAACGTCCGAACGGCTCCCATATTGTCCTGTCAAAGCGGCATACATACCACCGTTTCCGTTGGTCATCGCAGCGATGATCGTCATCGTTGATAATCCAAGAATCCCATTCATCGGATCTCCGGACAATTTCCCCCAAAGGAATCCAACTAGAACACCCACAGCATATTTTGTGGCAGTAAGAATAATTCCCTTTTTCATCGCCTTTCCACCGACGCGCAGGTTCATCTGACTCCCTGCACAGAACAGGAAAAGGGCAATTAAAGTTAAGGAACCTGTTTTAAATAATGCCTCAGCAAAACCGCCAATCTTTAAAAATTCATAAAAACCTTCTTTTGTTGGCGGAACACCCAGCCCTTTTAAGATATCCATAATAAACGGAATATGAAGTTGGTCAATGGTGTTCAGTACGGCACCCAGCAATAGCGGAACAACCATTAGACCGCCCGGTACCTTTTGCACCGTTTTCATGATTTGCATGATGTTACCCCCTTGATTGCTTTCTTTTATCTTTTCTCCGTTTTGTTGACTTGATACGTGCGAATTACCTGTTCTGCCCGTCCGGCCAATAGCTCAGCGGAACGGTTCATCGATTCCTCTAATGACATTGGTCCGCTAACTATGCTATGAATACTCGTTATGCCATACTGATAGAGTTCTTCAATCCCACGACCAATCGATCCGGCCAAGACAAATGCTGGAATCCCCACACGCTGAGCTTCTTGAGCAATCCCCATGGGAGTCTTTCCAGAGGCTGTTTGAAAATCAATCTGCCCCTCCCCTGTAATCACAGCGTCTGCTCCTTCAAGCGCTTGGCGTAATCCAGTAAACTCTATGACGATGTCAATTCCACGTCTCATTGTCGCCGGGAAAAAGGCCTGAAATGCCCCACCAATTCCTCCAGCAGCCCCTGCGCCAGGCAGATCATGCAAATGGACTCCTGTTTTTTCCTCTACTACATCAGCCCAGTGCGTCATATATTGATCCAAAAGCTCCACCATTTCCGGTGTTGCCCCTTTTTGTGGCCCGAAAACATGGGAGGCACCTTGCTTTCCAATAAAAGGATTCTGCACGTCAGAGGCAATGAGAAACGTGGACTCTGCAATTCGTGAGTCCCAATCGGTGTCGTCAATAGAAGCGATCTTGTCCAATTCTCCGCCGCTGTGGCCAACCCGTTTTCCTGAGGCGTCGAGTAATTTAAGTCCTAGGGCTTGAAGCATGCCAATCCCTCCATCATTGGTTGCACTACCGCCAATCGCCAAGATAAATTGCCTGCACCCCTCGTCCAATGCCGAGCGAATTAATTCTCCCGTTCCGAAAGTGGTGGTCAGCAAAGGATTCTTTTGCTCATCAGGTACCAAACAAAGCCCCGAAGCACTGGCCATTTCAATGACACAGGTTTTCCCGTCGCCCAGCCATCCGTATTCAGCCTGAACAGGTAGACCCAACGGCCCTACTACTTCCAACGGTACTTTTCTTCCCCCAGTGGCAGCAACAAGGCTTTCCAACGTACCCTCTCCACCATCTGCAACAGGTATTAAAACGGTTTCAATATTTGCTCCTGCCCGCTTCACTCCTTTTTCGATCGCCTTTGCGGCATCCATTGCTGAGATACTGCCCTTAAATGAATCTGGTGCAATAACAATCTTCAAAACAATCACCATCCGTCCTTTTGTCTTCGATCTTGCTATCGTTCAACCTTCATTATTTAATTGGCTACAGTGATTATACAGTTTTTTAAATGTGAAGTCGTCGTATACCACATACAACTTTTATCAACTTTTCACAACCAAATTTGGTTAATTTCTACAACTCGCGGTATAATGATTTGAAATATGTAATATTTTATTTTTCAAAGGATGAAAGATCTTGCTCACTCATGACATTGCTGAAGAAATTGTACGAGAAACAATGGTCAGACTACACCGCAATATTAATATTATGGATGCTACAGGAACAATTCTTGCATCAGGGCATCCCTCACGGATCGGTCAGATTCACGAAGGCGCTTTAGAAGTACTATCGACGGGGCGTCCTTTAGTAGTAACCGAAGAAAATGAGCACTTATGGAGTGGAACACAATCGGGGATCAACCTGCCAATTTTATTTCAGGATCGAATGATTGGCGTGATTGGGATCTCAGGAAAAAAGGAAGAGTTAGAAGAATTTGCAGACCTGGTAAAGATGACCACTGAACTGATGGTTAAACAGGCTTTTTTGGCTTCTCAATCGGAATGGATGCAAAGACTAAAGGAGACGACTCTGCAAGAGCTAATCCAGCCACATCCACGCAGGGAATTCATTGACCAAAAGTTAGCTCTGTTGCAGAAAGAATTGCTTCCTCCATATCAGGTGGCTATTCTTCAATTCCAGGACAAATTCAGTGAAAGCGTGAAATTAACTGAATATGTGGATCGCTTGCTAGGACCTTTGCATCTCTCCGCATTTATTTCCGTGAATCAATTTTTAATCCTATCGTCTGGAAGTACGAAAGCAAAATTAAAAGAAAAGCTACAGCTGCTTCGAAATAAACTGAGGGAATTACATTTTGTGTTTTCCCTAGGTGTTGGTACGGAAATTGAGAACCGGGAAGAAGTTGCGGTTTCTTATGAAGAAGCGGAAATGGCCCTGCTCTTGAAGGCTGAATGCAATGAGGTGACTTTTTTTGAGGAAAATGAGCTTCAAGCTCTGGTTACACAATTGGATGAAAATTGGAGAAAAAGGTTCCTTAACCGTACATTTTCCTCCTTATCACCAAAAGAAATTAAAACCCTGGATGCCTTTCTTGTGTCTAACTTAAACATCGCGGAAGCCTCCAGTCTTTTGGAGATCCATCGCAATACACTTTTGTATCGGATTAAACAAATTAAGGAAAAGACCGGATTTGACCCGCAGTTGTTTCAAGATGCAATTACACTTCAAGCGGCGATTTGGATGGATAAACAACAAAAGGGGAACTGAGTCATTTAAGGGGGCAGTCCCCTGTAGAAATTTGTCGAATGTGTAAAATCTAATTCCTACACCTTAAAACAGAGTTATTTATTCGTTAATTTCTACAGGGGGTCTGACCCCCATCAAATTAAAACACTTTCGCAAACCCATGGTAAATATGGCCCTGATGCGGGTCAACGGTAACATCGTCGCCTTCCTTTAACAACGTTGTTGCCTCTTCTACCCCAACAATCACGGACTTTCCTAGGTTAAGTCCAACAATAGCACCGTGGGAAGTCAGTCCGCCTTCTTCAGTAATTAAAGCTGCCGCTATTTCAATATAAGGGGTATGCTCCCGATCTGTTGCCTTGGCCACTAAAACAGTATTCTGATCTACTTTTCCTTCCCATCCTGGTTGTCCAACGATCACTACTTTCCCGGAGGCTGTGAAATCACCGATACCTTTTCCCCTGCCGACCACATTTCCAACGACATGGACTTTCAGCATATTAGTTGTTCCTGGCTCGCGAACAGGCACACCCGCTGTGATGATAATCAAGTCCCCTTGTTTGATCATTTTTTCTTTAACAGCTGCTTGGATCGCCTTTTCGGTCATTTCATCCGTGCTGTTTGCACTTTCAAATAAAATTGGGTATACACCCCACGCAAGGGCAAGCTTGTTAATGACCTCTTCATGCGGGGTGACTGCAATAATTGGACAGGCAGGGCGATACTTGGAGACAACTTTAGCCGTATAGCCACTTTCGGTTGGGGTTAAGATGGCAGTTGCATCTAATGAAGCAGCTGTGGTAGCTACTGCATGTCCCATCGCATCGGTAATTGTCATCGATTTCGCACGAAAAGAGGATGGGCGAATTTGTTCAAAATACATCGGTGATGTCTCCGTCTTGCGGGCAATGCGATCCATAGTTTCAACTGATTCAACGGGGAATTTACCGGCTGCAGTTTCCCCGGAGAGCATAATCGCATCGGTCCCATCCAAAATGGCATTCGCCACATCACTCGCTTCTGCCCGTGTCGGACGCGGGTTGTTTTGCATCGAGTCAAGCATCTGGGTTGCTGTAATCACTTGTTTTCCTAATTCGTTACAACGCTTGATCAATTCTTTTTGCACAATAGGAACTTCTTCCGTTGGAATTTCTACTCCCAAATCCCCTCTGGCCACCATTAAACCGTCTGCAACACCAAGGATTTCTGCAGCGTTGAGCACCCCTTCTTCGTTCTCGATTTTGGCGATAATCGAAATATTGGCTCCCTGTTCCTCAAGGAGTTGGCGAATATGCAACACATCTGCTGCTTTGCGGACAAACGAAGCGGCGATAAAGTCAACTTTTTTGCGAATGCCAAAATTGATATCCGCAACATCCTTTTCGGTGATACTTGGAAGATTAACCGCAACATTGGGGAGATTGACCCCTTTGCGATTCTTTAACAAACCACCGTCAATGACCAGACAGTGGATATCGTTTCCCTTGATCTCTTCTACCCTAAGCTCAATCAATCCGTCATCAACCAATATTTTCGTCCCAACTTCCACATCCTTGGAAAGTCGATCATAAGTAACACTAACCCTTTCCTGTGTGCCTTCGATTTGCTCTGTTGTTAAGATGAAATGATCTCCAGCCTTTAGGGTGATTTGTCCATCTTTTAAGACGCCTGTACGAATTTCCGGACCCTTGGTATCCAGCATAATTGCCACATTTCTCCCAAGTTCCTTGGCCACTTCGCGAATTCGGTCAATCCTTACCTCGTGTTCGTCATGTGATCCATGCGAAAAGTTTAGCCTGGCTACATTCATCCCGGCTAATATCATTTTCCTTAACATTTCCGGTTGTTCACTGGCAGGTCCTATGGTACAAACAATTTTCGTCTTTCTCATTCCAACACCTCATTAATTAGATCGATAAACTTCTTGCCAAATGGTATAAAGACATATCCAGTTTGTGCTGAACCTTAGCAGCCTCGGCAAAAGGACAATGGATTAAACTTCCATCTTTTAATCCAACCATAACACCTTTGTGGCCTTCAAGCAACAGATCGATCGCTTTAGCTCCCATCTGACTGGCAATCATCCGGTCAAAAGCAGACGGTGAACCACCCCGCTGAAGGTGACCAAGCACAGTAACTCTTGTTTCAAGCCCGGTTGTCTGTTCAATTGATTTTGCTATTTCATCTCCCCGGCATACACCCTCGGCAACGACAATAATACTATGCTTTTTACCACGTTTATTCCCCTGCTCCAAACGTGCCACAATATCATTCATATCGCAAACTTCTTCAGGGATAATAATCGACTCTGCCCCCACACAAAGCCCCGACCATAAAGCAATATCCCCCGCGTCACGCCCCATTACTTCAATCACATAGGTCCGCTCATGGGAAGAGGCTGTATCACGAATTTTATCAATCGCTTCTACAACCGTATTGACAGCTGTATCAAAACCAATCGTATAATCTGTTCCACAGATATCATTATCAATCGTTCCGGGTATGCCAATAGTAGGAAAACCCTTTTCTGTCAATTTCTCTGCCCCACGGAATGATCCATCCCCGCCGATTACAATAAGTCCTTCGATCCCTGCTTCGTTTAATTTCTGTAAGGCTTCCGTCTGACCTTCTTCCGTCCGAAACCGATCACTGCGGGCACTGCGCAGAATGGTTCCGCCGCGATGAATAATATCCCCTACACTCCCAAGATCCATTGGGATCAAATGGCCTTTCATTAATCCCTCAAAACCATGCTGTACGCCAAAAACTTCAAGTCCTTGAAAAATACCCCGCCTTACTACAGCCCTTATCGCCGGATTCATTCCAGGAGCATCCCCGCCGCTCGTGAGAACTGCCACTTTTTTCATCCCATTTCCCCCCACTTACTTCACTAGTAGGCTCACACCTTCTGCTGCTGATTCATCCATTATCAAAACATCCAAAAAACCGGCATTAGCAATCCCGATAATCGCCTCGGCCTTTTGTTTTCCCCCGGCAATCCCCATTACATAGCGGGCTTCTTGCACATTATCTAAACGTAGACCCATCGTTTCCATTTGATGAATGATCTGACCTTTACGATCAAAATAATACCCAAATGCCTCTCCAACCGCTTCCCCATTTTTCAATTGCTGCAGAACTTCTCTTGATGCATTTCGCCGCACGGCCATTTCCATCGCTCTCCCAATTCCGTGCACAACAATCGAGGCGGAGCGAATAAGGCCTAGCATTTCCTGAACATAAGGATCTTCCCTTAAGGACTGAAAGGCTGCAGACCCAAGATTATCCGGCAGATGAAACATCCGGTAACCTGCACCTGCTTTTTTTGCACATTCGGCTGCAACTTGACTTGCTTGAGTTTCAATATTTTCACCCAACCCGCCCCTTGCAGGGACAAACAAAACTTGCGGATATTGCTTTCCACTCTGCATCATTTCTGCCATAGCCGCAAGGGTCGTTCCCCCTGTCACAGCGACGATATCGTCTTCTCTTAAAATAGAGAGCAAGTGCTGGGCAGCTATTCTTCCCAGTTCTTTTTTATCCTGTTCCATTTCCTCGGATTCCCCTGGAACAACGATGACTCGTTTTAACCCCAATTTTTTCTGCAGTTCTAATTCCAAATCGGAAATCCCATATACATCTTTCATGACAGTTTCCAAGGATTCCAGTACGTTTTTCCCGTTTTCCGTAATGAACATCCCTATGCTTTCCACATGGACCAAGCCTTGCTCTTTCAGAAAATCCACTTCACTACGAAGAATTCTCTCCGTGGTATTTAGGGCATGGGCCAGACTTCTTCGGCCAACAGGCTCTTGAAGTTGAATTTTCCGAAGGATTTCCAGTCTTTTTTGCATTACCTCTAATAAATCAGGAACCAATCTTAATTGCAGGGACAAAAGTTCACGCATTGCCTGACCCTTCCTTCAGAGTTTTCATTTTTTCATTATAATCGGACGGGACATCATTGGCAATTGTTGGACGTTTCAGATCCTACTCCATTTCCATCATTTCTGAAACAGTGACAAAGCGGTAACCTTCCTCCTTTAAATCCTCAATAAAAGGAACCAATGCCTTAATAGATTCAGCCTGGTTCACACCGCCATCGTGAAACAAGACAATGTCCCCTGCCCCTACTTTATTTTTCAAACTTCCTGTTATAACCTCTGCGGTCCTGCTTTTTTTCCAATCCTTCGGATCAATCGACCAATGAATCAGTTCATACCCTGCTTCATATGTCGCACGTAGAATCGCTGGGGTAATTACCCCGCCAGGAGGACGGTAACATTCTGGCCTTTTGCCCGTTGCGCTTAAAATGACCCGTTCCGCCTTTTTAATTTGTGTATAAACTTCAGCCCTCGTAAGTTTTTTCATATTAGGATGAGAATACCCATGGTTTCCGATCTCATGACCCGCCTTGACCATCCATTGAAGAAGGCGATCATTCCCTTCTGCCTGATTGCCCAAAACAAAAAATGTCGCCCGCACCCCATGTTGATGCAATATTTCCAAAATGATTGGCGTATATTTTGGATCTGGACCATCATCAAAGGTAATAGCGACGATTTTTTCATCTGTATCAATTTTTAATATCGGCGTCGCCTGTTGCGTCGCTGCTTGTCCCCAGGACGGAAACAGAATAATAAACAAACCTAGAATTAACCCGATAATTCGGTTCACAATACCTGCCCCCCTTTTCCTTTAGTATAAGAAGGCGGGGGTTATCCTATGTAAGAAAAGCTTCATTGGAAGCTGCTTCGGGGAAGTAATGACTGAGCATGGCCTCGTCTGGGGTTTCTTAATTGAGCAATTTCTTGTACAATAGAAACAGCTACTAGGGGTGTCGATATGACTGAGAGAGAGGGATAGCCTCTTAACCCTTGGGACCTGATCTGGGTGATGCCAGCGTGGGGAAGTAGAATTTTTTTTTACATACCCTCTGAGCGTCAAGTCCCTTGGTAGACTTGGCTTTTTTATTTTTAAGGAGGAAATGATGATGAAATTAACAGAACAAGTAGTGGTTGTCTCCGGTGCAAGCAGAGGTCTAGGGGCGGAGATTGCCCGGGCATTTGGCCGTGAAGGTGCGAAAGTCGTTGTTAACTATTTTCAAAATGAGGAGAAAGCTGCTGAGGTAGTAAAAAGCATTGGGGAAAATGCAATCTCGGTTCGTGCAGATGTACGAATTTCAGAAGAAGTGCAGAATATGTTTCGGATCGCTCGCGAAGCGTTTGGAAAGCCAGTGACAACTATTGTTCATAATGCGTTGGTGAATTTTAAATTTGATCCGGTTGGTCGCAGCCAGGCAGATACTATTGGGTGGGAGGAATATGAAACACAATTGACAGGTAGTGTAAAAGGTGGACTAAACCTGGTTCAAGCTGGACTCTACGAGATGAAAAAAGCGGGGTTCGGACGGATCGTCACCATTGGCACCAATCTTTTCCAAAACCCAGTCGTTCCTTATCATGATTATACAACAGCTAAAGCAGCCCTTTTAGGTTTTACCCGTAACATGGCTAACGAGCTTGGAACTTTCGGGATCACGGTGAACATGGTATCTGGAGGACTTCTTCAAACTACCGATGCAAGCTCCTTAACCACACCCGAAGTTTTCGGCTTAATCGAAAGCGTAACCCCCCGCCGCAAAGTCACCCAACCAGCCGAAGTCGCCGATGCCGTGCTCTTCTTCGCCTCTCCTTGGGGACGAGCGGTTACAGGACAAAACCTGGTTGTAGATGGCGGGCTTGTGATGGATTGATTCTTTAAATAGAGTTTGTAGATTGCGTCAATTCGCGCTATACTAGTTTTGATAATATGTTCAGTCTGAATTGAAGCTGCTTCAATACACTTTGTTGTTTGTATTGGGTAGCTTTTTTTAATTTAGGACTGGCTGCAAAAAAAGGAGGGGGAGCCTTGTCGATATTCGAACAAAGGCTAGATGAATGGCTGCAATTGAATATTTCCAATGAAGAAAATCATAGGAGGCGTGAAATTCTTGAAAAAGGATTAGGGCATGGTACAATTGAATTTCTACGCAATATATGGTTCCCAATCGTAGGGAATTTTGATGATTTGTATCCCGAATGGGAGGTCCAAGACTTAAACAATAGATACCGTTATCTTGATCTATCCTATATGCCCGGAGGTGTTAAAGGCGGAATTGAAATTCAAGGGTATGGGCCCCACGCTAGGGATCTAGACGTCAAACGATTTAAGGACTTGTGCTGGAGACAATCTTTGTTGGCACTTGATGGTTGGACTTTATTGCCAATTGCCTACCTATCGATTAAAGACGAACCTAAACTGTGCCAACAGCTTGTCCTGGCTTTCCTCGGCAAGTTCATCTCAACAGATGCCCCTTCGCAACTTACTTGGCTAGAAGCTGAAACCGTGCGATTTGCCCGGCGCCGGCTACGACCCATTACTCCACTCGAAATTGCCAATCATCTACGTATAACTAATCGCCATGCCAGACGCATCCTGCATAAACTTGTTGATTCAAAAATTTTAAACGTTGAAAGTGGAAATGAGCGTGTACGATCGTATAGGCTTAGATAATCATTTATTGGCTAGATGGTTTGGTCTGATTGTAAGATAGTGGTTGCTTAAGATTTGTTTGCTTCTTGCTAGCGCACTGGACTTTTGGTTTGAATACGATCAGATTTTCAGGTTCAGTGGGTTCTACAGTCCGCCTCTATTTTGTGGTGGACCCAGGTGACCTTATTTGGCTCAAACTTCCCTTTTCATGAGGGGATGTGGACCCAGGAGACCTTATTTTCCTTAAATCATTTGATATTTGGAGCTTAACGGTGGAATAAGGACTTTGGGGTCCGAACACCTCCCGAGTTTTTGGCATTTGGCTTGAATAGTTACAATGAACGAAACCGACTACCACAGTGTTTTACGTAGGTTGAATTTGGAAATGACTGAGAATAGGCTAAAAACCCAGCAAAACCAAAATCAGAGCTACAAACAAAAGGAGTCGGTTTACTATGATTATGTCCAAGAAATATGTAGGTTTAGACGTATCCAAGAATAAAATTGTTGTTGCCATTGCACCA
>Ga0180216_1001638_pt1 | contig 19631 bp, 17 predicted proteins | sample eDN3rd37CBELigMG_FD_128879 | JGI IMG/M metagenome (GOLD analysis project Ga0180216, IMG submission 128879) | Enriched Miracle-Growth compost microbial communities from Emeryville, California, USA - eDNA 3rd pass 37_C BE-Lig MG (version 2)... ...
GCCACCCGCAGGATCAGGCCGGGATCGCGCTCCGGGCGGGCGTCGCGGGCCAGGATCACCTCGCCGGCGAACTCGATGACGCCCTCGTCGAGCGGTCGGCGCACGGGGCGACGCAACGCGGCGAATCCGCGGCGCGGCAACGCGTTGGCCGCCGTACGGATCCCCGAATCGACGTAGTAGCTGACGGTGCGGGCCGCGTCCGAGAGCATGCGCGCCAGGTCGAACCGGTCGCCGATGCGCAGTGCCGCACCGATCTCGTCGGCGTGCTGCGCCAGCAGGAGTTCACGGCCGCGCCCGGACACGCGGTGAAGTTCGGTGCGCACGTTGAGCAGTGCCAGGTGCGCACCGCCGAGCGTTCCGGTGGGCGAGGCCAGTGCGCGGCTGGGGTACACGTCGGCGAGTTGCGCGATCGCGAGCGCGTTGAGCAGCTGGACGTCGCGCAGTCCGCCGCGCCCCGACTTGAGGTCGGGCTCGGCGCGGTGCGCGATCTGGCCGCTGCGCTGCCAGCGCGCCTGCGCGTGTTCGACGAGTTCCTCGAAACGCGACGCGATCCCGATGCGCCACTGCCTGCGGGCACCGCCCACCAGAAGCGACGACAGGTCCGCGTCACCCGCGATGTGGCGCACGTCGAGCATCGCCAGGCCCACCGAGATGTCCTCGCCGGCGACCTTGAGCGCCTCAGGGACCGTCCTGACGCTGTGATCGAGGCGAATGTTGGCGTCCCACAACGGGTACCACAGCTTCTCGGCCACCTCGGTGACGACGTCCACGGGCATGTTGTCGTGCAGCAGCATCAGATCGAGGTCTGAGTACGGCAGCATCTCGCCGCGCCCCAGACCGCCGGTCGCGACGATCGCGAAGCCGCTGTCGGCGGTGATGCCGAGTTCGGTTGCCTTTGTGGTGAGCCAGAATTCGTAGAGATCGAGCAGCGCGTCACGCAGCGCGGCCGAATCCAGTTGCCGCGGACCACCGGTGAGCAGCTGACTGACCGCCGCAGCCAGGTCATTGGCCGGCCGTGACGAACCCGCCGGAGCCCCCTTGTGAGAGGCTCCGGCGGATTGTGTTTTGTGTTCTGCCATTTGGTCTTCCTCCCCCGGCCATTACCTAAGAACGCTCACACGGTGCCGGCCGGGAGCGGTCGACTGTGGTCGAGACCGCTCCGCGCCCTACAGGGCGTCGGCTCCCCGCTCCCCGGTGCGAACACGGACCACGGTTTCCACCGGGCTCACCCACACCTTGCCGTCACCGATCTTCCCGGTGCGCGCAGCCTGGACGATGACGTCGACGACCTTGTCGACGGCGGAGTCGTCGACGACGACCTCCACCCGGACCTTGGGCACGAAGTCCACCGAGTACTCGGCACCGCGGTACACCTCAGTATGGCCCTTCTGGCGCCCGTAGCCCTGAACCTCGCTGACGGTCATGCCCAAGATGCCCGTCTGCTCCAGGCCCGTCTTGACATCTTCCAGCGTGAACGGCTTGACGATCGCAGTAATCAGCTTCATAGATTCCATCCCTTCCAGGGCAATTGTTCCCGATCAGGCGAGCTCGTAAGCCGTTTCCGCATGCTCGGTCTCATCGATACCGGTGGCCTCATCTTCATCTGTCACACGCCAGCCCATCGGCTTGAGGGCCAACGCAATGATGGCAGTCATGACGGCGGTGAATACGGTTGCCACGACGGCGATCACGATCTGGACGACCAGCTGCTGGATGCCGCCGCCGTAGAACAGGCCGGTCTCCGTGGCGAACAGGCCGATGGCGACGGTGCCCCACAGGCCCGCAACCAGGTGCACGCCAACGACATCGAGCGAATCGTCGTAACCGAACTTGTATTTCAGGCTGATCGCGAGTGCCGACAGCGCACCGGCGATCGCGCCGAGGATCAGCGAGCCGACCGGGCTCAGGGCACCACAGGCCGGCGTGATGGCGACGAGGCCGGCGACGATACCGGAGGCCGCACCGACGCTGGTCGGGTGACCGTCACGGATGCGCTCCACCAGCAGCCAGCCCAGCATCGCGGCCGCGGTCGCGGCGGTGGTGTTGACCCAGACCAGGCCGGAGACCGCATCGGCAGCGCCCTCGGAGCCGACGTTGAAGCCGAACCAGCCGAACCACAGCAGCGCGGCGCCGAGCATGACCCACGGGATGTTGTGCGGACGGAAGGCCATCTTGCCGAAGTTGCGGCGGCGTCCGACGATGATCGCGAGCACGAGGGCCGCCATACCGGCGTTGATGTGCACCACGGTGCCGCCGGCGAAGTCGATCGGCGCGACGGTGGCCGAGACGGATCCGTCATCGCCTTCGGTGGTGCCGAACAGCCACGACGCAAAGCCACGCTCGTTGTCGGACAGCAGGCCGCCGCCCCAAACCATGTGCGCCAGCGGGAAATACACCAGGGTGACCCACAGGCCCGAGAACACCAGCCAGGTGCCGAACTTGACGCGCTCGGCCAGCGCACCGCTGATCAGCGCGACGGTGATCACCGCGAACGTCAGCTGGAAGCCCACCCACACGATCGCGGGGACGGTGCCGAAGCCGCCGATCACCGACAGCTCGGTGCCGTCGATCTCACGCGTCTCGAGCAGCTGACTCAGGCCGAACAGCGAGAACGGGTTGTCGAAGATACCCGCGATGTCGCTGCCACCGGTGTGGCCGGACGAGAACGACATCGAGTAGCCCCACAGTACGTAGATAACGCTGACGACGCCCAGGGCTCCAAAAGACATCATCATCATGTTCAGTACGGATTTCTGCCGAGAAAGTCCGCCGTAGAAGAACGCCAGGCCCGGCGTCATCAGCAACACCAGCGCGGCGCTCGCGAGCACCCACGCCGTATCGCCGCTGTCGAATGCGGCGAACGATTCGTCAGGTAGGGCTAAGACCACTTTGTGTGAACCTCCTTGGGAAGTGCGCCGACGGATCGGCCTCCCGATGAGATTCTGTTGCCGGCGTTTCGCCGGTGCTGCCGTTGCGTTTCCGGAAAGTGAACGCAATCCCGATCACTGTTACGCTCATGTTTCCCGCCGACAAAGCACAGGTCGTTGCACAGCCAACGCCGGCTGTAACGCCCCGCAAACACTCCCGCTGCGGCGCCGCGAACCCGACGTCAGACCCGGGCGCAGCGCTACCCCAGCAGTGCGTCGACGAACGCGCCCGGCTCGAACGGCGCCAGATCGTCGGGCCCCTCACCCAGACCGACGAGTTTGACCGGCACCCCGAGTTCCTGCTGCACGCGGAACACGATGCCGCCCTTGGCCGTCCCGTCCAGCTTGGTCAGCACCACACCGGTGATGTCGACGACCTCGGCGAAGACCTTCGCCTGCGGCAGGCTGTTCTGGCCGATGGTCGCGTCGAGCACCAGCAGCACCTCGTCGACCGCGGCGCGCTTCTCGACCACGCGCTTGACCTTGCCCAGTTCGTCCATCAGACCGGTCTTGGTGTGCAACCGGCCCGCGGTGTCGACGACGACCACGTCGGCGCCCGCGGAGATGCCGTGGTCGACCGCGTCGAACGCGACCGACGCCGGGTCGGCGCCCTCGGGTCCGCGGACCACCTCGGCGCCCACGCGCGAGCCCCACGTCTGCAACTGGTCGGCGGCCGCGGCGCGGAACGTGTCGGCGGCGCCGAGCACGACGCGCCGTCCGTCGGCCACCAGCACGCGTGCGAGCTTGCCGACCGTGGTGGTCTTGCCGGTGCCGTTGACGCCGACGACCAGCAGCACCGACGGCTTGTCGGCGTGCGGCAGCGCGCGGATCGAGCGGTCGAGTTCGGGCCTCAGCTCGGCCATCAGGACCTCGCGCAGCACGGCGCGCGCGTCGGCCTCGGTGCGCACGTTCTTGGCCGCCATCTCGGTGCGCAGGGCCCCGATGACCGATTCGGTCACCACGGGTCCGAGGTCGGCGATCAGCAGGGTGTCCTCGACCTCCTCCCAGGACTCCTCGTCGAGGTCACCGCCGCCGAGCAGGCCGAGCATGCTGCGGCCCAGCGCGTTCTGCGACTTGGCGAGCCTGCCGCGCAGCCGGCCCAGACGGCCCTCTGCGGGCGCGATCTCCTCGATCGCCGACGGTGTCGCCCCGGGAGCCGCAGGCGGCGCCTCGACCGGCGCGGTCTCGGTGACCGGTGGTGTCACCTCGGGGACAGGTTCGACGACCGGTTCGGGTTCGGTGACGGGCTCGGCCGTGGTCTCCGGCTTTGGCTCGGGTGCGGCCTCGGGTGCGGCCTCGGGTGCCGGCTCCGGGGCGGGCTCGGCAACAGGCTCAGGCGGCGCGGGAGCCTCGGGTGGCGCGGCGACGGAATCCCGCGCAGGCGGGGCCTCGGGCTCGACGGCCGGTTCGGGCAGCTGGACGTCGGCGATGGGCCGCTTGGGCGCATCGCGCGGGATCGTGGCGTCGTCGCCCACCGCGGGCAGACCCGTGGTGTCGATCCGCTCGGCCGGCGGCGCCGTGCCGCCCTGGCTGAAGGTGATGCCTGAGGACGCCGTATAGCCGCCCGAGCGGTCGATCGTCTTCTTGGGCTCGGGAGCCGAGAGCTTGATCTTGCGACGCCGATACCGGACCAAACCGACGACGATCGCAACGACGAGCAGTACGGCAACGACCGCGATCGCGACCCACAGACCTATCAAGGCACCTTCTGTCACCGGGCCATTGTCTCAGCCGCGCGGGGTGGTGCCGACCGGCCGGGGGGTCGGCCGGGGCTCAGCTGGGGTTGGAGACCAGCTCCTGGCCGCGCATGCGCTGCGAGATCACGGTCGTGATGCCGTCTCCGCGCATCGTGACGCCGTAGAGCGCGTCGGCGATCTCCATGGTCGGCTTCTGGTGCGTGATCACGATCAGCTGCGACTTTTCCCGCAGCTGTTCGAACAGGCTGATGAGCCTGCGCAGGTTGACGTCGTCGAGCGCGGCCTCGACCTCGTCCATGACGTAGAACGGTGACGGGCGCGCGCGGAAGATCGCGACCAGCATCGCCACCGCGGTGAGCGACTTCTCGCCGCCGGACAGCAACGAGAGGCGTTTGATCTTCTTACCCGGTGGCCGGGCCTCGACCTCGATGCCCGTGGTCAGCATGTCGCTCGGGTCGGTCAGCAGCAGCCTGCCCTCGCCGCCCGGGAACAACGTGGCGAACACCTGCTCGAACTCACGCTCGACGTCGGCGTACGCCTCGGTGAACACCTGCAGGATGCGGTTGTCGACGTCGGCGATCACGTCGAGCAGGTCGGCACGGGCGGCCTTGACGTCCTCGAGCTGCGTGGACAGGAAGTTGTAGCGCTCCTCCAGCGCCGCGAACTCCTCGAGCGCGAGCGGGTTGACGCGGCCCAGCTCGGCCAGTTCACGCTCGGCGCGCTTGGCGCGGCGTTCCTGTGTCGCGCGGTCGAACGGCATCGGCGCGGGCGCGGTCACCTGTTCGCCGCGCTCCTTGGCCTGCTCGTACTCGGCCATCTCCAGCTCGCTGGGCGGCAGCGCCACCTGCGGACCGTATTCGGCCACCAGGTCGCCGGCCGACATGCCGAACTGTTCGAGCACCTGGGCCTCGAGCTGCTCGATCCGCAGCTGGGCCTGGGCCTTGGCCATCTCGTCGCGGTGCAGGGCGTCGGTGAGCGTGTTGATCCGGTTGTTGAGCGCGGTGACCTCCTCGCGGATCTCACCGAGCGCGTTCACCCGCAGCTGCCGTTCGGTGGCGAGTTCGTCGCGGCTGCGCGCCGCAGCGGCCACCACCGCACTCAGTTTCCCGGCGATCTGACGCCCGCACTCCGACACCGCCGCGGCGACGCGCGCCGCGTACTCGCGGGCCTCGCGGGCGCGCTGGGCACGAACCCGCGCCTCACGTTCGGCCGCGGCCGCGCGGCGCAGCGAATCCGCCCGCCCGCGAACGGCATTCGCGCGTTCCTCGGCCGTGCGGACGGCCAGGCGGGCCTCCACCTCGACCGCGCGGGCGGCCTCGGCGGCCGCGACGGTCTCCTGCCGGTCGACGGGCTCGATGTCGAACATCGGCGTCTGCTCGGCGTTGGACAGCCGCGACTCGAGCTCGCGCAGCTCCTCGACGGTCTTGGTGCGTCCGGCCTCGAGCTCGTCGCGCTGCTTGATCAGGCGCTGCCACTCCTGGTGGGCGCCGCGGGCCTCCTGCCCCAGCCGGGCCAGCTGCTCGTAGATCGCCGAGATCGCGGCATCGGATTCGTTGAGCGCGGCCAGCGCCTGCTCGGCGGCGTCCTGGCGCGCGGACTGTTCGGCCAGCGCGCCCGACAGCGCCGCGCCGAGCTCGCTGGTCTGCCGTTCGGCCTGCTCCAGTTCGGCGCGCGCCTTGTCGATCTCGGATGCGATCTCCAGCGTGCTGGGTTTGCGGTCCGATCCGCCGCTGACCCAGCCCGGACCGACGAGATCACCCTCGGTGGTCACGGCACGCAGTTCGGGGCGTGAGGACACCAGCGCCAGCCCGGCGGCCATGTCGGGGACGACGGCCACGCCGGTCAGCATCGCCGTGACCGCGCCGCGCAGGCGGTCGGGCACCGACACCAGGTCGGTCGCCCACGTCGCACCAGGTGGCAGGGCCGCCTGTGGTGACGAGCCGATGGCGTTCCAGTCGCCGAGGACGATCGCCGCACGGCCGCCGTCGGACTCCTTGAGCGCGGCGACCGCCGCGGCCGCCGCACCGAAGTTCTCGGCCGCCAACGCGTCGGCGGCGGCGCCGAGCACGGCCGCCACGGCCACCTCGTAACCCGGCTGCACCCTCAGAAAATCTCCGATGGACCCGAAAAGCCCTCCGCCACTGTGGTTCTTCTGCAACCACGCGGCACCGTCGCGACGGTCGAGACCCACCGACAGCGCCTCGATGCGCGCGCGCAGCGACGCGACCTGGCGTTCAGCGGCGCGTTCGGCGGCCTGCAGTTCGGCGACGCGTTCGTCGGCGAGACGCAGCGCGGCGACCGTGCGGTCGTGGTGCTCGTCGAGACCGACCTCCCCCGCGTCGAGTTCACCGACCCGGCTCTGCACGTCCTCGAACTCGGCCTGCGCGTGCTCGGCCTTGGCGGCGGCCTCCTCGATGCTGACCGAGAGCCGCATGACGCCTTCGTCGATCGACTCGACGCGCGTGCGCATGGTGTCGACCTGGCCGGCCAGGCGTGCCAGGCCCTCGCGGCGGTCGGCCTCGGCGCGCGCGGCGGCCATGTGGGCACGCTCGGCGTCGGCCGCGATCTGCTCACGTTCGGCCAGCTCTGCACGGGCCGTCTCCAGCGCGATGCGCGCCTCGGACAGTTCGTCGAGCAGCTGCGCTTCGAGTTCGGCGACCTCCTCGGCCTCGGCCTCCAGGGCATCGGGGTCGCGGCCCGAGGACATCTCAGGTTCGGAGTCGAGCATCTGGGCGCGGTCGGTCGCGATGCGCACGGTCGCGCCGACCCGCTCGGCCAGCGCCGACGCCCGGAACCAGGTCTGCTGCGCGGCTTCGGCGCGGCGTGTCAGCTCGGCCACCGCGGCCTCGTGGGCCTGCAGTTCGACCGTGGCCGACTGCAGGCGCACGGTCAGCTCCTCGTGCTCCTTGCGCAGCGCCGTCTCGGCCTGATTGGTGTTCTGGAACTCGACCTGTCTGCGCACCAGGTCGTCGGCGGCCAGCCGCAGCCGCGCGTCACGCAGGTCGGCCTGGATGGTCGCGGCCCGGCGCGCCATCTCGGCCTGGCGGCCCAGCGGTTTGAGCTGGCGGCGCAGTTCGGTGGTCAGGTCGGTGAGGCGCGCGAGGTTCGCGGCCATCGAATCGAGCTTGCGGACCGCCTTTTCCTTGCGCTTTCGGTGTTTGAGGACGCCCGCGGCCTCCTCGATGAACGCGCGGCGGTCCTCGGGGCGCGACTCGAGGATCTCCGAGAGCTTGCCCTGGCCCACGATGACGTGCATCTCGCGGCCGATACCCGAATCGCTCAGCAGTTCCTGGACGTCCATCAACCGGCAGCTGGCGCCGTTGATCTCGTACTCGCCCGCCCCGTCGCGGAACATCCGTCGGGTGATCGACACCTCGGAGTACTCGATCGGCAGCGCGTTGTCGGAGTTGTCGATGGTCAGCGTCACCTCGGCGCGGCCGAGCGGGGCACGCGACGACGTGCCCGCGAAGATGACGTCCTCCATCTTGCCGCCGCGCAACGTCTTGGCGCCCTGCTCCCCCATCACCCAGGTGAGCGCGTCGACGACGTTGGATTTTCCGGAACCGTTGGGGCCGACGACGCAGGTGATACCGGGTTCGAAGCGCAGAGTCGTCGGCGAGGCAAAGGATTTGAAGCCCTTGAGCGTCAGACTCTTGAGGTGCACGACGCCTTACCCTACCGCCGCGTCGGCTACCTTTCGCTGAACCCCGTCATCGTGGCGTCGGGTTCGGCCCAATCGGCGATCACCTTGTCCACCGACCCGGGGGTTTCGCCGCTCCGCAGCAGCTCAAGCAGCTTCTCACAGGCCTCACGAGACCCTTGCGCCACAACATGCACACGACCGTCGGGCCGGTTCGAGGCAAACCCCGTCAGCCCGAGTTCCAGCGCACGCGCCCGGGTCCACCAGCGGAACCCCACGCCCTGCACGCGCCCGTGCACCCAGGCGCTCAGACGCGCCTCGTCGCGGCGAGGTCCCGGCCCGGTCATTTCGGCAGGACGGTGTCGGCCACCGAGAACGTGACCTCCGTGCCCGACTTGAGCGTGCGCCCCACGGTGCACACCTGGTCGACGGCGCGTTCGACGACCGTGAGCACGCGCTTGACGTCGGCCTCCGACAGACCGGACAGATCGATCTCGAGCTTCTCCTCAAGGTGCGGGTAGACCTCGCGTTCGCGGTCGGCCGCACCCGACACGCGGATGGTGGCCGGGTAATCCTCACCGAGCCTGCGACTCAGCGGCTGGTCGCTCGCCATCCCGGTGCACGCGGCCAGTGCGATCTTCATGAGCTCGCCCGGCGTGAACACGCCTTCGACATCCTCGTTGCCCACGAGCACCTCGGCGCCCCGCGAACTGCGGCCGGTGTAGCGGCGCACACCCGTACGCTCAACCCAGAGATCGGTCATGCGCTATTTCTACACGCCGCGCCGAGCGGGTATTCCCGCAGTGTTTCAGCCCGATTGTCGGCCGCCCCGGCCGGCCGTGCTGGGGATAGACTGGCGTACCGCCTTCCGCTGAGGAGCACAGTGACTTACCCGCCGAGCAATCCGCCCGCATCGCCGCCGCCGGGACCCGACGGTCCCTGGCAGCAGCCGCCGCAGGCCTACCCGCAGTACGGCGACGCACAGCAGGGCTACCAGCCGGGTTCCGCACCGGGCGCGCAGCCTGCTTACGGGGCCCCGCAGTACGACCCCCAGGCCTACGGATATCCGCAGCAGCCCGCGTACGGACAGCAGCAGTACGGGCAGCCCCAGTACGGGCAGCCCCAGTACGGGCAGCAGCCGTACGGGTACGGCCCGCAGGGGTATCCGCAACCGCAGCCGCCCTCAAGCAACAAAAAGGGCCTCATCATCGGCGGCGCCATCGCGGCCGTGGTCGTCCTGGTGGCGATCATCGCGCTCGTCGTCGTCCTGCTGGTGCCCTCGCAGTCCAGCGACCAGAAGGCCATTCAGCAGCTGCTCAAGGACGTCGGATCCACGAGCAACTTCTCGACCGCGCTGGACAACTACTTCTGTGCGGGCGATCAGGCCCTGTTCGACATGTCGGCGCTCGAAGAACTCGGCATCGACCCCTCACTGATCGACAGCCCGCCGATGGAGACGCCGGACGCGAACGCCACGATCGGCGACATCACCGTCGACGGCGACAAGGCCACCGCGAAGATCGAGAGCCGAGGCAGTACGGGCACAATGCATTTCCGCAAGGAGAGCGGCGAATGGAAGGTGTGCATGTCCGATTCGCCGACGCTGTCGAACTTCCCGGGCTTCAACTGATCGGCTGCCACCGACCTGTCAGACCCGAGGCACCCGCGGACGCGGCTGACATCTCGGGCAGTAGAACGACGAGCGGTTCATGAACTTCTCGCGGCGCATGATCGCACCGCACCGCCGGCACGGCTCACCCTCGCGGCCGTAGGCGTCCAACGACCGGTCGAAGTACCCGGACTCACCGTTGACGTTGACGTACAACGAATCGAACGACGTGCCGCCCTGTCCGAGGGCATCGGTCATGACCTCGGCCGCGGCGTCGAGCAGTTCGGCGAGACGGCGGCGCGGCAGGGCCGCGGCGATGCGCGCCCCGTTGATCTTCGTGCGCCACAGGGCCTCGTCGGCGTAGATGTTGCCGATGCCGGACACCACGGTCTGGTCCAGCAGTTGACGTTTGATCTCGGAGTGTTTGCCCCGCAACACCGTGACGACACGGTCGCGATCGAAGAGCGGATCGAGCGGGTCACGCGCGATGTGCGCCACCGGCTCCGGCACATCGGTGCCGTCGACCGTGACCATCTCGGTCAGCTGCCACCCGCCGAACGTGCGCTGATCGACGAAGCTCAGTGCGGTCCCGTCGTCGAGCACCGCCGCGATGCGCAGGTGCCGCGTGTCACGGATCGGGCCGAGCAGCATCTGCCCGCTCATCCCGAGATGCACCACCAGCGCCGCGGAGTCATCGAGGGTGAGCCACAGGTACTTTCCGCGCCTGCCGGTGCCGGTGATCCGCACGTCGAGCAGTCGTGCGGTGAGATCCGCCGGGCCGGCCTCGTGGCGACGCACCGCCCGCGGATGGTGCACGCGCACACCGGTGATCGTCTTTCCCGTCACATGCTCGGCCAGCCCGCGGCGGACGACCTCGACCTCGGGAAGCTCAGGCATCGGCGATCACGACTCGTCGAGCGTCTTGTAGGCGCTCGCGGCGGCCTTGAGTTCGGCTTCTTTCTTGGTCCGGCCCACACCGTGGCCGTACTCGGCCTCGCCGATCACCACGGTGGCCGAGAACTCCTTGTCGTGATCGGGCCCGGTCGAGGTCACCACGTACGCCGGTGCGCCGAGGCCGCGTGCCGCGGTGAGTTCCTGCAGACTGCTCTTCCAGTCCAGGCCCGCACCGAGGGTGGGCGCGGTGTCGAGGAGCTCGCTGAACAGGCGCAGGATGACCTCGCGGACAACGGTCAGGCCGTGTTCGAGATAGATTGCACCCAAGAGGGATTCGACACCGTCGGCGAGAATGCTCGACTTGTCGGCGCCGCCGGAGTTCTCCTCGCCCTTGCCGAGGAACAAGTGCGCACCGAGGCCGTCGTCGGTGAGCCCGCGGCCGACGTCGGCGAGCGCCTGGGTGTTGACGATGCTGGCTCGCAGCTTCGCGAGATCACCCTCGGCACGGTCGGGATGGCGGTGGTACAGCTCTTCGGTGATGGTCAGGCCGAGCACGGCGTCGCCGAGGAATTCCAGGCGCTCGTTGGTCGGCAGGCCGCCGTTCTCATACGAATAGCTGCGGTGGGTCAGGGCGATCGTCAACAACTCGGCAGGCAGTGCCACACCCAGCGCCTCCAGCAGCGCTGCATGCGAATCGGTCACGCATCTCCCCCGGCTCTGTCCCTGTCCTTCGAATCGTCCTGCAGCATGCCTGCGAGCTTGGCCCACCGCGGATCGATCTTCTCGTGACCGTGGCCCGGTTCGGCCGTGGCCAGCGGGATGCCACAGTCCGGGCACAGTCCGGGGCAGTCCGGTTGGCACAGCGGCGCGAACGGAAGGGACATGCCGACCGCGTCGACGATCGGCTGTTCCAGGTCGACGGTGTCGGGTCGACCGCTCGCGCCGACCCGGGCGATCTCGTCGGACTCCGACGTCTCGTCGGTGGTGCTGTCGGGGTAGGCGTACAACTCGGTGAGGTCGATCTCGACGTCGCCGCTGATCGCGGTCAGGCACCGCGCACACTCACCCTCGGTGTGCGCCGAGACCGTCCCGGTCACCAGTACGCCCTCGGAAACCGATTCCAGCCGCAGATCGAGGTCGAGTTCAGCGCCCTGTTGAATCGCGATGAGATCCAAGCCGATTCGTGCGGGGCTGGGCACGGTCTCGCGGTGCGTCAACATCGACCCGGGCCGCCTGCCCAGACGTGAGACATCGAGCACCAGCGGCGATCGTGACTCGCGGTGCTTCGCCGCGTTCGCATGCGTCGCCATACCGCAATCCTACGGCGACGCCATATTCGCGCCGCGGCACGTCGCCGTCACCGCAGGTTGAGCAGATGCTCAGCGGGTCACGTAGTCGTGTGTCCCCGCGGTGGTCCGCAACTGGTGACGTCCGCGGCCGACCGACCGCAGGGTCCCGTTGAGAAACTCCTCGAACTCGGCCAGTTTGCTGTCGACGTAGATGTCGCACTCGCCACGAAGACGGTCGGCCTCGGCGTGCGCCGCGTCGATGAGCCGCGTGGCCTCTGCGTTGGCGGTCGCCACGATCTCGGTCTGCGACACCAGGCGCTGCTGCTCCTTGATGCCCTCCTGGATCGCCTTCTCGTACGAGATGTTGCCGTTCTCGATGAGCCGGTCGGCCTCGGCCTTGGCGCGGCCGGTGCTGGCCTCGTACTCGCGCTTGGCTGCCGCCGCGAGGCGGGCCGCTTCCTCGCGCGCCTCGGTGACCATCCGCTCGCTGTGCTGACGCGCCTCGGCGACCATGCGGTCTGCCTGGGCTTTTGCATCGGCCAGCAGGCGGTCGGCCTCGGCACGGGCATGGCTGAGCACGCTGTCGGCCTCGGCGTTGGCACCCGAGATCACCGATTCGGAGTGCTCCTTGGCCTCGCGCAGCAGCGAGTCGCGGGCATCGAGCACGTCCTGTGCGTCGTCGAGTTCACCGGGAATGGCGTCCTTGATGTCGTCGATGAGTTCGAGCACATCCCCGCGAGGGACGACGCAGCCGGCGGTCATCGGCACACCGCGCGCTTCTTCGACGATCGCGCCGAGCTCGTCGAGCGCTTCAAAAACTCGGTACACGGCAACATCCTCCAGGCTTAGTTGTTAGTGACTAGTGTGCCTGGTGTTACGCCTGTGACTGTGGAGCATGATCGGTGTGTCGCTCATGTGGCGTTGCCGGACGCCAGGTCACCACGTCAGCGCTACTTCAGGGCCGAGCCGATCAGGTCCCGCGCCCGGTCGAGCATCGAGGCGAACGGACCGACGGCGAAGTTCAGCGACGCCGACTCCACGCCCGCATGCGGACGCGTCGGCGCGATCGCCTCCGCGGCCTGCACGGCCTTGGTCATCCGCTCGAGCTCCTGCGCGTCGAGTTCGCGGGAGAGCTTGACGAACTCCTCGGCCTCCTCGTGGGCGGCGTGATCGAGCACGGCCTCGCGGAACTTCTCCAGTTCGGTGATGAACTCCGCCGAGCCGATGTCGAGCTTCTCGAGCTCGGACAGTTGCTGCTTGGCCTTGTGTTCCTCTTCGAGGCGCGCGTCGACGATCTTGTCGCCGCCGTCGACCGCGGCGCGCGCCCTCGGGTGCACCACCATCTCCTCGGCGGTCTCGTGCACCGCCAGCAGCTGGCGCAGTTCGACGAAAGCGGTCTGCCTGGCGTCGTCGCCGGACGCCGAGAGCACATCTTCGAAGAGGTCCTTGATCAGGTTGTGCTGATCGGTGAGAAACCTGACGACGTCGTCGGTCGACTGCACGAACGTCTTGGGCTTTGAATCGGCCACGGTGAATCCTCCGAGGGGGTGTTCAGGAATGGGCGCAATGGGCTGTGTGCGCCGCCCGTGGACTACCCCCTACCGGCCGGGTTCAACCGTTGAGCTTCTCCTGCAGTCTGCGGTTCACCGGCGACGGCAGCAGCGCCGACACGTCGCCACCGAGGGACGCGACCTCCTTGGCCAGCGACGACGACACGAACGAGTACTGCGGTGTCGTCGCGACGAAGAACGTGTCGACGCCTGCGACGTGCTTGTTCATCTGCGCCATCTGCAGTTCGTACTCGAAGTCGGTGCCGGTGCGCAGACCCTTGACGATCGCGGTCAGGCCGCGCGACTTCACGAAGTCGACCACCAGCCCCTGTCCCGATTCGACCCGCAGATTCGGCAGATGGGTCGTGGACTCCTCGATCATCGCGATGCGCTCGTCGAGGTCGAACATGCCCTTCTTGTTGGGGTTCACCAGAACCGCCACCACGACCTCGTCGAACTGCGCCGAGGCACGCTCGAAGACGTCGATGTGACCGAGGGTCACCGGGTCGAAGGAACCGGGGCATACCGCGCCGCTCATGGGTGACGACGGTACAGGGCGACGCTCAGCCGACCTCCGCGAGTTCGACGCGCGTGTCGCCGTAGCGGCGCGCACTCAACGCCGTCCAGCCGTCGGGCCAGGTCACGAGGTCGCTGTTGAAGCGCCGTTCGACCATGACGACCGTGCCCGCGCGCACCCATCCACCGTCGGCCAGCGCCACCACCAGCGCGTCGACGGTGCGTGCGTCGACGTCGTACGGCGGGTCCGCCAGCACCAGGTCCACGGGGCGCGTGGTACCCGCGGCCAGCACCGATTCGGCGGTGCCGCGTCGCACGGTGGCACCCGCGACGTCGAGTGCCGCGATGTTTTTGGCGATCACCGCGGCCGCACGCTGATCGGACTCGACGAACAACGCCGAGCTCGCGCCACGCGAAATCGCCTCCAGCCCAAGGGCGCCCGATCCGGCGTACAGATCGAGCACGGCCAGACCAGCGAAGTCCAGACGCGCGGCCAGGGCGTTGAACACCGCCTCGCGCACCCGGTCGGAGGTGGGCCGGGTACCGCTCTTGGGCACCTCGATGCGTCGGCCACCCAGAAAGCCCGCGATGATCCGGGTCAGCTGACCACCACCAGCAGATCGCCGCCCTCGACCTGGGCGGTCGCCGCGACCGCGACGCGCGCGACGGTGCCTGCCTTGGGCGCGGTGATGGCGGCCTCCATCTTCATCGCCTCGATCGTCGCGATGGTTTGTCCCGCGTCCACCGAGTCACCTTCTGCGACACCGACGGTCACCACACCGGCGAAGGGCGCGGCGATGTGGTCGGCATTGTTGCGGTCGGCCTTTTCGGCGGCGGGCACCTCGCTGGCGATGCTGCGGTCGCGCACGAGAACCGGGCGCAGCTGACCGTTGATGATGCACATCACGGTGCGCATGCCGCGCTCGTCGGCCTCCGAGATCGCCTCAAGCCCGATCAGCAGTTCCACGCCACGTTCGAGTTGCACGCGGTGCTCCTCGCCGTAGCGCAGCCCGTAGAAGAACTGGTTCGCGCTGAGGGATGAGGTGTCGCCGTAGGTTTCGCGGTGCGCCTCGAACTCGGCGGTGGGCCCGGGGAAAAGCAGGCGGTTCAACGCGGCCTGCCGCTTGGGCCCGGGCTGGGCGAGCAACGCCTCGTCGTCGGCGGTCAGCTTCTCGACCGGCCGGGCCGGTCCGCGGCCCTGGAGCGCCTTGGTGCGCAACGGTTCCGGCCATCCGCCCGGCGGATCCCCGAGTTCACCGCGCAGGAAGCCGATCACGCTGTCGGGGATGTCGTACTTCGCGGGATCCTCGGCGAACTCCTCGGCGGTGATGCCCGCACCCACGAGCGCCAGCGCCAGGTCCCCGACCACCTTCGACGACGGGGTCACCTTCACGAGCCGTCCCAGAACCCGGTCGGCCGCAGCGTAATTGGCCTCGATCTCCTCGAACCGGTCGCCGAGGCCCAACGCGATGGCCTGCTGACGCAGGTTGCTCAACTGCCCACCGGGAATCTCGTGGGTGTAGACGCGGCCGGTTGGCCCGGGCAGCCCGGACTCGAACGGCGCGTAGACCTTTCGCACCGCCTCCCAGTAGGGCTCAAGGTCGCACACCGCACGCAGGTCCAGGCCCGTGTCGTACTGGGTGTGCGCGGCCGCCGCGACGATCGAGCTCAGCGCGGGCTGGCTCGTGGTCCCGGCCATCGGCGCCGAGGCGCCGTCCACCGCGTCCGCGCCGGCCGACCACGCCGCGAGGTACGTCGCGAGCTGACCGCCCGGGGTGTCGTGGGTGTGCACGTGCACGGGCAGATCGAACCGGCTGCGCAACGCGCTCACGAGCGTGTGGGCGGCCGGGGCGCGCAGCAGACCGGCCATGTCCTTGATCGCCAGCACGTGGGCGCCGGCCTCGACGATCTGCTCGGCCAGCTTCAGGTAGTAGTCGAGCGTGTAGAGGTTCTCCGCGGGATCGCTGAGGTCGCCCGTGTAGCACATCGCGACTTCGGCGATGGTCGAACCGGTTTCCCGCACCGCGTCGATCGCGGGCCGCATCGACTCGACGTTGTTGAGCGCGTCGAAGATCCGGAAGATGTCGATACCGGTCGCCGCGGCCTCCTCGACGAACGCCGAGGTGACCAGTTCCGGGTACGGCGTGTAGCCCACGGTGTTGCGTCCCCGCAGCAGCATCTGCAGGCAGATGTTGGGCACGCTCTCGCGCAGCGCCGCCAGCCGCTCCCATGGGTCTTCCTTCAGGAAGCGAAGGGCCACATCGTAGGTCGCGCCGCCCCAGCACTCGATCGACAGCAACTGCGGCATGGAGCGTGCGACGTACGGCGCCACCATCAGCAGACCGGTGGTGCGCACACGCGTGGCCAGCAGCGACTGGTGCGCGTCGCGGAACGTCGTGTCGGTGACGCCGACGGCCTTGGATTCGCGCAGCCAGCGCGCGAAACCCTCGGGCCCCAGTTCCACGAGGCGCTGTTTGGATCCCGCGGGCGGCGGCGCCTGCAGATCCAGCGGCGGCAGCTTGTCCTGCGGGTAAACCGTCGAAGGCCGTTCGCCGTGCGGCTTGTTGACCGTGATGTCGGCCAGGTAGTTGAGGATCCTGGTGCCGCGGTCGGCAGGAGACCGCGAGGTCAATAGATGCGGCCGGTCGTCGATGAACGACGTCGTCACCCGTCCGGCGCGGAAGTCCGGATCGTCGATGACCGCCTGCAGGAACGGGATGTTGGTCGACACACCGCGGATGCGGAACTCCGCCAGGGCGCGGCGCGCGCGCGAGGCCGCGGCCGAGAAGTCGCGTCCCCGGCACGTCAGCTTGACCAGCATGGAGTCGAAGTGCGCCGAGATCTCCGCACCCAGGTTGGTGCCGCCGTCGAGGCGGATGCCCGCGCCGCCCGGCGAGCGGTACGCGGTGATGCGGCCGGTGTCGGGTCGGAAGCCGTTGGCCGGGTCCTCGGTGGTGATGCGGCACTGCATGGCCGCGCCACGCACCACGAGCCGGTCCTGGGACAGACCGAGATCGGCGAGCGTCTCGCCCGCGGCGATGCGCAACTGCGAGGACACCAGGTCCACGTCGGTGATCTCCTCGGTCACCGTGTGCTCCACCTGGATTCGCGGATTGCACTCGATGAACACGTGATGGCCGCGCTCGTCGAGCAGGAACTCGACGGTGCCCGCGCACGAGTACCCGATCTGGCGCGCGAAGGCCACGGCGTCGGCGCAGATCTGTTGGCGCAGTTCGTCACTCAGGTTGGGCGCGGGCGCCAGCTCGACGACCTTCTGATGCCTGCGCTGCACGCTGCAGTCACGCTCGAACAGGTGCATGACGTTGCCCGCGCCGTCGGCGAGGATCTGCACCTCGATGTGACGCGGGTTGAGCACGGCCTGCTCCAGGTAGACCGACGCGTCGCCGAACGCCGACTCGGCCTCCCGCGAGGCCGCCTCGATCGCCTCGGCCAGGGACTCGCGGTCGGTGACGCGGCGCATGCCGCGCCCGCCGCCACCCGAGACCGCCTTGACGAACAGCGGGAACTCCATGTCGGCGGCAGCGGCCATCAACTCGTCCACCGACGACGACGGCTCCGACGAACTCAGCACGGGAAGGCCCGCGGCGCGCGCCGCGGCGATCGCGCGTGCCTTGTTACCCGTGAGCTGCAGCACCTCGGCGGACGGTCCCACGAACGTGATACCCGCCTCGGCGCACTTGGCCGCCAGATCGGGGTTCTCCGACAGGAAGCCGTAGCCCGGGTACACCGCGTCGGCGCCCGAATGCTTGGCGACGCGGATGATCTCGTCGACCGACAGATACGCGCGGACGGGATGACCCACCTCGCCGATCTGATATGACTCGTCGGCCTTGAGCCGATGGAGCGAATTCCGGTCCTCGTACGGATACACCGCCACCGTGGCGATGCCCATCTCGTACGCAGCACGGAATGCGCGGATCGCGATTTCGCCGCGGTTGGCGACGAGCACCTTGGAGATCACGCGTAACCCTAACCGCTGTGTCTATTTCCGGATTGTCAAAGCAGTGTTGACCAGTATTCCCAGAACCGCACCAGGATCAAAAGCACAAGTGCGGTGAACCACAGCGCCACCAGGGACCATCGCCACTGGTGGACGATGTTGCCGGGACCCGCGTCCGCGTCGCCGGCCCGCGCGCGCAGCGCGATGACGGCCGTAACCACGGCCAGCGGGATCGTCACGGCCCACACCACCATGCAGTAGGGGCACAGGGCCCCGATGCGGTACAGGCTCTGGAAGATCAGCCAGTGCACGAACACCGCTCCCAGCGCGGTGCCCGTCGCGAGCCCGGCCCAGTACCAGCGCGGCAGACGCACCCCGGCGACCGCGAGCACGCCCGTCACCAGGACGACCGAGAAGGCCACGATGCCGATCAGCGGGTTCGGGAATCCGAACAGCGACGCCTGCCAGGTGACCATCACCGAACCGCACGACAGCACCGGGTTGATGCTGCACGACGGCACGTAGTCGGGATTGATCAGCAGTTCGATCTTCTCGACCGTCAGCGTCAGTGACGCCGCGAGGCCCAGCACACCGGCGATCAGCACCCACACCGCGCTCGGCTTTCCGACGACGAGGCCTCCGGGGCCCTCGGCCACCGACCGGTCGGTGTCGGATGCTGCGACGGTCATCAGAGCCCCGGAACCTCGCCGACGATCTCCTTGACCTTGGCGACCAGTGCGTCGGGCGTGGTCGGGCTGTAATCCTCGCCGTTGATCCGGATGGTCGGCGTCGCGTTGATCCCGGTCGCCGCGGCCATCCCCTTGACCATTTCGACGTAGCGGCCGTTGTTGATGCAGTCGGCCACCTTGCCCGCGGCGCCGGCCTGGCGGGCCAGTTCGATCAGGCGTGCGTTGTCGGGATAGATGCCGCTGTTCTCCTGCGGCTGCAGTTCGGGTGTGTACAGCGCGGTGTGGAAACGACGGAACGCGTCCGTGGACTCGTCGGCCACGCAGTACCCGGCGCCGCCGGCGCGCGACGAGTAGCCGTTGCCGGCCCGGTCGAGGATGCCCACCATGTAGTAGTCCGCCGCGATCGCGCCGGAGTCGATCAGCTTGGAGATGGTGGGCCCGAAGCTGCGCTCGAAGTTGCCGCACGCGGGGCACAGGAAGTCTTCGTAGAGGCCGAGCACGACCTTCGGGTCGCTCGATCCCTCGTCGGTGACCACGTCGCTCGACGCGACGCGGATGGCCTTGCCCGCGCCCGCATCGGGATTCTTCTCACCGTTCATGACGATGTAGAGCACCAGTGCGACGGCGAACAGCACCACGACCGCGGTCAGGCCGATCTGCACCAGCAGATTGCGCTTGCGGTCGGCGGCTTTCAGGTCGTACTTGGCGGTCTTCTTGGGTTTGGCCACGCGACAAGCGTACCGGCGCGTATGAGAGGACCCTCAGACGTGCCTGAGATGTGCCCGCAGCGCCGAGATCATCGCGGTCGTCGCGGCGGCGCCGCCGCCTCCGAGCGGGAAGAAGTTCGCGAACGCGTGGA
>Ga0180216_1001639_pt1 | contig 19619 bp, 13 predicted proteins | sample eDN3rd37CBELigMG_FD_128879 | JGI IMG/M metagenome (GOLD analysis project Ga0180216, IMG submission 128879) | Enriched Miracle-Growth compost microbial communities from Emeryville, California, USA - eDNA 3rd pass 37_C BE-Lig MG (version 2)... ...
CCCGCGCGTCGCGCGCATCGCGGCGGTGAGCGACCCCGCGGCCCTCCAGGACATCGCCTGCGATGCCGTCATCTTCCTGATCAAATCGAAATTCACCGCGCAGGCCCTGGCGCAATTGCAGCCCCGCCTCGCCGGCCGGCCCATGCTGGTGACGCTGCAAAACGGCATGGGCAACGCGGAAGTCCTGCTCTCGGCGCCCTACCCGACCGTGGCGCGCGGCGTCACGATGAACGCCGGGCGCTTTGTCGGCCCCGGCGAGATCGAGAACCTGATCGAGGGCAAGAGCTGGCTCGGGCCGGTTCGCGGCGCGACCGCGGACGTGGAGCCGCTCGCCGCCTTGCTGACCGCCGCGGGCTATCCGACCGACGTGCTGGCCGACCCGATGGGCGCGGTCTGGTCGAAGTTCGTCTTCAATTGCGTGATGAACCCGGTCGGCGCCCTGATGATGGGCGACAATGCCGCCCGCCACGACGTGGCCGAGATGCGGGCCCTCATCGACGAGATGGCGGCGGAGTGCATGGCTGTCGTCCGCGCGCTCGGCGGGTCGTTCGCGTTTCCGCCGATGGAATTCGTCGAGAAAATCCGCGCCGGCGAGATCCCCCTGTCCAGGCACGCCGGCTCCATGGCGCTCGACATCGCCCGCGGCGCACCGACCGAGATCGACGAATTGACCGGCTTCATCGTACGGGAGGGCGAGCGGCTGGGCCTTCCCGTCCCCGCCTGCCGGACGGTATATCGGTTGGCCAAGGGCCTGGAGGCCGCGAGCGCCCGGCGTATGCCAATCTCTCGTTGAAACAATAGCTTACGGCGAGCGACATTCTGTCCCCGCCGACCTCATTATCCCATCAGCACAGGATTCCGGCCCACGGTCCGTTTAACTTCCAGGCCACGGACTAAGATGGATCGGAACCCCCAATGACGGCCGCCGGACTGCGATGGACGACACTGACGAAGCGCTCATGGCTCGGGTCGCGCGCGGCGACCAGCCGGCGTTTCGCGTGCTCGCGCGCCGTCACGTCCCGGCCATGGTCGGATTGGCGCGCCGCATCCTCGGCAACACAGCCGACGCCGAGGACGTGGCCCAGGAAGCCATGCTGCGTGTCTGGACCCATGCGCCGCGCTGGCAGCCCGTGGCGGCCTTCAGAACCTGGCTCACACGCGTCGTGGTCAATCTTTGCCTCGACCGCAAGCGGCGCGCGCCCTGGGTCGACCTGGAGGCGGCCGGCGAGATCGTCGACCGCACGCCGGGCGCAATCGAGCAGATGGAGGCCGACGAACGCGAGCGCCTGTTGCAGAACGCGATCGGCAAGCTTCCCGACCGGCAACGCGCGGCCATCGTGCTCACCTACAAGGAAGGCATGACCAATGCCCAGGTGGCGGACATCCTCGACACGTCTGTATCGGCGGTCGAGACCTTGCTCATTCGCGGCAAGCAGAACCTGCGTCGTGCGCTGGGTGGATTTATCGACGAGGAAGGCTGAGAGGGCCCATAGAGATGAATAACGAGGAGCTCCAAACGTTTCTCGACAGTCACGGCGCCGATCCGGCGCGTTGGCCGGGGTCGCAGCGCGCCGCTGTGGAAAACCTCGTCGCCAGCCGGGCGGAAGCACGCGCGCTGTTCGAGCAGGCGCGGCGGTTCGACGCGCTGCTGACGGGCACCACGACGCACGCCGCCGACGACGACGACGCGGCCACCGCGCGGGTGCTCGCGCGACTCACCGCGCTTCCGCCGCAGAAGAAACCCCTCTGGCAGTGGCCCTCCGTGCTGCTCGACTGGCAGTTCGCGCCGGCCTGGCCGCGCATGGCGGCGCTCGCCTGCTGCGCGGCGGTCGGCTTCGTGGTCGGCATCGCCGGGGTGGACCGCACGCTGGAGCGTTACGAAACGTCGCAGATGATGATGGCGCAAACCGATATCGGGGCGATCTTCGAGCCCGAGGCGCTGACCGGCGCCCGTCCATGACCATGGCCCAGACATTGCCGACCACCGAACGCCGTTCTTCGCGCTGGCTGCTGCTGAGCTCGCTTGCGCTCAACCTGTTTTTCGTCGGCGTCGCCGTCGCCATGTTCATCCGGCCGGCGCCGCCGCCGCCGACATGGGATCGGAACGTGTTCGTGCGCGTGGAGCGTATCGCCGCGACTCTGCCGCCGGCGGACCGCGAGATCGTGCGCGGCATCATCGACAATATCCGCCCGTCGCTCGAGGCGGCGCAGGTGGAATATCGCACCTCGCAGGAGGCCATCCGCGAGGTGATGCGGCAAGAGCCATTCTCAGTGGAGAACATGCGCGCAGCCATGGCCAGGACGCGCACGGCACGCCAGAATTTCGATCAAATCGTGCAGGGCGCTTTCGCCGATGCAGCGGCAAAAATGTCACCATCGGGACGCCAAGCATTGGCGGCGTGGCCCCCTGGCCGCAATTCCACAAGCAAGCCGTAATTGTACCAGCTAGAGTTCTTTTCTCTTCGGCTTGGGTTTTTGAAAGCTTTCATATGCGTTGCGAACAGACTTCCACTGGAGCGGGAACGAAACAGGCGGCACGTCCGTTTTTGACCATGTTACTGTCCTCATGCCTTGCGATTCCGCTCGGCGGCTGCTTGCTCTCGAGCGACAAGCCCGAGCCGGGCCTCGACATTCCGCAAGCCTACAGCGCCGGTCCGAAGTCTCCGAAAGTCGCCGAGGCGGCGGTGCCGTCGCTCGACTGGTGGCGTGGCTTTCGTTCGCGCGAATTGACGGAAATCATCGAAGAAGCGCGCGAGGCCAATCTCGACATCGCCGCCGCGGTGGCGCGCATCGTTCAGGCGGACGCGAATTCGCGCATCGTCGGCTCCGCGCTTCTGCCGGCCATCAACTTCAATGCCGATGGCTCCCGCAACCAGGCTTCCAAAACGACGGGTCTCGGCAACGGCCAGCCCTTCATCGACAACAACGGCTTCCGCGTCTCGAACACGCTCAGCACGACATTGTCGGCGAGCTACGAGATCGACTTCTGGGGCAAGAACCGCGCGGCGCTGCGCGCCTACGAGGAAGCGGCCGTCGCCAGCCGCTTCGATCGCGAGGTGGTGACGCTGTCCACGGTCACCGTGGCGGCCAATTCCTATTTCCAGATTCTCGGAGCTCAGGATCGCCTGCGTGTCGCGCGCAACAACCTCGCCGCCGCGCAGCGCGTTCTCAACCTCATCCAGCAGCGCGTGACGGCCGGCACGGCCTCCGCGCTCGAGACGTCGCAACAGGAAAGCCTGGTCGCGACGCAGCGGGCCTCCATCCCGCCGCTCGAGCAGGTCGTCTCGCAATTCCGCAACGCGCTCGCTGTGCTGATGGCGCGCTCGCCCGAGCGCGTCAGCATCCGCGGCGGCTCGCTCAACTCCATCACCGTGCCGCGCGTCACGCCGGGCCTGCCGTCCGAGTTGCTGACGCAACGCCCCGACATCCGCGAAGCGGAAGCGCAGCTCGCCTCCGCCAACGCCAATGTCTACAACGCGCGCGCGCAGCTCCTGCCGAGCGTCGTCCTCACGGGCGAAGGCGGCTATCAGAGCTCGGTGTTCAAGCTGCTGATGCGGCCGGAATCGGTCATCTTCAGCGCCGCCGCCGGTCTGACCCAGCCGATCTTCGAAGGCGGCCGCCTGCTCGGCAACGTCGACTTCCAGAAGGGCCGACAGGACGAACTGCTGCAGAATTATCGCAAGGCGGTGATCTCGGCCTTCTCCGACGTCGAGACGGCGCTGACCGCCGTTCGCAACGCGGCCCAGACCGAGCAATTGCAGCGCGACGTTGTGACGGCATCGCAGCGCGCCTTCGACATCTCAGAACAACGTCTGCGCGAAGGCACGATCGACCTCGTGACCGTGCTGCAGACCCAGCAAACCCTATTCTCCGCGCAAGACGCGCTGGTGCAGGCACGCCTGTCGCGCATGCTCGCAACCGTCAGTCTTTATCAGGCACTTGGTGGGGGGTGGCACCCGAAACCCGTGGAAGCATCGAATGCACGGTGAACTCCCCAAACACATCGTCGTCAAGAAGGAGAGCCGCGCGCGACGCTACATCGTCTTCGCTCTGGTGCTGCTCGCGATCGGTGGCGCGCTCTATTACGTCTACGGCACGGGCGGCACGCCGCAACGGCGCGGCCCCGGCGGACGCTTCGGCGGCATGGAAGGACCGGTGCCGGTCCTCGCCGCGCAAGTCCTCGCCGCCGACATGCCGGTCTATCTGAATGCTGTCGGCACGACCCGTGCGCTCAACACGGTCACCGTCAAAGCGCAGGTCGACGGCAAGCTGCTCGAGGTCAATTTCAAGGAAGGCCAGGACGTCAAGAAGGGCGACGTGCTCGCGCGCATCGATCCCGTGACCTACCAGGCCGCGCTCGACCAGGCTGTCGCCAAGAAGGCGCAGGACGAGGCGCTGCTCGCCAACGCCAAGAACGACCTCGAGCGCTACGAGAAGCTGGCGGCGACCAACGCCATCAACAAGCAGCAGTTCGACACCCAGCGCGCGCTGGTCGCGCAATATACCGCGCAGGTGCAGTCCGACACCGCGGCGATCGAGAGCGCGCAGGCGACCCTCGGCTACACCACGATCACCGCGCCGATCGACGGCCGCACAGGCATCCGCCTGGTGGACCAGGGCAACATCGTGCGCGCCTCGGATTCGACGGGCATCGTCGTCATCACGCAGATCCAGCCGATCGCCGTGACATACAGCCTGCCGCAGCAGGACCTGCCGCAGGTGAACGCCGCTTTCGCCAAGGGGCCGCTCGCTTCCGATGCGCTGCGCTCCGACACCAACCAGGTGCTCGACCGCGGCAAGCTCACGGTCGTCGACAACCAGGTCGACTCCTCGACCGGCACGGTGAAGCTCAAGTCCGAGTTTCCGAACGCCAACCTGCAACTGTGGCCGGGGCAGTTCGTCAATGTGCGGCTGCTCGTCGACACCCTCAAACAGGTGACCGTGATCCCGACCGGCGCCGTGCAGCGCGGGCCGAACGGCACGTTCGTCTACGCGATCAAGGACGACAACACCGTGCAGATGCGCCCCGTGCAGGTGCGGATGCAGGACGAGAACCAGACCGTGATCGCCAGCGGCGTGAGCCCGGGCGAGCGCGTGGTGACGACCGGCTTTGCGCGTCTGACGGACGGCGCCAAAGTGAGCATCAGCAGCGGCAACAGCGGCGGCGCCGCGGCGCCGGCAGCGGCGGGCGCGGCCCCAGCGGGCGCGCTGCAAGGCGTCGGCCGGCGCGAGGGACAACGGCCGGCCAACACTCAGAACAGCGAAAGACGGCAGCGGGGCGGCGAAGGTTCAAGAACCAGCGCGCCACAATGAGCGCATTGGTTCACCGACCGCGTCATTTCGGGCGCGAGCGCAGCGAGCGACTTGGAATGAGGACGCGCGGTTCAAAGCGCGGGTCCGAATTCCGGGTGTGACACTGCGCGCAGGCCCGGAACGACCCAGTAAATTGGCGTAGGTCTTATGAGCGTTTCATCTCCCTTCATCCACCGGCCGATCGCCACATCTCTGCTCGGCGTCGCGGTGATGCTCGGCGGCCTGCTCGGCTATTGGTGGCTGCCGGTTTCGGCGCTGCCGCAAGTCGACTTTCCGACCATCCAGGTCACCACGCAGCTGCCCGGCGCGAGCCCTGACACCATCGCCTCGCTGGTGACGGCGCCGCTCGAACGTCAGTTCGGGCAGACGCCGGCGCTGCAGTCGATGACGTCGTCCTCGTCGTTCGGCATCAGCCAGATCACGCTGCAGTTCGACCTGTCGCGCGACATCGACGCGGCGGCGCAGGACGTGCAGTCCGCGATCAACGCCGCCGGTTCGACGCTGCCGAAGACCCTGCCATACCCGCCGCTCTATTCGAAGGTGAACCCGGCCGACGCGCCGATCATCACGCTCGCCCTCACCTCGAAGAACACCGACCTGCGCACGCTCAGCGATATCGCCGACACCATCATGCAGCCGCGTCTGTCCGAAGTGACCGGCGTCGGCCGCGTGTCGGTACAAGGCGGCTTGCGCCCGGCGATCCGCATCCAAGCAGACCTCTCGCGGCTGGCCGCCTACGGCATCGCGCTCGAAGACCTGCGCACGGCCATCGTCGGCGCCAATGTCGCCGGCGCCAAGGGCTCGCTCGACGGCTCGCACCAGTCCTACAGCATCGCCGCCAACGACCAGCTCGCCAGCGCCGCCGCCTACAAGGCCATCACGGTCGCCTTCCGCAACAGTGCGCCGGTGCTGCTGTCGGATGTCGCCGACGTGGTCGAAGGCCTCGAAAATTCGCGGGTCGGCGCCTGGTACAAGGGCCAGCCGGCGGTCGTGATCGACGTGCAGCGCCAGCCCGGGGCCAACGTCATCGACACCGTCGAGCGCATCAAGGCGGAATTGCCGCGGCTGCGCCGCGCAATGCCGGCGGGCGCCGACCTGACCATCGTCAACGACCGCACCACCACCATCCGCGCCTCCATCTACGACGTACAGTTCACCCTGGTGCTGTCGATCGCGCTCGTGGTCCTCGTCGTTTTCATCTTCCTGCGCACCATCCGGGCCACCATTATCGCCGGCGTCGCGCTGCCTTTGTCGCTGATCGCCACCTTCGGCATCATGTGGTTCTGCGGCTTCTCGCTCGACAACCTCTCGCTGATGGCGCTCACGATCGGCACCGGCTTCGTGGTCGACGACGCCATCGTGATGATCGAGAACATCGTCCGCCACATGGAGGACGGCGAATCGCCGATGGACGCCGCCCTGCGCGGCGCCAAGGAGATCGGCTTCACCGTCATCTCGCTGACCTTGTCGCTGATCGCGGTGTTCATCCCGCTGCTGTTCATGACCGGCCTCGTCGGCCGCATGTTCCGCGAGTTCGCGCTCACGCTCACCATCGCCGTCGTGGCTTCGGCGGTCGTTTCGCTGACGCTGACGCCGATGATGTGCGCCCGCCTGCTGCGGCGCGAGCACGACAGCGCCGGCAATGCCCTGACCCGCGGCTTCACGAACCTGGTCGACCGGACCGTCGAAGGCTACCACCACACTCTGCTCTGGGTGCTGCGCCACCAGCGCGCGACCCTGGCGGTCACCTTCCTGACGCTCGCGGCCACCGTCGCGCTGTATGTCGGCATGCCGAAGGGCTTCCTGCCGCTGCAGGACACCGGCATGATCACCGCGATCACTGAAGCCGGCACCGACGTCTCCTTCGCCGAAATGCAGCGGCGCCAGGGCGAGGTCGAAGCGGCCGTTCGCCGCGACCCCGACGTCGCCGGCGTCGTCTCCGTGATCGGCGTCAGCACGCTCAACGCCACGCCCAATGCCGGCCGCCTGCAAATCATTCTGCGCCCGCGCGACGAACGCAAAGACCGGGTCGAAGCGATCGTGGCGCGGCTCAAAGAGGCCGTGGCGCCGATCCCGGGCGTGACCGTGTTCTTCCAGGCGACGCAGGACATTCAAATCTCCACCCGCGTCAGCCGCGCGCAGTACCAGTACACGTTGACGGGTACCGATCGCGCCGACGTCGTCGAGTGGTCCAACAGACTGGTGCAGGCGTTGAGCGGCTCGCCGGTCCTGCGCGAAGTCGCGTCCGAGGCGCAGGAAGGTGGCCCCCGCGTGCAGGTCGATGTCGACCGCGAACGCGCCGGCCGCCTTGGCGTGTCGATGCAGAGCGTGACCGACACGCTCTACGACGCCTTCGGCCAGCGCCAGGTCTCGACCATTTACGGCCAGTCGAACCAGTACCGCGTGATCCTGGAGGCGCAGCCGCGCTATCAGCAAGATCCGAATGCGCTGTCGCAGATCTACGTGACCGGCGCGCAGACCTCGACCGGCACCACGGCCACCGTCTCGACCACGGCGACCGGCACGACCAACACCAACACGACCGCGACGCCGAACCAGACCACCGGTTCGACGCAGGTGCCGCTGTCCGCCTTTGCGCGCTTCGTGCCGACCTCGGCCCCGCTCGCCATCGCGCACCAGGAGCAATTTCCGAGCGTGACGATCAGCTTCGATCTGGCGCAAGGCTATGCGCTGTCAGATGCGGTCGCGGCGATCACCACGGCCGAGCGCGCGATCGACATGCCGGGCTCGGTGACGGGCACCTATTCGGGCGATGCCGCGGAATTCGCCAAGTCGCTGCAGGGCGAGCCGTGGCTGATCCTCGCGGCGATCATCACGATCTATATCGTGCTCGGCGTGCTGTACGAGAGTTTCATCCACCCGCTCACGATCCTCTCCACGCTGCCCTCCGCCGGCGTCGGCGCGCTGCTGGCTTTGATGCTGTTCGGCTACGACCTTTCGGTGATCGCGCTGATCGGCATCGTGCTGCTGATGGGCATCGTGAAGAAGAACGCCATTCTGATGATCGACTTCGCCATCGAGGCCGAGCGCAAGGACGGCATGAGCCCCGAGGAATCGATCGTGCAGGCGGCGCTGCTGCGCTTCCGCCCGATCATGATGACGACCCTCGCCGCTTTGTTCGGCGCGCTGCCCCTCGCGCTCGAAGGCGGCACCGGCTCGGAGCTGCGCAACCCGCTCGGCATCACCATCATCGGCGGCCTGCTGTTGTCGCAGCTCCTCACGCTCTACACCACGCCGGTGATCTACCTCTACATGGAGCGCCTGCGCCTGATGCTGTCGCGCGGTAGCGCTTCCCGGCCGCAGCCGGCGGAGTAATCGATGCGACGCCCGCCGCATACTCCGCTCATTCCCGCGAAAGCGGGAATCCAGTGCCGGGTTACCGCTTTCGCGGGAACGAACGGAGAAAAGTCATGAACTTCTCCGGACCGTTCATCCGCCGTCCGATCGGCACGACGCTGATCGCCATCGGCCTGTTCCTGGTCGGTGCGGTCGCCTACACCTTCCTGCCGGTCGCCAGCCTGCCGAGCGTCGAGCTGCCGACCATCCACGTCAGCGCCAGCCGCCCCGGCGCCGATCCGAACGTGATGGCGGCGACCGTCGCGGCGCCGCTCGAGCGGCGGCTCGGCGAGATCGCCGGCGTCACCGAGCTCACGTCGACGTCCTCGCTCGGCTCGACCAGCATCACCGTCCAGTTCGACCTCTCGCGCAGCATCGAGGGCGCGGCGCGCGACGTGCAGGCGGCGCTGAACGCGGCGCTGAGCGACCTGCCCGGCGACATGCCGACGCTGCCGACCTTCCGCAAGATGAACCCGGCCGCGGCGCCGATCCTCATCCTCGCGCTCACCTCCAAGAACATGGTGGGCAGCGACATCTACGACGCCGCCGACAGCGTGATCGCGCAGCGGCTGTCGCAGGTCGAAGGCGTCGCCGACGTCACCGTCGCCGGCTCCGAACAGCCGGCCGTGCGCGTGCGCGTCGACCCGACCCGGCTCGCCGCCATGGGCGTGTCGATGGAGGATGTGCGGACGGCCATCAGCAACGCCAATGCCGCGGGCCCGATCGGCTCGTTCGACGGCGACAGCCGCGCCACCACCATCGGCATCAACAACCAGCTCAATTCTCCCGCCGACTACGGGCCGCTGGTGGTGAAGACGGTGGACGGGACGGTGATCCGCCTCGCCGACATCGCCAGCATCCGCCCGAGCGTGCGCAACAGCCGCTCCGCCGGCTGGTTCAACCGCGATCCCTCGGTCCTGCTCATCATCACCAAGCAGGCCGACGCCAACGTCATCGACACGGTCGACCGCATCTACGCCCTGCTGCCGGAGCTCAAGCAGTGGGTGCCGGCCGGGCTCGACATTTCGGTGCTGAACGACCGTACGGCGACGATCCGCGCCAGCGTGTTCGACATGCAGCTCACTTTGGGCGCGACGGCCATCCTGGTGATGATGGTCGTGTTCCTGTTCCTGCGCCGCTCGGCGCCGACGATCGCCGCCGGCATCACCGTGCCGCTATCGCTCGCGGGGACCGGCGCTGCCATGTGGGCCGCGGGCTTCTCGATCAACAATCTGTCCCTGATGGCGCTGGCGGTGTCCGTGGGCTTCGTCGTCGACGACGCCATCGTGATGATCGAGAACGCCTTCCGCTATCTCGAGCGCGGCGTCTCGCCGGTGCGCGCGGCCATGACCGGCGCCAAGCAGATCGGCTTCACCGTGATCTCGATCAGCGTCTCGCTGATCGCCGCCTTCATCCCGCTGCTGTTCATGGGCGGCATCGTCGGCCGGCTGTTCCGCGAATTCTCCGTCACGCTCGCCTTCGCCATCGCCGTCTCGACCTTCGTCTCGCTGTCGGTGACGCCGATGATCTGCGCCTATTTCGTGCGTCAGCCGCCGAGCAAGGACGCCACCTGGCTCGACCGCGCCGTCGAGTCCGTGCTGTCGCGCATGATCGGCTTCTACGACCGCACCCTCGCCTTCGTCATCCAGCAGCGCGCTTTGACGTTGATCGTCTTTGTCGCGACGATCGCGCTCACCGTCGGCCTCTACATCAAGGTGCCGAAGGGCTATTTCCCGCAGGACGACACCGGCCTGATCTTCGGCGGCACGCAGGCTTCGACCGACGTTTCCTACGAGGCGATGCTGAAGCTGCAGGAACAGGCGATGGACATCGTGCTCGCCGACCCGGCGGTTGCGGGCCTCGGCTCCTCGGTCGGCAGCGGCGGCGGCCCGGGCGGCTCGTCGATCAATCGCGGGCGTCTCTTCATCAGCCTCAAGCCGCTCGAAGAACGCAACAACCTGACCACGCAGCAGGTGGTGAACCGCCTGCGCGGCCGCCTCGGCACCATTCCGGGCATCCGCGTCTTCATGTTCCCGGCGCAGGAGCTACGCGCCGGCGGACGGCAGAGCGACTCGCAATATCAGTTCACGTTGTGGAGCGCGGATATCGACGCGCTGCAGAGCTGGGTGCCGCGCGTTGTCGAGCGGGTGAAGAAGATCCCCGGCCTCGTCGACTTCAACACCGACCGCGAGCAAGGCGGCCTGCAGGCGAACATCAGCATCGATCGCCAAGCGGCGGCGCGGCTCGGCGTGCGCATCCAGGACATCGACAACGCGCTCAACAACGCTTTCTCGCAGCGGCAGATCTCGACCATCTACCGCACGCGCAACCAATATCGCGTGATCCTCGAGGTCGACCGGCCGTTCTCGCGCGACCCAAGTGATATCAGCCAGATCTACGTGCCGGGCAGCGGTGGCGCGCAGGTGCCGCTGTCGGCGGTGGCGAAAGTCGAACGCGGCATCGCGCCGCTCGTCGTGAACCACCAGGGCCAGTTCCCGTCGACGACCATCACCTACAATCTCGGGCCGGGCATGACGCTGGAGGCCGCGACCGCGGCGATCTCGCAGGCCGTTGCCGAGATGCACCTGCCGGACACGATCCGCACCGACTTCGCGGGCGACATCCAGCAGTTCAAGCAATCGTCGAGCGCGCAGCCGCTCTTGCTGCTGGCGGCGCTGGTCGCGGTCTATATCGTGCTCGGCGTACTGTATGAGAGCCTGGCGCATCCGCTGACGATCATCTCGACACTGCCGTCGGCCGGGCTCGGCGCTTTGCTGGCGTTGCAGGTCTCGGGCACCGAACTGACGGTGATCGCCTTCATCGGCATCATCCTGCTGATCGGCATCGTGAAGAAGAACGGCATCATGATGGTCGACTTCGCGCTCGAAGGTGAGCGGCGGCGCGGCTTGTCGCCCGAGCGCGCGATCCACGAGGCCTGCCTCGAGCGCTTCCGGCCCATCCTGATGACGACATTGGCCGCACTCCTCGGCGCCGTGCCGCTGGTGATCGCCGCCGGCCCCGGCTCGGAGCTGCGGCGCCCGCTCGGCATCACCATCATCGGCGGGCTTTTGGTGTCGCAGATCCTGACGCTCTACACGACGCCGGTGATTTATCTCATGCTCGACAAACTCCACCGCAAGCTCGGCGGCGGACTGCCGAGCTTCGTGCGGCGCCCGCCGAGCGCGCAGCCGGCGGAGTGAGACGGCAGCGCCACGCGCGCTCTTACCCTCTCCCACAAGGGGAGAGGGTAAAGCAGCGTGAGACGGACTGTCGCCCCATACATTGCAGCGTATCGATAGGGCACGGCGTATGGGTCCCCGCCTGCGCGGGGACGACGCCAAAACTAAACGCCCAGATACCGGTGCTGTACATCCGGCGCGGCGGCGAGCTCCGCGGACGAGCCCGTCCACACCACGCGGCCGCGTTCGATCATGAAGTGACGATCGGCGACGCGCATGAGCGCGCCGACATTCTTGTCGATCACCAGCACCGAAAGACCGGTGCCTTTCAGTCTGGCGAGACAACGCCAGATTTCCTGGCGGATGATCGGGGCAAGACCTTCGGTCGCCTCGTCGAGGATCAGCAGGCGCGGATTGGTCATCAGCGCACGCCCGACCGCCAGCATCTGCTGCTCGCCGCCGGAAAGCTGACCGCCCATATTGCCTTCGCGCTCGGCGAGGCGCGGAAACAGCTCGTAGATGCGCTGCAGGGTCCAGTCGCCGCCGTGCCGCGAGGCCGCCGTGGCGACGAGATTTTCGCGCACGCTGAGATTGGGGAAGATCTGCCGCCCCTCCGGCACCAGGCCGATGCCGTATTGCGCCACGCGAAAGGCCGGCAGGCCCCTGATCTGCTTGCCGCCGAAGCGGATGGTGCCGGCGCGCGCCGGCGTCAGCCCCATGATCGAGCGCACGGTCGTGGTCTTGCCCATGCCGTTGCGGCCCATGAGCGTGACCATCTCGCCTTCGCCGATCGACAGCGAAATGCCGAACAGCACCTGACTGAGGCCGTAGCAGGTTTCGACGCCATCGAGAGTGAGGACGGGTTCAGTCATGGACGACGCCCTCCTCGTGATCGCCGAGATAGGCTTCACGCACCTGCGGATTGTTGCGGATTTCGTCCGGCGTGCCGGTAGCGATCACACGGCCGTAGACCAGCACCGTGATGCGGTCGGCCAGCGCGAACACCGCTTCCATGTCGTGCTCCACCAGCAGGATCGTGTACTGTTTCTTGAGGTCGCGCAGCATCGTCACCATGCGCGCCGATTCCTCGGGCCCGAGGCCGGCCATCGGCTCGTCGAGCAGCATCATGCGCGGCTTGCCGGCGAGCGCCATCGCGAGCTCCAACTGGCGATGTTCGCCGTGGCTCAACGCGGCGGCCGGACGATTGGCGCGATCGGCAAGACCGACACGTTCGAGCGCCGCGCGCGCGGGGCCGCGCAGATCCTCCTGCTTGCGCGCGTCGCGCCAGAAGTGAAACGAGTGCCCCGAATGCGCCTGAACCGCGAGCGCGACATTGTCGAGGACGCTCAGGTCGAGGAACAGCGAGGTGATCTGGAACGAACGCGCCAGGCCGAGCGTGCTGCGCTCGTACATCGGCAGGTAGGTGATGTCGGTGCCGCCGAAGCGGACGCGGCCGGCATCCGGCATGAGCTGGCCGGTGAGCTGCGCGATCAGCGTCGTCTTGCCGGCGCCGTTCGGGCCGATCACGGCGTGCAGTTCGCCTTCGGGAATGGTGATGACGACGTCGTCCGTGGCGACGATGCCGCCGAAGCGCTTGGCGAGATTCTCGACCTGCAGAAGGGCGGTCATGCGGGCTTTTTCCGGTCGATGCGGGCGAGCAGGCCGTCAATGCCGCCGCGGGCGAACAACACCACCATCAGCAGCAGCGGACCGAGGATGATCTGCCAGTATTCCGAAGGCCGCATGCCCGAGGCGATGAAATATGGATCGATGGTCTTCGACATCACGAAGGGCAGCGCCTCTTCCAGCGCCAGGAAAGCCACCGTGCCGATCACCGGCCCGAACAGAGCGCCCATGCCACCGAGCACGACCATGACGATCAGGTCGCCCGACCGCGTCCAATGCATCACGGCGGGGCTGATGAAGTCCGTGTGGTTGGCGAGCAGGACGCCGGCAAGGCCGCCCATGGTGCCGGCGATGACGAAGCAGACGAGCTTGTAGCGATAGGTCGGGAAGCCGATCGCACGCATGCGGACATCGTTCGAGCGCGCGCCCTGCACCACCATGCCGAAGCGCGAATTGACCAGCCGCCAGACGAGGAAGACCGACGCCAAAAGACAGGCAAGACAGATGTAATAGAAGACGGTCTTGTTGTTGAGATTGACGAGGTCGGCGAACTGGCTGCGCCGCTGGATGGTCAGGCCGTCGTCGGCGCCGTAGCGGCTGAGGCTGACGCCGACATAGTAGATCATCTGCGCGAAGGCGAGCGTGATCATGATGAAATAGACGCCGCGCGTGCGCAGCGACAAGGCGCCGATCACCAGCGCGAACAACGCCGAAACGACGAGCGCCACCGGCCACTGGATGAAGCCCGAGGGGATGCCCTCGAAGGCGAGAATGCCGACGACATAGCCGCCGATGCCGAGATAAGCGGCGTGGCCGAAGCTCACCATGCCGCCATAGCCCATGATGAGATTGAGGCTGGTGGCCGCGATCGCGAGGATAACGATGCGCGTCGCCATCGACAGGATGAAGTTGTTGCCGATCATGGCCGCGTAGACCGGAACCAGGATCAGCCCCAGCACCACGATCGCGGCGAGGGCATTGCGTAGCGTGATAGCCTTCATCATCGTTGACCCGGCGCTGGAAACAGACCCGCGGGGCGCACCACGAGGACGAGCGCCATCAGCAGATAGATCAGCATGGAGGAAATGGCCGGACCGGCCGTCGAGGCCGCCGAGGGCGACAGCACGAGCTTGAGCATGTCCGGGATTACCGCGCGGCCGACGGTGTCGACGAGGCCGGCGAAGATGGAGGCGATGAAGGCGCCGCGGATGGAGCCGATGCCGCCGATGATGATGACGACGAAAGCGAGAATGAGGATGTTCTCACCCATGCCGATCTGCGCCGTGAGGATCGCCGCCTGCACCATGCCGGCAAGGCCGGCGAGCGCCGCGCCGACGCCGAACACGAACGTGTAGAGCAGCTTGATGTTGATGCCGAGCGCGCCGATCATCTCGCGGTTGGACGCGCCGGCGCGAATCAACATGCCGATGCGCGTGCGCATGACGACGAGATAAAGGCCGAAGGCGACGGCCAGCGCCACGATGATGATGGAAAGCCGGTACATCGAGTACTGCATGCCGGGCAGCAGCTCGACCGAGACGTTGAGCCAGGAGGGCAGCGTCAGGTTCATGCCGCCCGGGCCCCAGACGAGACGCACCAGTTCGTTGAAGAACAAGATGAGACCGAAGGTGCCGAGCACGTGATCGAGGTGGTCGCGCCCATAAAGCCGGCGCATGGCGATCACCTCCAGCGCCATGCCGAGCACAAGAGTCGCCACGACCGCGATCGCGATGCCGCCGAGATAGCTGCCGGTCATGGCGGTGAACGTCGCGGCGAAATAGGCGCCCATCATATAGAGCGAGCCGTGCGCCAGATTGACGAGATCCATGATGCCGAAAACGAGCGTCAGACCGGCAGCCAGCAGAAAGAGCAGCAAGCCGAACTGCAAGCCGTTCAGGCACTGTTCAATAAATAACGTCATTCCCTCGAGCCCTCACCCGGCGCCTTTCATAAAGCAAAACGGCAAACGCGCAAATATGCTCTCACCGTGATGCAAATTGCCGCGTGCAGCCGCTCGCCTTGCAAAGGACGGGCCACGTCCAAGCCACGTCCAAGCCACGAGCAAGCCACGTGCAAGTCGGTCCATGTCACGACCAGGGGGCGTTCGCCACGGCATCATGAAGCGCCGTTCGCGGCAGGCACGGCCGATGTCCTGCGCTTGACCGAGATGCGGGACATGCCTGTTCCCCTTGCGCGCAAAGGCCCGCGCTTGCGCGCGGGCCTTTTTCTTCGCATCGAAAGTCGACGCCGCCCTTACTTCATCGGGCACTTGCCGTGATGAGGATCTTCGGCGTTTTCCATGGCGGTCGCCACGGTCTTCAGTTTGTAGGCGTCGCCGTCCTTCACCACTTCCTGCATGTAGAAGTTCTGGATCGGGTAGTTGTTGTTGTTGAACTTGAAGGCGCCGCGCACCGACTTGAAGTCGGCCTTCTTCAGCGCGGCCTGAACAGCATCCTTCTTGCTCAGATCGCCTTTCACGTCGGCAACGGCCGAGGCGATCAGGGTGGCGGCGTCATAGGCTTGCGCGCCGTAGAACGACGGCTCCGCCTTGAACTTGGCCATGAAGTCCGCGACGAACTTCTTGTTGGTCTCGTTCGGCAGGTCGGCGCCCCACTGGTAGGACGTCATGATGCCGACGGCCGCGTCCTTCTGCCGCGGCAGGCTGAGCGAGTCGACGACGAAGGTCGAGTACAGCGGGATTTTGCCCTGCATACCGGCCTGCGCGTATTGATTGAGGAACTGCACGCCGGCCGCGCCCGGATAGAAAGTGTAGATCGCGTCCGGATTGGCGGCGCGCGCCTTCGACAGCTCGGCCGAGAAGTCCAACTGGTCGGGCCACTTGGTGTAGTCCTCGCCGACCACCTTGCCCTTGAAGAACTGCTTCATGCCGCCGAGGTTTTCCTTACCGGCCGCGTAGTTCGGCCCGATCAGGTAGACGGTCTTGATGCCCTTCTTCTCCATGTAGGCGGCGACCGCCTGCGGCGTCTGGTCGTTCGTCCACGAGGTCGAGAAGATGTAAGGCGAGCAGAGTTCGCCCGCGACCTGGGTCGCGCCGGCGTTGGCGACGACGAGGAAAGTCTTGGATTCCACGATCGGCTTGACCGAGGCGAGCAGCACGTTCGACCAGATGTAGCCGACGATGAAATCGACCTTGTCGGATTCGATCATCTTCTCGGTCTTCTGCTTGCCGACCTCGGGCTTCTGCTGGTCGTCTTCGTAGACCACCTCGACCGGCAGGCCGCCCATCTTGCGGCCCATGTGATCGAGCGCGAGCTCGAACGCGTTGCGCATGTCGTTGCCGATCACCGCGGTCGGGCCGCTGAATGTCGAAATGAAACCGATCTTAACGGACTTCTGCTGAGCCGCGGCCGGACCGGCGGCAAGCAGCAATGCGGCGCCAGCCGCCACCAAAGATTTGCGCATGGTTCTCCCTCCCGGGGGCCTTTTGGCCCCATTCCTAGACTATCTCTAAGTCTAGCTTTATTGGCGCGCGAACGTCCACCCGGCATCCACGAGACGGTAACCAGCCGAACTATATTTCGGCGGCACGCGTCCCGCAGGGGCGCGAACCATTGACCAAGGGCCGCGCCAGACGGCACTCTCCCGCCCGAGCCGTCCGGCTCGCAGCACGAAAAATATCCAAGGGAAGAAACGCTTTGTCGAAAGCGCTCGAAAGAACTTATGACGGCATCATCATCGGTGCCGGTCACCACGGCCTGATTCTCGGTACCTACCTCGCCCGCGCCGGGCTGAAGATCCTGCTCGCCGAACGGCGGCTCACTTACGGCGGCGGCCTCTGTACCGAAGAGGTGACGCTGCCCGGCTTTTACCACAACCTGCACTCGATCAATCACTTCCACATCAGCGAGACGCCCTGGTTCAAGGACCTCGGCCTCGACGAGCGGGTGACCTACATCACCCCGCGCTACGAACTGGGCCAGGCGCATTCGGACGGCTCGGCGCTGGTGCTGGGCCGCAACCTCGAAGAGTCCGTGGCCAGCATCGCGCGCTTCTCCAAGAAGGACGCCGCGACCTTCCGCGAATGGAACGAGATCGCCGAGAAGATCACCGCCGAAATCTTCCTGCCCGAGCGCTATTCCGCGCCGCTGTCGCAGGCCGAGCGCGACGCGCTCCTGTCGAAGACGGCGCTCGGCCGCAAGTTCCTCGAAGTCACCGCCCGCGAGCCGCTCGAAGTCGTGCGCGAGCTGTTCGAGAACGAGCAGGTACGGCTGCTGTTCTTGTTCAAGGTGTCGCTGTTCGGCACCTGGCTCGTCGATACGACGTCCAAGACCTCGCCGATGGGCTCGGTCATCCGCGCCTTCGATCTCGAAAGCGGCTACCAGCTCTGCCAGGGCGGTTCGTTCAACCTGGCGCGCGGCCTGATGGAAAGCTTCATCGCCGCCGGCGGCACCTATCAGCCGCAGGTCAACATCGCGCGTATCGTCATCGAGAACAACAAGGCGACCGGGATCGAACTCGCCGACGGCCGCACGGTGCGGGCCAAGCAGTTCGTCGCCTCGACCATCGACGTGCATCAGACCTTCGAGAAGCTGGTCGGCCGCGAACAGCTGCCCGCCGACTATCGCGCCAAGGTGGAGAAGTTCCAGTACACCAAATGGAGTCTCTACGGCCTCCATCTCGCGCTCAACGAAAGCCCGCGCTTTGCCGCCGAGAAGTTCGATCCGAACATCAATCGCGTGCAGAAGTGGAGCATCGGCGCGGAAACGATGGACGACCTCTTCTCCGCGCACGAGGACACCAAGGCCGGGCGCGTGCCGAAGGTCATCCAGTTCGGCGCCGGCCCCTTGAGCCTGCTCGATCCGACGCAAGCACCCCCCGGCAAGCACACGACTTATGCCTGGCACGTGCTGCCGATCGACCCGGACATCGGCGATCAGAGCTACGAGGACTTCAAGGAAGAGTTCGCCGACAAGATCCTCGAGACCTGGGCCAAGGTCTGCCCGAACATGACATCGAAGAACGTGCTCGGGCGCTACATCTACACCGGCCGCGAATATACCCAGGAACTGATCAACATGCGGGACGGCGACATCTTCATGGGCGCCTTCAATGCCGACCAGGTGATGTACAACCACTTCGGTTACCGCTCGCCGATCTCCAATTTGTACATGGCGGGTTCGGCCGGCCATCCCGGCGGCGCCATCTCGGGCGGCGCCGGCTATATCAGCGCCGGTATCATCGCCGAGGATCTCGGGATCAAGCCGTGGTGGACGCCCTGGGATGCCCGCCGCGCGCTCGAGGCGCATGTCCGGAAGAATGCGGCATAAATGCTAAGTTAATTCGGAAAATTGGCTTTAGCGAACAACATGAAACTCATGACGCGCGGCGTGCCGGAGCTTACACTCCGGGCGCCACGCGCCTACGCCGCCTTGGCGCTCGCGAGACCATGAAAGCAATTGTATGACCGACCTCAACAACATCGTCTTCCCCTCCCTCAAGGAGCGCGTGGTGATCATCACCGGCGCCGGCCAGGGAATCGGCCGCACCTTCGCCAAAGCCTTCGCAATGGCCGGGGCGCGCGTCGTCATCGCCGAACTCAACGAGAACAAGGCGGCGGCGGTATCCGAAGAGATCATGAAGGCCGGCGGCGAAGCCTTCGCCGTCACCACCGACGTCGGCGACGAGGGCTCGGTCAAGGAAATGGTCGAGGTCGTCGAGGACGAATACAATCGCATCGACGTGCTCATCAATAACGCGGGTCTGTTCTCGACCCTCGAAATGCGCCCCTTCGACCAGATCCCGCTGCACGAGTGGGAGCAGGTGCTGCGCGTCAATCTCACCGGCCCGTTCCTGTGCGCGCGCGCCGTGCTGCCGGCGATGCGCCGCGCCAAGTGGGGCCGCATCATCAACATGGCTTCCGGCGCGGTGCGCTTGGGCCGCCCGAACTATCTCCATTACATCGCCAGCAAGGCCGCGCTCAGCGGCATGAGTCTGTCGATGGCGCGCGAGCTCGGCGGCGACGGCATCACCGTGAACGCCATTCTCCCGGGCGCCACGTTCACCGAGATCGAGCGCAAGACCGTCACGCCGGAGCAGAAGGAACGCATCGTGGCGATGCAGTGCATCCCGCGTCCGGAAGCGCCCGAGGATCTGGTCGGCGCGGCGTTGTTCCTGGCGTCCGAC
>Ga0180216_1001641_pt1 | contig 19607 bp, 8 predicted proteins | sample eDN3rd37CBELigMG_FD_128879 | JGI IMG/M metagenome (GOLD analysis project Ga0180216, IMG submission 128879) | Enriched Miracle-Growth compost microbial communities from Emeryville, California, USA - eDNA 3rd pass 37_C BE-Lig MG (version 2)... ...
ACGTGCAGTTCCTCCCGGCGTCCGACGACAGCAGCGATGCCGGTCAGAAGATCGACGACGTCGCGTACAGTGCCGTTCTCGATGAGGGGAAGCATCGACATTGTGGTGTCGATGTCGACCTCGATCCGAACCTGCCTGGACTCCGGCAACCGGTCCACACCGAGCACTCCTCGGGCGGCCGAGCGCGCTCGCGCACCGAGTTCGTTCAGCGGGACGTCGACCGCGGTCTTGCGCGCGCGGACGACGAGCCGATCATCGGCCGGGCTGATGGTGGCAAGTTCGACATGGTGCAGTCCCGACACGTCCAGGGGCGTGAGCTCGGCCCGATCCGGGTCGACGGCATTCGTCGTGTCCACTGCGACGATCGCCTGTAGCACTGTGCCCTGCGGGAATCCTGAGTCGTTCCCAGGAGTAGCGACCACGACGACATCCCTGTCGATCCGCGGCAACACCACGAAGCCGGGTTTCGGATGCAGCGCAGGTGGTAGGTCCTGGCCGTCTGCGGTCGTCGCACGAACGACCACCGGAACGTCGAGCGCTGTGACGGTGACGGCCAGCGGTTGCCGAGGCAACTCCACCCGCCCTGCACCGTCGAGTACGTAACCCGGCATCAGATCGATCCTCTCGGTCCGGAAATCACACGTTCGGCGTCCGCCAGCCGCTGGTCGAACCACCACACGACGAAGGCTTCGTAGGCCTCGCACACCCGGCCGGCATCGCGGCGACCGCGAGCTCGCAGTTCGGCGTGGATCGTCGTCATGACAGCCCCGGGTCCTCGGAACCACGACGCGGGCAACAGGCGTGTCACAACTTCGTCGAGCAGTCCCTGCCGGCCACCCTCGGACTCGATCACGAGCCGAGTCAGCAACTCGGTCTGCGCCGATAGTCCACCCGCCCTCGGTGCTCGGGGCGAACTGAACACCGCGTGCGCGAGCAGCCACTCGACTTCGATGACACCGGATTCGACGAGTTCGACGATCGACTCGACGGCATATCTCCCTTCGGTCGCAACAGCGTCGACGAGTGCGTCCTGGTGTGTCGCCGGCAGGTCGAGTTCCGCCAACGGATCTCGGTGCGGTCGTGCACGTGCTCCCAGGAGAAAGACGACAAGTCGCGCGAGCACGTCGCTCGGAAGGTCGGCTGCGTAGTGTCGGGCGTAATCGGTGAGTACCGGTAGTCCGTCCTGCTGCCAGGCCCGATCGAACTCGGGCCCTCCGACGGTCGACCAACTCTCCTGCCAACGGATCGCGGCCCAGCTCTCTGCGAGGGCATCAAAATACCGATGCCCATGCCAGCGTCCCGTCAGCTCACCGCGACGTACGCGGATCAGGTGAGCGGCGACGGCTTCGACATCCGACGCCCATGCGCTGCACACGACCGCGTCCTGCAGATAGCGCGGCGCGACCACCCGGGGAAACGTCTCGATTGCCTGACGCCATTGAACGGCAGTCCATTTCTGTGCTGTGATGACCTCATCCAAGCTGTCGACACTCACAATGCCGTCTTCGAGTTCGAAGAAGGCACGCCACGACGCGACCGTCGCCAGATCGCTGCGAACACGCCCACCGTCGGCGGTGAGACCGAAAACTCCTTCTGCAACAAGGACACTCACCGGCGACGTAACGACCGAACTGTCCGCCGCGAGCTCGTCGAATGTCGGCCGCTCCCTCATGCTGCTTGCGACCCATGCGAAGACCGAACGCTCCAAGCGGCGCCCCAGTGGTCGGGCGAGGAAGTCGGGATGCGTGACTACCGCTGGCTGCACGAAGTCGACACAGGTGCTCTCCCCCACCTCTCCGATCTCGGCGACCACCGCAGGTCCTGCCTTCGGATCGCACAGGACGGGCACGACCGCGAGTTCGAGAATCTCGAAAACGCGATCCTCACTGCGTGCGGTGAGGAGTCCTGCTCGCACCACCACGTCGATCGTGCGTAGAGCTTCCACAGTGACGTCGATGCGGTTGCTTCCCGCGCCCACCTGGTGTCGAAGCCGGTCGATTGCGCGCTCTGCCGCGGTGACGAGTTCCGGTGCGCGATCGCAGTGATCGAAGAACTCGCGACGCATCGGGTCGGCACTCGCGATCCATCCGACCTCGTCGAATGCGCGATGCGCAAAGACCACGGCGGCGAGAGTGCGCACCGCCGGCGCCAGGGTGTCGTCGCGTGACCAGCGATCGAGTCCTCGAGCCGCGTCCTCGGTGCTGTCGCCGAGGTTGTGTTCCACAATGTTGGCGATCAGTGCCGCCCATTCCGTTCCTGCGACCGTCTCCGGACTGTGTTCCAACAGAATCGTCGTCGCTTCGTCGAGAGCGTCGTGGAGTTCGTCGTCCGACACCACAGCCATCGCCAACGGCCACATCGGTGCGAGACCGTCGTCGCCTACTTCCGCTGCGATGGCGTCCTGACAGGCAAGCGCACGTCGTGCGGGGTCTTCCTCCACCAAGATCGTCTGGGCGAGCAGCGACCACGGAGTCACCGGCACAAGATCACCGTTGTCGACACAGTGTGGTTCGCCGTCGAGCTCGCCGAGATCGGGCGACTCGTCTTCTCCGAAGACGACGCATCCGGGTGTATCTCCGGGCAGATCGTCGAGCGGTACTGCGATCAGGTGTGCGCCGCACGCGACAGCGTCGTCCACTGCGTGTAGCCGATCGAACGTCGACCACCCGAACCGCCGGCTGGTGCCGGACGACATGAAGTGCGACACCGATGCGATCCACAGCGCGGCACGGTGCGGATCCCGACAACCGAGAACCACCGGCTGCCCGCCTTCGAGCGCTCGTGCCACTGCATCCAGAAGAACGCTGAAGGCACCCACGCGCCATGTGTCCGGATCGAGCAGGAAATCCAAAACGGCGTCGCGGGAGACGAGATCACTCGGTTCCGGTTCGGTGGGACCGAGAGTTGCTGCAGCCACCTCGTCCGCACCGTAGGGCACGAGCCAACCCGACGAACCCCACCGCTCGATCGGACGCCCATCGGCCGCTTCGCCACCGACACGATCGATGAGACAGTGCGCGAAGACATTTCCGGGTCGTCCCGACGCATCCGCACCGGCCGGAACCGTGTGCCAGTACATACCGGTACGCCCTGCCCCGGGCGCGTACATCAACCGTCGTGGGCGATTGCGAAGCTCCTCCGCATTCGGGAAACGAGGGATCGGAGGTATCGCGTCGAATCGGGTCACGATCCCCGCTCGCAACCGTTCCTTCTCGTCCGCGTAGAGGTCGCCGGTGGTGTCCTTGACCTGCCAACCTCCAGCGGTCGCAGTACCCGGACGGTCGAAGGAGGTATAGGTGAGCTGGCCGAACCTCGGGCGTTCGGTGTCGTGGGCGCTCACGTCACTCCAGCGGGTCGTCGATCGGACGCCGGTTGATCAGATCGAGGTTGATCTGCTCCACCGGCGGGTCGAGCAAGGCGATGGTGCGCGCCTTCTCGGGTCGCACATCCGCGAACACGCGCACGAATCCCCTCGGGTCGCTCAAGTCGACCATCCACGGCTGAGACCACTCGCGACGCAGGCCGTTCGGATGGAAGCTCCGCGCTCCCGGTTGCGTGCCACTGCCTCCGCGGACCTCGAGCGGTTGACCGTCCCGCGCACTCAGCGGCAGCCGCCTGAGATTGTGCACGATGAGGAAGGGTGGTGCGGTGGACAATTCGATCTCCGACGCCAACCGGATGGCCAGGGCCAGTCCTCCACCCGGAGCAGGCCGGGATTCGATCGTGTACTGGATTCGCAACAGTCCCGGATAGTCGACGGTGGACGGCTTACCGACGATGCGTTCGCCCGCCGTGTAAGCGATGGCGACGACATGCACGGCGCATCCCTGCTCGGGAAGCTGGTCCCGCAGATGCAGCCCACCGTCCCGCTCGTACTGCGAGCGGGAGATCTCCGCGACCGGTCGCTGCTCGATGGCGTGTTCGGCAGGCACCTGTGCCGCGCTCACGTAGACCGACACCGACGCTGCCCCATCCGGCCACGGAAAGGTCACCACCTGCTCGGTGCACCGCTCGACGATGCGAACACCCTCGAGCGCCGGGAGCGGCCGGGTCGCGATGACGGTACGACCCACCTGCACCTGCCCGTCGAGAACGGTCACCGGAGTGAAGTAGGCACGCACCCACCCCCGCGGCCACGACACGTTGGCCATGCTGTGGAGGCCCTGCGAATCGATGACGACCGGGTGCACGAGCCGCGCGGACGCGGGAAGCCCACCGGAGACGTCCAGGGCACTCGCTTCCAGGAGTTCCCGGTCGATGCCCGCCTTCGGCGCGGTCTCCGTGCGGTACATGACCACGCTGCCGATGTCCGGCGGGGTCCACCCCAGGTCGAAATGGAGACCGTCGTCGTGCTCGTGAGTGGTGACCTGCAGATCGGTGACCGGTTCGAGGACGGCGGAGACGAGCACCTCGGCCTGCGCCGCCGGCGACAGACGCGTCTGCCCGTCCACCTCGATCTCGCAGATCGCGCGGTACAGGTAGCGGTGACCACGCAGTGCATCACGGTCGACGAATCCACCGAAGTTCGGTTGATCGGCAAGGATCCGGTAGCGCGGGTCGTTCGTGACGGGCGACCGACCGTCGAGCGGGATGCGGAGGACCCGCACACGGGAAACCCCCGGCCACACCGACCACTGGCCGATCACCGCACCGTCGTCCTCGATGACGACGAAATCCTGGACTGCACTGAGGACATGTCCTTCGGAAATGAGCACCGGCTGGCGTTGCGCGGCATCGCGCTCGTTGCTGCCGATGTGTGCCCACACCTGCAGATGACGCACCGCTGCTGCCGCAGGTTCGATATCGACGATCATCGAGCCACGGGTGACGCCGACGAGTCGCCCTGCCTCGGGCTTGTAGGCCCGATGGGTCTCCCCCGACACCACTCGATACAGCACCGTAGTTCCGGACCGCCCGGGCAGCGGTGTCCACTCGATGCGGTGCCCACCTCGCGGTTCGGCGGTGATGGCGAGCGAACCGACCTCGTACTCCGACTCGCCGTGCAGATACTCGCAGAAGTCCTCGGTTCCGAGGTCGACCAGGAATTCGCTGCCCGGAAGCGGCTCGACCGGCGCGACCACCGGTTCGGGCTCGGGCTCCCGCGTCGCGGAGGTCGTCTCGGACGGAGCTGTGTCGGGGCTCTGCGCGGCGGCTGAGGTGAGCGCTTCGACGAGACCCTCGACGAGAGGCTTCGCGTGGCGAGGGAGCATCGACTCGATCTCGGCGACCGTGCGCCGATTGGTCCGGACGATCTGCTGCAGATGGGTGTCCTTGATCAGTCCCGGCCGCAGTCGACCCTTGTCGATCTCGGTCTGCCGCCACTGCTGCAGCGCTTCGATGACACCTTCCGACACGGAAATCCTCGCTCTCAGAAGTTGATGCCGTCGACGGCAGGCGCGATGTATGAAGTTCGACCCGACTTGTCGGCGGGCGATTCCTCGCGCTGCGCGGGACGCAGATCGATATCGGGGATCTCGTGGATCTCCTCGGTCCGGACATCCTTCGACGTCGGTCGGGCGAGATCCTCGGCAGAGATACCCTCGGTGAACTGGGTGGTGACCGCGACGAGTCCGCAACCGACCCGTGTCCGTGAGTAGAGCTCACCGGCCACCGCCGAGGCACCGCGCATCGTCGCAGTGTCGGTGAAGGCCGCGCGGTCGAGGAAGCCACCCTCGGTCGGCACCCCGACTCCGGCGAGGAAGTCGTCGATACCGGAGCGATGGACGGTGCCGTCGATGCGGTACTCGATGACGTCGAGAAGGTCACGAGCGAGTTCGGTGCGAGGACCGGTGAGTTCGCTCATCGCCCGCTGCCAGAGCACCGCCGCACCTGTGGACTGCACCCGACCGCGGTAGAACATGAGCGACCATTCGTCGAGGGGAGAGCCCGAGCCGGCACCGGCCTTGGTGGTCAGCAGGCTCGGGTCGCGGGTGATGTCGTGTGCTACCCCGCCGAGAGCCACACCGGATCCTGCCGAGACCGTGTCCCATGGTTCGGTGAGCCATCCGACGGTGAACAGATCCTGCCGTAGCTGATCGGCGACGCGAGCGATCTTGTCGTCGTCGGGACTGCCGGATCCGATGGCACTGTGGCGCGGCAGACCCCAGTCGATCCGCCGGCGAGCAGTCAGGACGTGCTTCGGCACACCGAGGGGCCGGGCTAGGAAGGCGCCGAGCGCGCGGCTCCACGACAGGTACTGCCGGTAGGCGCCGGTCAGAACCTCGATCTCACGCAGAGCCGCACGAAGATTCACTCGGTCGGCCTCGTTGGCGGCGGTGATGGCTTCGCGGCTCGCCAGCAGATCCTCGAGGTATTGCTGCGCCTTCTGGCAGATCAGCGTGACAGCAATGGCCCACCCGATGACACACAGGGCGATGATCGGGCCGCCCGCCCACCAGGAGATGAACTCCTTCCACGCGAGGACACCTGCCAGCACGCCCAGCACGAGCGCGATCAACGTTGCGATACGCACGCGCCAGAACATCCGCCTCTGAACCTCGGCGCTCTCCTCTGCAGGGTCACGCAGGGCTTCGACACCCTTGATCCGCTCGAGCAATGTGCCCGCTTCGGTGATGTCCGCGCTGAGCCGGCTGGTGAGAATGGAGCCGAAGGACACCGCGAAGCTGTGGCGCCGCTTGGCGGCCCACGTCTGGATCGCTGCGCCGGTGCGTCGCGCGTCGAGGCCGATCACCGGATCCTGCTCGAGACCACGAAGTGTGGTGCGGATCTCCTCGACACCGAGGATGTCGGGGGCCTCGGCCACGTGCAGCTGCGTCGTGGCGGAGACGACGCCGGGGATGTCGGTGAAGTCGTCATCAGGACCGGGCACGATGTCCGCTGCCGACCGCAGGACGGCACGATGCGCACCCACCTGGATCGGGGGCAGACCCGCCGATCGTTCACTGGCGTCGGCGAGTGTCAGCGCACCCCTGGCGTAATCCCGCCACAGGGCCGACAGGTCGGGCGCTGCTACTTGCGGCGTGCCCTTCGCCTCGTCGAGCGCCGCGCCGAGCTGACGCGAGGCCGATTCGTACTCGGTCCACGATACGCGTTGACCGTCGGCGTCGACACCGCCCACGAGGACCCGGTATGCGCCGGGCGTCGATCCGAACAGTGCTCGCTGCGCGGCGGAGGCCACTGACGTCGAGGCACGGTGGATCGCCCGGGTGATGAGGAGGGACGGAGCATTCTTCAGCACCGCGAGAAGAAAACGTCCGGTCATCCGCACCGCGTCCATGAAGGTGATGGCGCGGACGTCCCGCTTCGGGGGCGCGCTCTTTCGCGGACTGGTCAGCAAGTGTCCGTGCTTGACCCACGCGGCGTGGGCCATCTGCCGGGTCGCTGCCGGAACATCCTCGGCGTAGAGCACCGCGGTGCCCGCGTCGCGCGGAAGCGGGAGCTGTCCGTCGAACTCCAGCAGTTCGGAGTGCAACCGGTGTTCGGCGTGCGAGGTGTCGAGGCGGCGGTAGAAGGACCGCACCACGCGCAGCGAGTTGCCCGGCAGGACGGGAGCATCGTCGAACGGGGTGTGCTCGATGTCCGTCCACAGTCCGGCGATGCCGGCGATCACCGGCGCGGCCTGACGCCCCACGTCCACCGGATCGTGCGTTGCCGTCAGCGACTCGTGGCCCATGCCGGGTCCACGGGAGTCCTCCGGTGCGACGAGCAGGTTGTGCCAACCGGCCAGAGCGGGGATCGCGGAAGCAGACTGCTCGTCGGCAGGACGACGCAGCAGAACCCGCAGACGCACGCACCGCGCGCCTCCGGAGTTCGACGACAACAGCTCGGCGAGCATCGTCTCGGTGGCCAGACGTACCGGTACAGCGCCCGGCCCACTCGGCACCAGGACGCACAGGCGAACCAAGTCGTAGTGGCGTGATGCCAAGACGTCCTGGAGGGTGACCGACCGGGAGATTCCTCGCTCGGTCTCCACGGCCGGCACCCGGGTTCCGGCGCCATCGATCTCGGAGTCGTCCACCCACACGAACGAACCCACGAGCTCCGCTGTCGAGAGGTCGCGCAGGACGTCCCGAACGCCGGCAGCCGGACCGACCGAGCCGACGAAGACCGTCAGAACGCCCTTGTTCTCCGTCGCCATCTCAGAACTGCCCCATGTCCGGGATCCGGAAGGTCTGCGCCGAAGTGGTCGCGGTGCTCACGGCGGGAGTGACAGTGTCGACGTGCTCGGGCTGCTCGGCGCGAGCCTTGCATTCCTCGACCAACGCGATGAGTTCGCCTGTCGCCCAGTACACATCGGCGGCGATGTCGCGGTAGATCGGGGTCTGGGACGCCTGCTCACGCACCGTGATGGTCGAGAACACACCTCCGCCGGGTGCCCCCTCCCGCCCCGGTGCCAGATAGTGCTGGCCGGTCAGATCGCGGACCTTCGTCAACCAGGCGATCGCGTTCTTCGCACGTGCATCGATCGAGACACCCGCGCCGGTGTCGGCGACCTGGGACTGCCAACCGGTTCCCGTGTCGCCGGTGCGCAGCCAGTCGGTGAGCACGGACTTGGCCGACACCTCGAGGATGCCGCTCGCCGGCTTCTCCGCCGACGCGTCGTAGATCCCTCGCAACGCGCGGTAGGGAGCCATCGACGACATGACGGGCGACTCGTGCGAGCGTGCCATCGCGATCAACACCGATTCCATGACGGCGGGAAGCCAGTCGTTGTTTGCGAGGAAGCGTGCCGGCGGGGTGAGCAGCGGGTTCGGGAAGTCCACCCAACTCGACGTGGCGCCGTCCCATACGCGGACCGGCTCGTCGTAGGGCTCGGAGGGCAGACGCAGTCGACCCGTCACCAGACCGAGGAACCACCCGGCGGTCATCGCGCGCCGTTCGCTCTCGTGCATCGGCAATGATGCGGCGAGCGGACGTGCACGACGCCACTGCCAGAACGCTTCCTGCTGCGCGGGGGTGGAATCCGCCCACTGCTTCGCGGCCGGAGCAAGCACGGAATCGTATGCCAGCGGGGAGTAGTTCGGATACGAGCCGAAGATGTCGATGCGGGTGAGCTTGTCCTCCTCGGACAGCAACCGGACGAACTCCGACCGGGTCTCGTGATCGATCATCGGGTTCTTCTGCAACACCTGCGACAGAGCATCCGCCACAGGGAGATTGAGGAACGGGATCGACGTGAACTTGTAGCGGTACTCGATCTGCTGACCGGGATGCAGCGCCTCGAGGGCCTGCTGGTTCACACTCGCCAACGGTCGAGCGAGCGAGAGCGCCTCGACGAACTTGGAGCGAAGACGCTCGCGTCGCTCGTCGAGTGCGTACTCGGGCACCGAGATGTCCTCGATGTACTCACGCAGGGAGACCCGGCAGAACCTGTCGAACGACTCCCCCGTCCTGGCCACGAATTGCCTTGCACGTTCGAGCAGTTCGGCCGGTCGCACGTGCACGTCGAACCGCGCGGCGGAGGGCACAAGAGCTTCACGGGTACCGGGATCGAACGGAAAGGCACGGGTGCGCCATGCCGAGGTGCGTTCGAGCAGCGGGTACTCCTCCCCCGGCGGCCGGCTGCCGTCGATTGTGGTCCAGATACCGGTGACCACCTCGGCGACCGCGCGATTGACGGCCTCCTCGAACGGCGGAGTGCCCAGACCGTCCGACGCCACTGCGAGCGGAAGGTCGGACCGGTACTGGTCCATGAAGTCGGCCGAGGGAGTGAGCATCACTTCGTTGTTGGCCTCGGCGAAACGCTTCGGGACGCGATCGCTCTTGTCGGCCGGCCAGGCACCGTACTGGTCCGTGGCAAGGCGGGCCAGTCCGACGTCGCTCGCCGGCTTGCTCCGCGCCTTGCGCAGCGCGGTCTGGGACTCGTTGAGGGCGTCGAGCAGCGGCTTGAGGATTTCCGGCACGAGTGCGGCCGCGACCTCGGAGACCTTGCCGGACAACGACGCATACAGCTGGCGGTAGACGTTGTTGCTGCAGGTGGAGATCACCCGCTCGAGGAGGTCGGCGTCGCTCTCGATGTTGCCCTTGAGCGCGGAGAGCATCTGCAGGGTGTCGGCGGACTGGACGGTGATGTCCTCGGGCGCGTGGCGCGAGAGTTCCTCGGCACCGGCCCGGATCTGGTCCTTCACCAGGATCGACAGCCTGTTGACCACTGCCGTCGCGTAGGGCAGTCCGAGGTCGGCGACCGCCTTGGCCACCTGCTGCTCGATGCGCTGCGCCAGTCCTCGGTGCCACTGGAAGGCGTGACCGAGCGCATGCTGCTCGGCCGAGTTCACCAGTGCCTGACGACGCGCCGCGAGTGCTCGCCGGACCTCGGGAACCCACTGCGACGCGCTCAGGCCACTGCCGGACGGAAGGTAGGCACGCAGCTCGGTTTCCACGATCTGACGCGCCATCCGCTGGGCTTCCGCCGACGGAAGAACGCTGTCGGTCAACCACGGTCCGACACCGACCTGCGCTCCGGCAGGATTGTTCTGCATGACCGGCAGTCCCATGTTCGTCAGCAGTGTCTGCCACTGGCTGTCGAGGATCGCATTGACCTGGTCCTCGTCGGAGGCGACGCTGGCCGCGTTGCGGTGGCCGTCGAGCAGGCGATCCACGGTGCTGCGTGCCAGTCGCTGAGCGGAGTACTCGGCGTAGCGGTCGCGTCCCATGCTCAGGCTGGAGAACCCGTAGGTGCCCCACGGCAGGTTGTCCCATTGCCCGCCCCAGCCGATGTTCTCGCGCTGGCCGGACAGACCCGCGCCGTTGGTCAGGTCGTACTGCACGAACTGGCGGGTCGCGGCGCCACTCATCATCATGCCGGCGAGACCACGCGCGAGACCGCGGTAGATCGCCTTCTGCGAGCCGTCGCCGAAGGGTGCACCCTCGACGCCCACGCGGCGACCGACCGGGAACACACGGGCGAAGGGCACCTTCTCGCCTTCGCCGGCCTGCTGGCCGAGGGCACGCAGGATCTCGACGTCGTGCTCTCGCGCGGAGCCGAGCTGGCTGGCGACGATCTCGCCGAGCATTGCGAGCGCGTTCGCGCGCACACCGGTCGTCGCGCTGCGGCCGAGGCCGTCGAAGATGTCGGGGGCCACCATGAACACGCCCATCAGGCGCGGGTCGAGCTTGGGGATGAGAGTGAGGAGTCGGCAGATGTCCAGTGCCATCGATGCGCCGGCACCACCGGCCATCGACGAGACGACCAGGACGATCGGCGATTCCTCCTGCTCGAAGCTTCCGCCGCCGGGGATCTTCATGGCCGACATCTCGGTTGCCGTCTGCACCGTGAACAGCTGGTCCCATGCCTGCTGCAGCGTGTCGCGGATGCCGCCGGCCTTGCTCAGGGTGATCATGCGGCCGAGGGCACGGTACTGGCCGGCGCCCGAGCCGATCGGCACCGTCACCGCGGAGGGGTCACGGGGTGCCCAGGTCGCGATCTCGTGGAGGCTGTTCCGTGCGCCCAACTGGTTGCTCAGCGCGTTGTCGAGCACGGCATACGAATCGCCCTGCGGGCCGCTACCGAAGTAGTAGCCGCCCTGGTCGCGCACGTTGCCCAGACCGTCCGGGCCGGCCTCTGGGGCGGTGGGCACGTCGACGCTGACGAACTGCCAGCCGCCCGGGATCTTGTCGATGCCCACGGCGGCGAGATCGGACCGGAGCTGGTCCATCATGTACGCGAGGGTGACGGCACCGGATCCGCCGCAGCCAACTACCAGAAATCGCCTCATTGCGGTCCTTCCGAATCGAGATAGAGAGTTGTTGCGCGGCCGTCAGGAACCGGGCGGACGGAACGGGTCGAAGGGTTGTCCCGGCGGTGTCGAGCCGGGACCGGTCGGCGGTTGGCCACCGAAGCCGGGGCCACCGGTGAACGGCGGCGGAGCACCGAAGGTGGGAGCCGAAGGCGCCCCGGGTGCCGCGAACGGATCGAACGGAGACGCGGGGGCACCTGCCGTTGCCGGCTGAGGCGAGGTCGGGTTCTGTGGGGTGTTGCTGTCGGAACCCTGTGCGCGGGCCCGCAGGTCGTCGATGATCCGCGGTGCTCGCCGACCTGCCTCGTCCACGAGTCCCCGTACCCGTTCGTTCGACGCATTGGCGCCGACGAGCAGGAGCAGGACCGCCTCGTCGACGGGTCCATTCGGGTCGTGGAGCAGGACCCAGTTGTTGTGCACGGCGAGGGGCAGACGTGCCTGGCCGGTGCTGCGATCGGTAGCGGGAGTCGCACCCGAAGCGCCGAGCATCCCGTCGGCACGGACGAGGACGTAACCGGCTCCGACGGGCGCCCTACCCATCTTGGCTTCGAGGCGAGCTCCGTCGACGTCGAGGTTTCGAGCGGGCTTGTCGAGGTTGCGGACGATCTCTCGCAGGTCGTTGTCGTTGAGGGTGAACGGTCGACCGTCGCGCAACAGCCCGCCGTCGGACACTCGCACGAGGAAGCTCTGCGATTTGAGGGTTTCGGCCGGGATGCGAGACGCCCACCACTTGAGCGCATACAGGATGGCGAAGGGGATTCCGACGCCCAGGAGGAACACCGCCAGGAAGCCCAGCAGGAAACGTGTGGTGTCGAGCGGCTTGAGCAGATCCGCCGTGAACGGAACGTCGACGGGCATCGCGCGATCGGGCTCGCCTTCGGGGGCGATCATCAGACGGACCGCACCGTTGAAGGCACCGTTGCCCGCTTCGGGGACAGCGAGTTCGAGGGGCAGCGTGCCGCTCGTCCCTTCCTCGATGGTGAGGCAGTTCTCCGGCGAAGTTGCTCCACCCACGGAGAGTGCGGCATTTCCGACGCCATCGGGAATTGCATCGATACGAACAGGCGAGGCAGGGTCGACCCACACGCACCCGGGCCCCTGGATCACGAGCTCGCCGGGGAAGGTACCGGAACCTTCCACCTGCCCGAAGTCGATCCGGCCGGGCACCGTCGGGTAGCCGATCGGCGGAGCCAAGCTCAGCGGCACGTCCACATACTGCGGCGTGAGGTCGGTGCCGGGAGCGATCACAGAACCCGACTCGTCGGTGGCGTCCGCCGTGGTCACTTCGAGGACGAGACGCAGTGTCGCCTCACCGGGCGCGACGTTCGTCAGGTCCAGCTCGATCGGTTCACCGATCGCGTCCTTGGACACGCCGGACGCCAACGTGTGATCCACCTGCGCCGTGTCGGTGAGCGACACGCCCAGGTACGCGGATCCGAGAAGCTCGGACGGGTCGATCTCCTCGCGGTCGGAGTCGACGATTCCCAGTCGGACCGCGGACGTGACCTCACCGGCGTGGATGGCGGTGACATCCTGACCGAGCAGCGCCGGGAACAGGTTTCCGGAGATATGGATGTTCGACTTGGAGCGGGCAGCCGGCTCGGACCCGTCGGGGTCGACGAACACGAGAGCCCACATGCCCTGCCACTCGCCGGCGGCGTTCCCCGGCTGCTCCATCGTGAACGACACCGAGCGATCGGAGAGCCAGCGGTAATCGACCGCGACGCCGTCGACCGACGAACTCGACTCTGCCGAGGTGTAGGCCATAGGAAGCTCTTCGCCACTCGGGTTGACGAGCGTCGGTACCAGACCTTCGGCATCGGCGAATCCGAGAACCGTGACGGAGCCGATCGAGTCGTCGAGCACGAAGCGGTGCTGCGCCTCCTCGCACACCTCGTAGGCGCAGACACCCGTCTCGTTCTCGAGCGGAGCCTGACCGGGGCTGCTGAACGCATCGAAGGCGAACAGCAGATCGTCGATGTTCTGTGCCAGGTAGAAGTCGCCCGGCGTGGGCTCCGTCCGCGCACCACACGCTTGACCGGCCACAGGCTCACCTGTCGCGATGGAGCGCATCAGATCGAAATCGGCGGCCTGTGCGGTGCCGTTGGCGAGGCCCACCGCGAATGTCGCGATACCGGACGACCGCAACTGGTCGGCGACGCCTGCGGGTCGGCAGATCGACTCGCGTGCCGCGCCGACGACCTGAGTGACACCTTCGTCAGTGGACAGCGAAAGACCCGGCGCATAGGGCTTTTCCCCATCGCGAGCCGTGAAGTCGAGTTTGCCGTCGGAGAACCAGGCAATGGCCTGGCACGACGTGGAGCCTCCGGACGAGTGCTCTGCCAGTGCGCCACGGGCGCCGTCGAGCGCGAGCCAGTAGTCGGTGTCGAGTCCGGACGTCCGTGAGCGGAAAGCATCGACCTCGGATTGCAGTCCGCCCAGCGTTCCGGGCTCCAGACGGGTCCACGGCGCATGCATCGTGAACTCGGAGGAGAAACCCGCCACGGCAACGTCAAGCGCGACACCGGCGGACGCGCCGAAGGAAGCAAGCTGGCCGAGAAGATAATTCGCAGCTTCGACGCGAGCGGCATCGGGGTCCGACTGCTGCAGGCTGCCCGATTCGTCGATCATCAGGAGCAGGTCGCCCTCACGCTGCGACGCCAAGCAGCCACCGAAGTCGGCCACCGCGGTCTCACGGGGTTGGCCGGACGCCGTTGGCGCGATCAGCAGGCAGCCGAGGAGAACGATGATGACGGTTGCAAGCTTCTTCACAGTCGACCGAACCAATCCGCAATCTGCCATGCGCCGAGGAGCACTCCCGCCGCCGCGCATGCGACGGTTACCCAATAGATGACCTGTGCCGCTTTCGACGGCTGGTAGACCGGAAAAGCACGTTGCTTCGTGTCCGCGATCATGTACGTGGCGAGAAGCAGAGCAGCGATCGGGCCTGCGAGTGCCCAGCCCGCGAGACCGAACCCAACGGAGCCGAGCGACACAGCGATGATCGCCAGAACTACGCCCACGACGGCGACCGCGCACGCCGCAACCACACGGCCGACGGGGGTCTTGCCCTGCGAGAATCCGGACGAACGCACCGGCTGTTCGGAAGCGAACACATCGGTGGACGCGAACGCCGGCGACGACGCTCCGGGACCGAACGGGTCCGGATTGGAACCGAACGTCGGAGCGTTCCCCCATGCAGGTCCGCTCGGGGTCGTCGATGGTGTGTCTATCCCGTCTCGCGAACTCGAGTACTCGCTGAAATCGAACGGGTCGGACGGTGACTGCACAGGCTTCTCTCGGGGGCTAGCTTCGGACCGATTCCTGAGCGAGCGCACCCCGGCAGGTATCGGCGTTATTGATACTTCAATCGGGGGACACCCGCACCCCGTTACGAGCGCTGATGGGATCGTTACCCCAACGTAATATCGTGCGCAGTTGGTCCCGTCGATGCAGAGGATTTGGTCCCCATCGGCCAGGCGGAGCACATCCTTCACTCCCAAGAGATCCCCACTGCAACCACTGCGCGAGGCGTCCATACACGCGCCCAATGTCGGGATCATGAAAAAAACCAGAAGCATGTCCACGCGGTCCGAATGCGGACCGTTGATCCCCCAAGTTCTCAGCAGTCGAACCCGCGTCGGCGACGCAGGCCTCGCAGTTTCCCATGGGAGACCCCACGATGAGGCGCCGCCGCCACCCAGTACGATGCGCGACGGGTCGGGAACCCCGGAGCGCCTTGATCGGCGTCTCAAACCAGGAGAGTTGATTGTCTCGACATTGGCGCAAGCCAGCCTTGATCGGCGCTGTCTCCCTACTAAGCACAATTATGGTGGCATGCAGCAATGAACCCGGCGATGAACTACCGGATGCGCTGGTGATCGATTCATCGATTACCGAGCAGAATCCGGTTCTCTTGAAATTGAACGACGTAGCCGAGTTCAAAATCTATTACTACACCGAAACCGCAACGAATATCAACGACGGAGAGTTGGTACATCCCGGAGGCTTCCAACCTAACGTGAGCTGGAGCCTCATAGTCGATGAGGAAGTCGAAGCCGCGGAGGGCGTCCAGTTGGCTTTCCGCGCGAAAGTGGAACTCCTGCATGATGGGGCACCGATCGACAGCTACTACCAGTACCTCGGCAAAGACGTGACTAAGAACGCCATGGTTCACAATCGAAAATTGGGGCCCAACGCATACGGCTGGGCAGCCAGCCCTTACAAGGCACCGATGCTGAGCGACGGTTCCACCGAGGTAATCACCAGCAGAGCCGGTACAGACTTCGAATTCCGATTCTCAGAAATCGAGATCGGCACGGAATCCTTCACACCCTCAGAGATCATCAAGCCGTCGCGGCCCACAGCACCGACCTTCGAAGACACGGTTGATGGGCAATTCAACAAGCTGGTCTACGAGAAGCAGTGGTCGATCCCTTCGCCGTACAACGACCAAACCGATGACAACGGGAAGCCAGTTACCAAGGAACGCGTCCCCGCGTTTGCGATCCGAAGCCTCTTTCGCCAAATCGGCGAACGGGACGACAGCTCAGCAAGCCCATGGTCTCCCAGCCAACGTATGGAAAATTGGACGACAAAATGGCATCCAGATTTGATCGCAGCGGGCGTCGAAATGCTAGGCGACGACACCATCAAAGAGACCTGGCAGCGGATCCTGGACGGGAACGTTGAGCGCTGGTTCGGGAACGGTACTTGGATCGTCGGCTACGGAGAAAAGCAAGTTCCTCCGGGGACATACCAGGTCACCGCACCCGCAGGCGAGCTGATCGAAAACGGTTACTGGGCACGAACTTCCCCCTCAGGCCAGATCATCGACAACGACTTCGTGTCGTCTGCACAGCAAGTCACAGTCACGATCGCACCCACAGACGGGCAGTTCGAGACCTCCCGAATGGGTACGTGGAGGCCAGTGAACTAACCGGAGTGACGCGGGTGGGGCTGCAGACCAGAAGCGCCCCACCACGCCGTCCCGGAATCAGCAACCGAGCACCTTGCGTCGTTATGGCAGCCTTGCTGAAGAACCGAGCGCGGTTCCGATCCACATATGGGTAACGGTCCCGGATCACCAGCGGCATAACCGCGTCTGGACGGCATCCTTTAATCGCAGCTGTAATGTCAAGACGTGTGACACATGAGGCCCCTGATCGCCTAGCAGTTACTGTCGCATCGTGACCGCTCCCGCCACGCCCATCGAAACTGACGAGTCGAGTAAGAACACCCGACGTCATCTTTCCGTCTTCGGCCTCGACTTCGTCGGCCTCGTCGTCGCCCTGTTCTTCTTCGCGTGGAGCCTGAGCCCCTCCCTCATCCCCCGCGAGTGGTATTTCCAGGGACTCATCAGTGGCGTGACGGGCATCGTCGGGTACGGCATCGGCGTGCTTGTCGCCTTCCCCGCACGGCGGTGGATCGCCCCGCATCTCACGTGGTGGCGCCGGCGCCACACGGTCCGGCGCATCGCCGAGGTGGTCGTCGCTCTCATCGCGGTGGGAACACTTCTGGGGAGTCTGCTCGCCGCAGCGGGATGGCAGAACGAAATCCGTGCCCTCATGGGCATCGAGACCACAACGGGCTTCGCGTATCTTCGCACCGGACTGGTGAGCGTCGCGGTCTTCGCTGCCCTCCTCTACATCGCACGCGGATTACGGTGGGTCGGACGACGCTTCGCGGAGTTCCTCGCGACCCGCCTGCGTGTTCCGGTCGCCGCGGCCGGTGTCCTCGCGCCGGTGATCCTCGTTCTCGCGGTGGTGGTATTCGTCGACCAGGTTCTGCTCGCGAGCAGTTCTATGGCGGCACGCATCGTGTTCGCCGACGACAACAACAGCACCGACCCCGGTGTGGAGCAGCCCCAGATTCCCGAGCGGTCGGGCAGCCCGGCGTCGCCGTCGTCATGGGACAGCCTCGGCCGTCAGGGACGCACGTTCGTCGCCGGTGGGATGGACGCCGAGCAGCTGACCGAGCTGAACGGCGCACCGGCACTCGAACCCATACGGGTGTACGCGGGACTCGAAGCAGACGGCACCACCGACGAACAGGTGCAGTTGATCCTCGACGAGCTCGACCGCACGAAGGCGTGGGAGCGCGAGATCCTCGTGGTCGCCGGCACCACCGGAACCGGGTGGGTGAATCCGTTCGCCGCCGATTCGATCGAGGCGATCTACAACGGCAACTCGGCGATCGCCGCGATCCAGTACTCCTTCCTGCCGAGCTGGATCTCCTTCCTCGTCGACGGCTCCGCCGCCAAGGCCGCCGGCAACACACTGATCAACGGTGTCCACGAGCGCTGGTCGCAACTGCCGAAGGACCAGCGCCCGAAGCTCGTCGTCTACGGCGAGAGCCTCGGCTCGCAGTCGGCCGAGGCGGCCTTCGACGACCTCGCCGACATGCGCAGCAAGATCGACGGCGCGCTGTTCGTCGGACCTCCGAACTCGAACCAGCTGTGGCGCAGCATCGTCGACCATCGGGACCCCGGCAGTCCCGAGGTCCTGCCCGTGTACGAGGACGGTGTCGCGGTGCGGTTCGCCTCCGACCTGCAGACGCTCGAGGACCAGGAGGGACCGTGGAACGATCCACGGGTGCTGTATCTGCAGCATGCGTCCGATCCGGTGGTGTGGTGGGGACCGGGACTGCTGTTCGAGCGACCCGACTGGCTCGCCGAACCTCCGGGTGCGGATCGCTCACCGTCGATGCGGTGGTATCCGATCGTCACCTTCGCTCAGGTCGCGGCCGACATCATGGTCGGCACGTCACCACCGGTCGGTCACGGCCACAACTACGAGGACCTCATCCCCTACGGCTGGGCCGCCGTGACGTCCCCCGAGGGGTGGACGCTCGCCGACACCCAGCGGATCGCCGAGGCCGTCGAACAGTTGAACACCGCGGGCGAGTAGTCGAACACGGCACGCTGCCCGAGGTCTGCTAGCTTTTTCCTACGGCTTCGCATTCCGTCTCTTCGCCATGCCTTCCTGCGCTCTGGTACCGACGAAAGCGACCGCTGATGACCTCGACCCTCGATACACCGCCTGCACCTCCCGAGCCCTCCTCGTTCTCGGCTCGGTTGAAGGACGGGACCCTGAGGTGGCTGGGCCGGTTCCATCCGGTCGGGTTGGCCGTCGCGCTGCTGTTCTACTGCTGGTCGCTGTCGCCGTCCCTGCTTCCCCGCCCGTGGTACCTGCAGGGCGTCGCGACCGGCATCAGCGTCATCACGGGTTACGGCATCGGCGTGCTCCTCGCGTGGATCGTCCGCAAGTGCGGCTTCGAGACGAACTGGTCGGCGACCGTCAAGAAGGTCGGCTGGTACCTGCTCGCAGCGGTCGCCGTCGTGGTGGTGCCGACCTTCCTCGTCCTCGGTTCGTGGTGGCAGGACATCAGCCGAGAACTCGTCGGGATGGATCCCGGCAGCAGCTGGGACTATCCGGGTGTGTTGCTCGTCGCGGTGGTGGTGACGCTGCTCCTGCTCGTCATCGGTCGCGGTCTGCGGCGCGTGGCGCAGTGGGTCACCGGCCTCGTCGTCCGCGTGTTGCCGGCTCCCCTGGCGCGCATCGTGAGTGTCGTGCTGGTCGGTTTGATCGTGTTCTGGGCAGTGGAAGGTCTGCTGTCGGTGGAGATCGCGCGTATCACCAACGGATCGGCGATGGCAGTCGACGAAGGCACCGCCGACGGAGTCGAGCAGCCGCAGGCGCCGGAACGATCCGGGTCGGACGCGTCGCTCGAACCGTGGGATTCGCTGGGCCGTGAGGGCCGGACGTTCGTCGCAGGCGGTCCGTCTCCGGAGGAGATCACCGCGGTGACGGGTGAACCCGCGATGATGCCGATCCGGGTCTACGCCGGTTACCGCTCCCTCGACAGTCTCGACGGCTACACGGACTACGACGAGATGGAGGTGCTCGCCTC
>Ga0180216_1001642_pt1 | contig 19591 bp, 20 predicted proteins | sample eDN3rd37CBELigMG_FD_128879 | JGI IMG/M metagenome (GOLD analysis project Ga0180216, IMG submission 128879) | Enriched Miracle-Growth compost microbial communities from Emeryville, California, USA - eDNA 3rd pass 37_C BE-Lig MG (version 2)... ...
CGACGCGGCGGAGGTGGAGCAAGAGCGCGTGATCTGCCACGGCCAAGACGGGTCCGACGGCGAGGACGGGCAGGACGGCCAGGATGGCGAGTCGCCGCCTCCCTTCCTCGTGCGGATGGAGCCCGAGCCGGAAGGCCCGACCTGCGAGTTCGGAGGAACACGGATCCTCACCGGCCGTGACCTGGATCGGGACGGCGTGCTCGGCGACGCGGAGATCGAGCAGTCCGAGGCCGTCTGTCGGCCTCCGCCCTACCAGATCGGATGGGCGTTCGAGCTTCCCGACGGTTTCGTCACCGACGCTCGCAACGAGATCGCGGCGCGCGCAGTCCTGATGGGCTCCTTCGACCCCCTGCGAACGCTCGAGTGGCGCGTGAAGGTGGAGACGATCGTCTTCGTCGAGGATGGGGTGGACGACGACGGAAATCCGATCTTCGTCGAGGAGATCCAGCCGGCCCCGGGGACGGCCCTGTACTACCGCCAGCCGAGCGACGAAGGCGCCGGTGGAAGCGGTGGCGACGGCGGTGCGGGTGGCGGCGGAGGGGTGCCGGGGGACGAGCCGGACGGAGACGACCACCACACCTGGACCGGCGTCGTATTCACCGACGACGAGGGCGAAGCCGTCGTGCCTCCCACGGGCCTCACGGCCAAGGCGGTCGGTCTCGACGTCTGGCCGGGGGCCGAGGTCCGCCTGAGCGTCGTGCCGTCCGAGCTGGCGCGCTACCGATTCACGTGGACCCTCCGGGACGCGGGCACGGGCGCCACGATCTCCCAAGCGGTCTCGGAGGCCGTCATCGCGGAGCCCTTGACCGACCTCCTCCTGGTCGGCGCGCCGGAGGAGCCGCTTCCGAGGCAGCGGGAGCTCGTCATCCTCCACACGCGGTTGGGGACGACGGTCGACCCGGAGACCCCGGTTCGTCTCCGTCTCGTCCTGGAGGAGGACGGCGTTCCCGCCGACGGCATCGCCTTCCATCTCCCGTCCGAGGAGGGAGAACTGACCTCGCCTCCCTCGGAATGGACGGAGGTGGAGGTGAGCGATGCGGACGGCGCGATCTGGCTGGGACCCGCGGCGGGGTGGCCCGCGAGCCACTTCCAGAAGGTGATCGGACGGACCTTCTACGTCGCGCTCGCCCTCGAGCCGGGCGACTGGCGGCTCGAAGCCGAGCTGGTGGACGTCTCGAGTTCCACCTCCCTGGTCTCGAGCTTCGCGGAGTGGTCGGTGGCGGAGACGACGTCCGTCCTGGACCTCTTGCCGGTGCCGCTATCGAACCAGGAGCTGCTCCTCCTGATCCAGGCCCGGCTCTCGACCCTCCTCGATCCCGCGGGCGACGCGCGCATCGAGTTCGAGATGAGGACACGCGCCGGCGCTCCGGTCCCCCAGGTGGGCTTCCGCTACGACGGCGGGGACGCGACGAGCGGGTCGGATCCCGCTTCGTGGACCGACACCTTGGTGACGGATGCGTCCGGGATCGCCACGGGGGCAGACCCCGTGCCGATCGGCTCGTTGCAGACGGTCGGCGGGATCTGGTTCCAATTCGCCTTCGAACTCCCGCCCCCCGGCGCTTACACCCTCTTCATTCGGTTGGTGGACGACGACGACGGCACGCACCTGGTCGAATACTCCGTCGACCTGGACGTGTGATCGTCCGCCGAACGGACGAGCGAAGGCCAGGCCGCGAACACGACGCGTTCGCGGCCTGTGCCGTTTCCAGGGGAGCGCTCCGATTGCGATCGGAACGAGGACGCCACACCTTTGCGGAGATGGGAGACGAGACCAAGAGGCCGAAAACGGAACCGAGCTTCGAGGGCGAACCGCCTCGGGCCGGCAAGAAGTGGGCGCGTAGCCACCATCCGATCATGGAGGACGGGCAGCTCGGTGGCGGCAACCTGAACCGAGGACCGGAGAGAGCCAATCCGGAAGGCACGTCCGATCTGCCGAATCCACCCGAGGACCGGCGCTGAGGCTGTCATGGCCGAGTTCCGTCCCTAGCCTTGGATCATGGCATTGCAAATGGATTCGACGGAGACGCCGATCGGCCTGGTGGGGAAGGGCATGCTCGCGGGCGTGGCGGGCACGGCGGCCATGACCTTCGCGCAGACGAAGCTCTTGCCGCGGGATCTGCTCGCGAAGATCCCCTCCGGCTACGAGCCGAAGGAGCCGCGATACCCTTCGGTGAAGGGCGAGCCGGTCACGGAGGTGACCGCCCGCCGCTTCATGGAGGGGGTCGCACGTCGGCCGCTCCGAGGGAAGGCGAAAACCTTGGCGGGGTATCTGGTGCACTTCGGTACCGGCGCCGCGTGCGGTGCGATCCTCGGCCTCCTCGCACCCAAGCGGCTGGGGATTCGCCAAGGCCTCCTCTTCGGCGCGATCGTCTGGGCGCTCAACGACAACCTCTTCGTGCCGGCGCTGCGGCTCGCGGACTGGCCCTCGCGCTACCCGATCGGCGCGCACGTCGGGGCTCTCCTCGCGCACCTCGTCTACGGAGCGGGCACGGCTCTGGTCCTCGATCGCGCGCTGCGCTGAGGATCAGAAGATCGTCTCGAACATGAGGTAGTCGCTGCTGCGCATCCCGAGGGCGGCATAGGTGGACTGCGCGACGCGGTTGGCCCGCTCCACGTAGAGACGGACGCCGACCGCGCCGGCAGCACGCGCGCGGCGGGTCACCTCGTCGTAGAGCGCGCGAAAGACGCCCGTCCGTCTCGCCTCCGCCTCCACGTACACGCTCTGGATCCACCAGAAGTCGCCGTTTCGCCAGTCGCTCCATTCGTAGGTGACGAGCAGACCGCCCACCGGCACGCCCTCGCGCTCGGCGACCAGGTAGAACCCGCGGCGAGGGTCGTCGAAGACGCCCTGCACGCCTCGCAGGGTGCGCTCCGGATCGAGCGACTTGTCCTCGGTTTCCATCGCCATCGCGCGGTTCCATCGGGCGAGCGTGGCCGCGTCCCGCGCCGTGGCCGGTCGGATCCTCGGTCGTTCCATGCGTCGACTCCGTGGCCCCATTTTACGTCCGGGCCCTCGCGTGGGTCTCGCGGGGTGGGGCGTTCTCACCCGGGTTGTAGCAGCGTTGAAGCCCCGGCGGGGATTCGTTATCCGTCCGGCCCGGATGCTCTCCCGCCTCTTCCCCAACCCCGCCTACTACGGTTGGCGCGTGCTCGGCGCGGCCGTCCTCCTCGCCGCTCTCTCGGGACCGGGGCAGTCCTATCTGCTCTCCCTCTACATCGACCACCTCGTCCAGGACCTCTCGCTGTCGCGGCTGGACGTCTCCACGGTCTACGGCGGCGCCACGATCCTGGCCGCGCTCGTCCTGCCCTGGGTCGGGGGATGGGCGGATCGCCTGAGCTCGGCCGCCTTCGCGAGGAGGGTGGTGGTCCTGCTCGCCCTCGCGCTGATCGGGCTCTCGCAGTCCTATGCCCTCTGGGCGGTCGCGCTCTCCTTCTTCGCGCTGCGACTGCTCGGCCAGGGGGCGATCAGCCTGGGGATCGTCACCACCGTGGTGCGCTGGTTCCTCCGCTACCGCGGTCGCGCCTTCGCGATCACCTCGGTGGGCTACTCGCTGGGCGAGGCCATCTTCCCGACGGTGGTGGTCACGCTGGTGGCCGGGCTGGGGTGGAGGGGATCCCTCCTCGCCATCGCCGGGGCCTACCTCCTCGTCTTCACGCCGATCCTCTCCCGGGTGCTCCGGGAGCGAGATCCCGACGCGGAAGCGATCGACGGGGGAGCCGCCCCGGACTCCAATCGGGCGAAGGAGCTCTACACGGACGTCTCGTGGGAACCTCGGGACGCCCTGCGTTCCCCCGTCTTCTGGACGCTCCTCGCCTGTAGCTGCGTGTCTCCCTTTTTGCTCACGGGGATGCTCTTCCACTTGCCCGCCATCCTCCGCTCCGTCGGATGGGAAGCGGCTGCCGCACCGCGCGCCTTCGCGGCGTACGCCGTGGCCGGCATGGTCTTCACCTATCTGATGGGATTGGTCCTCGAGCGGATCCACTCGAAGATCGGCCTGGCGCTGGGCCTCCTCGCGCTCGCCCTCGGCGCGGGCGCGCTCTTCCTCCCGGTGGGGCCCGCCGCCGGTCCGTGGCTCCTCGGCGCCGCGCTGGGCGGGAGCGCGGGGGTGGCGAACGCGGCCAACGGCGTGCTCTGGCCGGCCTACTTCGGGGTGCGCTCCCTGGGGGCGCTTCGCGGCGTGACCAATGCCGCGCGCAACGGATGCACCGCCGCGGCGCCTCCTCTCGCCGCCTGGCTCGCGGGGGAGGGGGAGTCCTTCGGCGGATTCTCGCTCCTATGTGTCGGATTGGCTCTCTTTTTTGCCCTGGTCGCCTTCGCCATTCCCCGCGAGGCGACGCCGAGGGCGGAGCCCCTGCCCGTGAAGTGAGGCGCCCTCAGGAGAAGAAGCGGGCGAGCGAGTCGACCAGGCGAGCGCGGAAGTCGGGGCGCACCGAGAGATCCTGGCGTACCTCGAGCTCCAACGCGCGTCGGCCGTGCACGCGGGCGTGGCGACCCGCCGAGTAGATGAGCCCCGCCTTGCCCGAGTAGGGCTCGTTCATGGCGGTCACGAAGCCGGCCTCCCGCAGGATCTTCTCCAGGCGCTCCGCCAACTCGTCCTCCTCGTCGAAGAGGACGCCGACTTCCATGGGCCGCGACTTTCCCTCCCAAACCGGTGTGAAGCTGTGGATGGAAAAGAGGATCTCCGCGCGGTGGACGCCCAGGCGAGCGTCGATGGCCTCGTGGTAGGGGCGGTGGAAGCGCTCGATCCGCCGCGCGCGCTCGGCCTCGGTGATGTCGCGGTTCAGCTCCACCGGCGCTCCCTCGGCTTCGGCGAGGAAGAGGGACTCGGCGTCCTCGGCGCGATTGGGATCGATGAGGAGCCGAGAGAAGCGGGAAAGGACCGCGGGCGCACGGATGGCGGCCGAGAGCTCGTTTACGATCTCCGCGGCACCGAGGTCGTAGGCCCAGTGCGTGTCCACGAGCCGCCGGTCGGCGGGATGCCAGGCATAGCCTTCGGGCAGCCGCTGCGATGCGTGCTCGCAGGTGAGGAAGACCGGCGAGGTCCTCTCGCCGTCGATCGCCTCGAAGGCCTCGTGCACCTCCCGTCCGACCTCGATCCCGATTCGCTGCATTCCCTATGCTCCCTTCGGCGGAGGCCCTTTCTAGTCGGCCCTCCGGTCCCCGGCAATGCGACCCTAGCGATCCCTCTTCCAGCGGTCGAAGACCTCCCCGACGCTCCCTCCGCGCTCCATGCGCGCCTCGAGGGTCTCGCCTTCCGGCCCGACGAGGACCACGAACTCCAGGGTCGGGTCGCCGCCCATGTTGTAACGGAGGTCGGCGACCCGGACTTCCACCGCACCACCTTCCTTCTCGTGGACCTCCATCAGCGGGATGCGGGCCCAGACGACCGCTTCGGCCACGGTTGGATTCTCGAGGAGGCGGGGCGGGAGGGAGTTTGGGATTTCGTGCGTCTTCGTCGGCTCCAGAGGCCCGAAAAGAGAGACACGCCCCGTGGCGTAGCCCTCGGGGAGGACCGCCACGTAGCGCCACGAGAAGACGGAGAGGAGGGCGGGGAAGACCTCCACGCTGGAGGCGTTCGCGTACTCCGCCTCCACCCGATGCAGGAGGACGGTCCGCGTTCCGATCCGCACGCCCAGGTAGGCCGTGGCCACCGCGAGGCCCACGACGAGCGCGCGCCTCCAGTGGCGTCGCTGCACCAAGGCCCAGACCGCGCCGACGAGCAGCGGGAGGGTGAGGAAGGGATCGATCACCGCGGCGAAATCCAGGCTCCAGCGCCGATCCGAGAAGGGCAGGAGGATCCGCGTTCCCCAGCCCGTCCACAGATCCGCCGCGAGGTGTGCGAAGAGGACCGAGAGGAGAGAGAAGAGAAAAACGGGACCGGGACGCGCACGACGATGGGCCAGCCAGGCGATCCCCGTGGCGCAGGCGGCCCAGACCGGCGCGAAGATCAGGGCATGCGAGATGCCCCGGTGCGTGTAGAGGGCGTGGAGCACGGGATCACTCGCCGGGAGGAAGCTGTCGAGGTCGGGGAGCTCGGACGCCACCACGCAACCCAGGAGGACCGCCCGATCCGTGGGCGAACTCCAGCGCAGGCCGGGTCCCTCCAGGCGCGGCCCCGCTCCGGGGCTGGGCGCGCGCCGGTGGCCATCGGGGCGGCGCAGCGCGCCGATCGCCAGTCCCAACAGGCCGTGCGTGAGGTTGTCCATTCTCCTCCTCGGGCAAGGGGCGGATCATGGGGGAGTCCGTCGGGAAATTCATCGTTTTTTGGGACCGGCGGAGGCCGTGCTACGCTTTCGCCATGCGCCTTTCCACGAAGCTCCTGGTCTGTACGGCCGTCTTCTTGGCGATCGAGGGATGTTCACGCGCAGCGAAGGCTCCGGCGACCGACGAGATCGTCACCCGACCCGAGCCGGGGCTCCTGAGTTCGAGTGACGTGATCCCCACCTCGGCCGGGAAGGTTCGCATCGTCCCCGTGCGGCACGGGACGCTTCGCCTCGAGATCGAGGAGACGATCGTCTGGATCGATCCCTGGTCCGAGGCTCCCCTCGACGGCCCGAAGGCGGACGTGGTCCTGGTGACCGACATCCATCCGGACCACTACGATCCGGAGGGGCTCGCCCGGGTGACGAAGCCCGAGACGAAGGTGATTGCGCCGCCGGTCGTCGCGGAAAAGGTGCCGGGCGCCATCGCCCTCGCGAACGGCGAGTCCCGGGATCTGGGGACCTTCCGCGTAACGGCGGTCCCCATGTACAACCTGAAGCGAGGGCCCGAGCTCGGCAAGCTCTACCACGACAAGGGCCGGGGCAACGGCTATCTGATCGAGGTGGGGGGCAAGCGGATCTACGTCTCCGGCGACACCGAATGCACGGAGGAGATGAAGGCGCTCGAAGACGTCGACGTCGCCTTCGTCTCGATGAATCTCCCCTACACCATGCCTCCTTCGGAGGCGGCGGAGTGCATCCGGGCCTTCGGTCCGAGGATCGTCTACCCCTACCACTACCGGGGCTCGGACCTCGAGGAGCTGAGGGAGGCGCTGGCCGACCGCGACGACATCGAGCTCCGCATCCGCGACTGGTACTGAGCGCGACCGCGCGCGTTGCCGCCAGCGCCGGCGAGCCCGAAGTTGAGGGCATGCGGGGCTCGTCGAGCCGCCGCGCCAGGTCGGGCACGATGGATTCGATCACCCTCTTCGTCTGCGGCGACGTGATGCTCGGCCGCGGGATCGATCAGATCCTCGCGCACCCGGGCCCACCGGAGCTGCGCGAGGATTACGTCCGGGATGCGCGCGACTACGTGGAACTCGCCGAGACGGCGAGCGGCCCGATCCCCCGCCCCGTTCCGCCCTCGTACCCGTGGGGAGACGCGCTCGAGATCCTGGAGGCCATGCGGCCGGACGCGCGTCTGATCAACCTGGAGACGGCGATCACGGCCGACGGACGCTTCTGGCCCGACAAGGGGATCCACTACCGCGTGCATCCCGCGAACCTCTCGGTCCTGCGCGCCGCCGGCGTGGACGTCTGCTCCCTCGCCAACAACCACCTCCTCGACTTCGACCGGCCCGGCCTACTCGACACCCTGCGGGCCCTGGACGAGGCGGGCATCGCCCGGTGCGGCGCCGGCGCGGATCTCGGAGAGGCCGCGGCCCCGGCGCGGCTCGAGCCCCCGGGCGGGCGGCGGCTCCACGTCTTCGGCGTGGGCCACGGCTCGAGCGGGATCCCCGAGGCGTGGGCCGCAGGCCCGAAGACCCCGGGCGTGTTCCTCCTCCCGGATCTCTCGGCGAGGACCGCAGACCGTCTGCTCGCCCGCATCCTCGCGGAGCGCGCGGAGGACGCCATCGCGATCGTCTCGATCCACTGGGGCTCGAACTGGGGCCACGAGATCCCGTCGGCCCAGATCGCCTTCGCGCGCAGGCTGATCGACGGCGGCGTCGATCTGGTGCACGGCCACTCTTCGCACCACGCTCGCGCCCTGGAAGTCTATCGAGGAAGGCTCATCCTCTATGGCTGCGGGGACTTCGTGAACGACTACGAGGGCATCGGCGGCTACGAGCGCTACCGAGGGGATCTGCGATTGATGTATTTCCCCACCCTCGGGCCCGACGGCCGGCTCCTGCGGCTCCGCATCTTCGTCCTGCAGAGCCATCGACTCCGTCTCCGGCTCGCCTCGCGAGAGGATGCGCGCTGGCTGGCGGCGGATCTCGATCGGGCGAGCCACCCCTTTGCAACGCGCGTGCTTCCGGGGGAGGCGGGGGAGTTGGAGCTTCAACTCCCCCCACGCCGAACGCCCGAAGGAAGGCCGCGCGTCCGTCCCTTTCCAGAACCTCCCCGTGGGCGACGATGATCCGGTCGAAGTCCCACGCTCGAGGCGAGGCGCGTCCAAAGCCCCCCTTCGTGGATGTCGAAGGCGACCTTGCAGCGGCTGGTCGCGCTCCTGGAGACACCGTCCTGAATTGCATGGCGCCCCTCCTGTGTGGACCTTGAGGGGCATGAGAAAAGCCCTGGCGATCTCCGCTTTCCTGGGGGCACTCGCGCTGGCCCGCCGCTGCTACGACTGGAGCGGAAGGGTCGTCCTCGTCGTCGGTGGATCGAGGGGACTCGGTCTCGTCCTGGCGCGCCGTCTCGGCCGCAAGGGGGCCCGCCTGATGCTGGCCGCGCGCGACGCGGAGGAACTCGGGCGCGCGAGGGAGCTCCTCGCCCGGGAGGGCATCGACGTCGGCACGGTGGTCGCCGACGTGGCCGATCGAGAGAGCGCCCGAGCCATGGTCCAGGAGACGTGACGGGATTTTCCGAGGGGCTCCAGGCGGAGCTCGCGAGGACCCCGGTCCGAGTCACCACCGTTCTGCCCTGGCTGATGCGGACGGGTTCCGCGCAGCACGCGCTCGTGAAGGGAAGGAGGAGAGAGGAAGCCACCCTCTTCACCCTCACCAGCGCGCTTCCCCTCTGGACCATGTCGGCGGAGCGCGCGGCCGCTCGGATCGTCCGCGCGGTGGAGCGGGGCAAGCGCTTCCTCACCCTGGGCGTGCAGGGAAAGGCGGTCCGCCTGCTGCACGCGGTGGCGCCCGGGCTCACGGACGCCGCACTGCGCGGCATCGCCGCCCTCCTTCCCGCGGCGCCGGCGGGGCAGGAGCGCGAGGGGCCGACCGAGGCACGCGAGCATCCCACCGCCTGGACGCAGAGCTTCCTCACGGTGCTGGCCCGCCGCGCCGCCGCCCGCCTCAACGAAAGCCGGGCCTAGTGGCTCGAATGTTTCCAGGGACCCGAGTCGGGCTTGCCTCCCCGCCGCCGGCCCGCTAGATTCCCTCCGCCATGTACTCCATGCGCCTACGCTGAAAGGACACCCATCGATCGCCGCCCTCGAGGCCGGTGGTCGGGGTGTGCCGAGAACCTTCTGGATTTCGTTCGGAAGGTCGCGGGCGCACGAGCGGCGAGCCAGGCTCGTCGAAACCATTCCGATACAAGTCGATTTTTTCAGTCCGCGACCTCCTCTTCTCTTTCGTTTCGGAGGTCAGACATGTCGAAGTCTCATCGTCCTTCCGAGGGTGCCCCACGCGCGATCCTCGTCGCCGTTCAGCTCCCCGAGACGGAGGACGCCGACGTCGAGCGCTCCTTGTCGGAGCTCGCCCAACTCCTGAAAAACCTCGGCATCGGCGTCGTCGGGAAGCTGGTCCAGAGGAGGAGCCGACCCTCGCCCTCCACCTACGTGGGTGAAGGGAAGCTGCGGGAACTCGCCAGCCTCACGGGTGGCACGGGCGAGCTTCCGCGCGGGCCCAACTCCGCCCCGCCCGAGACCCGTGACGACCTCGTCGTGGTCGCCGACGACGAACTCGGCCCGGGTCAGCGGCGCAACCTCCAGGCGGCGCTCGGCGTGGAGGTGATCGATCGCACCGAGGTCATCCTCCGGGTCTTCGAGGCGCGGCCTCAGTCGCACGCGGCCAAGCTCGAACTCGAGCTCGCGAGGCTCGAATACGAACTCCCCAGGGTTCGGGACGAGCACGTCTCCGACGACCGGGAGGGAGGAGGCGGACGCGCGTCGCGCGGGCATTCCAACGTGGAGCTCGCGAAGCAGCGGATCCGGGATCGCATGGCGTATCTGCGCAAGGAGATCGCGCGGGTCCAGGCGGTCCAGGATCGGAGCCGTCGGGCCCGAGCCGATCGCAACCGCGTGGCGCTGGTCGGATACACGAACGCCGGAAAATCCTCGCTGATGCGGCGGCTCACGGGGCGGGAGGTCTTCGTGGAGGACAAGCTCTTCGCCACGTTGGGGACGACGGTGGGGCAGCTCGCTCCCCCCACGATCCCTCCCATCCTCCTCACCGACACGGTGGGTTTCATCCACCGCCTGCCCCACCAGCTCGTGGCCTCGTTCCGATCGACGCTCGAGGAGGCGAAGGAAGCATCGCTCCTCCTGCACGTGGTGGACGTCTCCGATCCCGCCTTTCGCTCGCACATCCGTGTGACCGAGGAAGTGCTCGCCGAGATCGGCGCGGGAAACATCCCCACCTGGAGGGTGCTCAACAAAGCGGACCGGCTGAGCGCCGCCGAGCGCGAAGCCATCGCGCGGGAGTTTCCCGACGCGCTCCTCGTCAGCGCGCTCGATCCTCGGGACGGCGAGATCCTCCACCGACGACTCCGGGAGCACTTCGCACGCGAGTTCGTGGAGCAGACCGTCCGGCTTCCTTATTCGAGACGCGGGCTCCTCGCCGAGTTCTCGGATCGGCTGGAGATCGTCCATGAGGAATACGGCGATTTCATCGCGGTGACCGTGCGCGGCACGGAGGAGGTGCTCTCGATGCTTCGGGCGCGACTCGCGAGGTGATGCCCTTGCCGCCCTCGCCGAGGGCGGCTAGAACCCCCGGCATGAAGAAGCCTCTCCTCCTCTCCTACGCCGGTTGCAGCACGTGCAAGAAGGCGCTGAAGTGGCTCGAGTCGAAGGGCATCGACGTCACCGTTCGGCCGATCGTCGAGGAGCCCCCCACGCTCGAGGAGTTCGAGAAGTGGATCCCCGCGAGCGGCCTCCCGGTGCGCAAGTGGCTCAACACCAGCGGCCAGAGCTACCGCGCCATCGGCAAGGAGAAGATCGCCGCCGCCGACGACGAGACGTTGATCCGCTGGCTCACCGAGGACGGCAAGCTCGTCAAGCGGCCGGTTCTCGTCCATGGCAAGCGGGTGCTGGTCGGCTTCCGCGAGGAGGCCTACGCCGAACTCTTCGGTCGCTGACCGCTACCAGCGAAGGGAAAGGCCGAGGGGACGGCCCGCGCCCACGGTGACGGGCCGTCCCTCGTCGGGGGTGACCGCCGAGTGGATCGCCCAGGCGAGGAGCAGGCCCACGCCGGTGCCCGCCACGTCCCAGGCCAGATCCCGCCAGGAGGGATGGCCCATCCCGGCGAGGTCGAGGAGTTCCTTGCCGATCCCCGCGCCCAGGGCGACGGCCGCGCCGACGGCGAGCGCCGGTTCGGGCTCGTCCCAGATCGTGGCGCCGAGCGCGTAGCCGCCCGCCGCCAGCGCCGTGCTCGCCCCGAAATGGAGCCATTTGTCCCTTCCGAACCAGGGATCGTCCGCCGCGAGGGCGGGTGCGGGGACGACGAGGAGGAGGCAGAGGATCCAGCGAAGCATCGTCTCGCAGCCAACACCATCGGCCGGCGCGAGGCAAGTCACTCCCCGCTGGGTTCCAGCTCGTCGAAGACCTGGCGCGGACGGATGAAGGAGACGTCGGCGGCGGGACCCTTCCGCGAGGCCATGGCGTCCCAGAGCCGCGCGGGCATCATCGGTGCCAGTCGAGCGACGGTGCTCAGCGGCGCAGGGAAGGCCACGATCGGACTCCGCTTGCGGATGCCCTCGACGATTCGTTCGGCCGCGTCCTCCACCTCCATGAGGAAGGGCATGGTGAAGCGATTCGGCGCCGTCATCGGGGTGCGAACGAAGCCCGGCCTCACGTCCGTGACGAAGACGCCGGTACCCTGCAGGTCCAGGCGGAGGCTGTCGAGGAAGGCCATCATGAAGGCCTTGGAGGCGCTGTAGGCGGCGCTGGCCGGCATGCCCCGATAGCCGGCGAGGCTGGAGATGCCCACCAGGTGGCCGTGCCCGCGTTCGACCATCCGCGGCAAGAGGGCGATCAGGCTCGCGGCGGCGCCCTCGACGTTGACCGAGAGCGTGGTCGCGCAATCCTTCCACTCCAGCTTTCCCGCCCATTTGGAATTGCCGACACCGGCGTTCGCGACCACGAGGTCGATGCCGCCCACCTCGTCGTCGAGCCTGCGCAGCGCCTCGGTGGTGGCGGTGGGGTCGGAGACGTCGAGCGGGAGGACGCGGGCGCTCCCGCCGTTCGCCCGGATCCGCGCAGCGAGCGCGTCGAGAAGTTCGGCCCTACGCGCCGAGAGGATCACCTCCACGCCGCGGCGGGCGAGATTCTCCGCGAGCGCCTCGCCGATCCCGCTCGAGGCGCCCGAGATCCATGCTTTGCGGATCCCCTCGACCGTCCCTTCTCGTCCCATGCTCGACTCCCTCCTCGGTGACCGCCGAATCCGCGGATCGTATCCGATTCGGAAGCCGAGGGGGCGGCGGGCGGATCAGTGGCGCGTCTCGGCGCCGCCTTGGGGGAGGGCGTCGAGCGCGGTCTGGCAGGCCTGTGCGCAGCGCTCGCACGCTTCCATGCAGACCCGGCAATGATCGTGGCGATCCTGGTGCTTGGCACACTCGGCCGCGCAGCTCTTGCACGCCTGGATACAGGCCTCGAGGGCGGCCCTCCAGAGCGCCGGTTCGGGCCTCGCCTGTCGGGCGATCAACCGACCGGTCGCGATGCAGATGTCCGAGGTGTCGAGGTCGAGCCGGATGCACTCCCGAAGCATCGCCAGATCCTGGTCGTTTTCGGCCAGGCAGGCATCGGCGCAGATCGTCGTGATCTGGGCGCATTCGAAGCAGGCCTGGATCGCTGCGGCGATCTCGTCGAAATGGTGCGTGGGCTTTCCGGGATGCGTCTGGAGCATTTCCGTGAACGGATTCATGAATTCCTCCTTTCGGAGAAGGTGGATCCAGGTAACCCGCTTTGCCAGCGCGCATCGGCCTGATATGAGCAGGCGTACGGCCGACCGGAAGGGGGCCGAGGAGGATTGCCATGAAGAAGGCGGGGTGGCTGGTGGTCGCGCTCTCGACGATCGCGTGCGGGGGTGACGGTGGCGGGGGTGACGGTGGGGGGAGCGGGGGCCCGGGGGAGCCCGAACTGCGCTGCATGCCTTCGAACGCGACGGTCGTGGCGCCCGAGTTCGAACACGACGATCTGCTTCGACGGGTGATCGCGGACGATACGCACGTCTTCGTGGCGGGCGTCTACGAGATCTATGCGGCGCCTCGTGACGGCGGGCCCGCGGTGAAGGTGTATCCGCCCGAAGGCGAGACGGGGCGCACCATCTATCCGGCTTACTGGGTTCGGGAGGACGAGCTCCTCGTGGGTGCGGGCGACGAGATCCGAGTGCTCCCCAAGCTGGGCGGCGAGGTCCAGGAAACGATCACGCTTCCGTTCCGTTTCACGACGAACTTCGACGGCACGCCCGACGCCTTCCTCGACGCGGACGGAAAGACGCTCTTCGCCAAGCAGGATCCCATCGTGGCGGACGGCGGCGCCCCGGACATCACCTACTTCTCCTACGACTTGGAGTCGGGAGATTCCCGGACGATCCTCGAGGGAACCGAGATCGGCTACCGAGAGCTGATGGTGAAGAGCGGTGATTACCTCTACACCACGCACTCGCCGGATCGCTCCTTCACTTCCACGGGGCCCGACGAACTCCATCGCATCCCCGTGGCCGGGGGCGCGCCCGAGAAACTTCCCGTGGAAGGGGAGTTCGAGATGGAGCTCGTCGGCGCGGACGAGGCGCACCTCTACTTCCACGGGTACGAGCTCCCGCCGGATCCGGCCGGGCGCCCGGCGGGCATCTATCGGATCCCGCTGGCCGGCGGAAAGCCGGAGAAGCTCGTGGTCACCCATCCGGTCCCGCGCTCCATGCTCGGCTTCGTGGACCGGGGCGACCACGTGGTCGTCTGGGCCATGACGGGCGTCTACCGCATCGCGAAGGCGAGCGGGAAGGTGGACCGACTCGTCGCCTCCGACTGCATCTGGGGGATGACCGCGGACGAGGGCGTCCTCTACCTCGCCCTGGAGCCCGAGGAGTCGAAGGGCACGATCGTCCAGGTGCCCTACTAGATCGACGAGCTTACGACCTGAACACGTGTTAGGTTCGGGCGCATGGCTGCGGGATACGCGCTCTTCGACACCCCCATCGGCACCTGCGGGATCGCGTGGACGGACCGTGGAATCGCCGCGGTCCGCCTTCCGGACCGGGATGCGAAGAGCACACGGGCCGCCTTGCTCGCGCGGCGCCCGGGTGCGCAGGAGAGCGCGCCACCCCCCGAGGTCGAGCGGGCGATCGAGGAGATCCGCAACCTCCTCGACGGCCGGCCCGACCGACTCCACGAGATCGAGCTGGATCTGGAGGGCGTGCCCGCCTTCCACCGCAGGGTGTACGAGGCGGCACGGGCCATTCCGCCCGGAGCCACGACGAGCTACGGCGAACTCGGCGCGCGGATCGGCGCGCCGGGCTCGGCGAGGGCCGTGGGGCAGGCGATGGCGAACAATCCCTTCCCTCTGATCGTCCCCTGCCATCGCATCGTCTCGTCGGCGGGGAGGCTCGGCGGCTTCTCGGCGCACGGCGGCGTCGTGACCAAGATGCGCCTGCTCCATCACGAGCAGGCGCTCGCCCACCTGGGAAGGCTCGGCTTCGATCCCGAGGCGGCCGTGGAACACCTTCGAAAGGATCCCGGTCTTGCGAGGCTCGTCGAGGCCGCCGGCCCCTATCGCCCGCGCCTCCTCCCCGCGCGCAACGTCTTCGACGCCCTGGCGCGCTCCATCGTCCACCAGCAGCTCTCCGGGCGGGCCGCCGGGATCATCCACGCCCGCCTGGCCGCGCTCTTTCCCAACGGCCATCTCGGCCTGGAACCGCGCCGGTTCCTCCGCGCGAGCGTCGAGAGCCTGCAGGGCGTCGGCCTCTCCGGCCCGAAGATCGCCGCCCTTCGCTCGCTCGCCGAGAGCTCCCTTCGGGGTGAGCTGCCTTCGTTCGAGGAGATGCGCGGGATGTCCGACGAGGCGATCGTCGAGCGTCTGACCGCCCAGCGGGGCATCGGTCGCTGGACGGTGGAGATGCTGCTCATCTTCCGCCTGGGACGACCCGACGTCTGGCCGGTGGACGATCTGGGGGTCCGCAAGGGTTACGCCCTGGCCTTCGGCACCGAGCTTCCCTCTCCCAAGGAACTGGCGGAGCTCGGCGAGCGCTTCCGGCCCTACCGCAGCGTGGCGGCGTGGTACTTCTGGCGCGCCGTCGAGATCCTCCCTCGTTCGCGAGCCGCCTAGACCGGACGAGTTCTCCGTTTCGAACCGCCCCGATTTCATCCTTCGACGACGACGTGATAGCGTTGGAAACCCCCGGTGGATCGGTTTCAAGGGGAGTTTCCATGAGCAGTATCATCGCAGTTTCGTGGCCGATGGTGAGACGGGTCTTACTTACCATCTGCGTGGCATTCGCATTTGCGGCCTGTGGGGATCCGGACGACGATCCCGGTAACACGGGCGGTACGGGGGCGGTGCCGGTGGTGACGGCGGCACCGGCGGCGATGGCGGTACCGGTGGCGTAGGTGGCACCGGTGGGGCAGAGCCGATCGCCTGTATGGACGACGACGACTGCTCCGGTCTCGCCGGCGACGACGTGTGCATGACCTGGGTCTGCAACGACGGCACCTTCGACGGCCCCGTGGGCTTCTGCGTGGAGGTCCCGGAACTCGAGGGCACGCCCTGTGACGACGGCCTCTTCTGCACCCTCGGAGACACCTGTGACGGCACCGGCGTCTGCGAGGGAAACATCCCCAACGACTGCGGTCTGACTCCCTCTTCCATTTGTGAAACGGTGGTCTGCGACGAGAGCGCGGCGAGCTGCTCCTTCGTCGCGGTGAACGAGGGCGAAGTCTGCGATTCGAGCGACCTCTGCGCCCCGGGCGTCTGCGTGGCCGGTAGCTGCGACCCCTCCCCCGTGGATTGTTCCAACCTGGATGGGCAGTGCGTCACCGGCGAATGCGATCCCGCCACCGGCGCCTGTCACGAGGTTCCAGTCGTGGCCGGGACTCCTTGCAGCCTGAGCGGACTCGCCGAATGCGAGGTCGCCGCTTGTGACGGTCAGGGAGCCTGCCTACCGGAGGCGGCGCCCGACGGCACCCTCTGCGACGACGGCGACGTCTGCACGGTCGCCGACGCCTGCGTCGCGGGCGCCTGTGTCGGGAACGACTCGGCGCTCTGCATGAGCGATTCCATTTATCTCTTCGACGACTTCGAGACCTGCACCTGGACCCTCGCACAGGACTGGGAGTGCGGCGCCGCCACTTCGGGCCCCGGGGAGTGCATGGGCGGAAGCGGTTGCCTGGCGACGAAGCTCGCCGGTGACTATTCGAACAGCCGAAGCTTCGCGACCAACACCGCGACGAGTCCGGCCATCGATCTGACGGACGCGACGAATCCGGTGCTCTCGTTCTTCGCCTGGGTGAATGTCCACAGCTTCGACGGATTCAACCTCAAGGTCAGCACGGACGGGACGAACTACTCGATCCTCCACGCAAACCCAGCGTACGACACCACGCACCAAGGCGAGGAGGCGTGGGCCGGAGACAAGTCGACGCAGGGCTGGGTCGAGTACACGGCAGACCTCTCGGCCTACGCGGGGCAGACCATCCATCTCCGCTTCGGCCTCTACTCGAACTCCATCACCACGGCGCCGGGCGTCTACATCGACGACCTGGTGGTGGCCGAGGACTACGCCGTTCCTCTGCGGATCGGCAAGGAACCCTTGCCGAAGGCCTTCGTCGGCGTCCCCTATTCAGGGCAGCTCGAGCGCCAGGGAGGAAGCGCCAGCGCCACCTGGAGCCTCGTCCATGGCGTCAATTCCTCGTGGCTGAGCATCGATCCGGCCACCGGCGTGCTATCGGGAACGCCCACCCAGGCGGGCTTCACGTCCTTCACCGTCCGGGTCGAGGAGCCTGGCTTCACCTCGAACTACGCGGAGAAGACCTATGGCTTCCAGATCGAGTCGATTCCACCCGGGTATTACTACCGGGAGACCTTCGACTCCTGCCCCGACACCTGGAGGTACGCCGGAGATTGGGAGTGCGGAACGCCGACGAACGTGGGGCCCGACGCCTGCCACTCCGGAGCGAACTGCATCGCGACGGTCCTGGATGGCAACCACACCAAGAACCGCGATTACGTGAGCAATTTCGCTCGCTCGCCGTACATCCACATTCCGGGCACGGCCACGGATCCGGTGCTCCAGTTCTGGGCCTGGGTCGAGACGACGGCCGCGAACTACGGTGCCTTCCGCGTGCGCGCTCAACGGTTGGGAGGGACCGGGCCGGAGGAGCTGTTGGCGGTCGATCCTCCCCATAGCCACGGTGCCAGCGTGGGGTACTCGTGGGGCGGAGATCGTAGCCAGTACGGTTGGCAACGGTTCACGATCGATCTTTCCGCGTACGTCGGCGACACGATTGCGCTCCTGTTCGAGGCGTATGCAAGCACGACGGCAAGCTTCACGGCGGGCCCCGGCTTCTACGTGGACGACCTGGAGATCCTCGACCTGGTGCACGTGAAGCCGTCGATCCTCCGAACCCCCCATCTCGACGCCTGGGTGAACCTCCCCTGGACGTTCGTGCTGGAGCAGAGCGGCGGCTTCATCGCCCCGCAGTGGAGCATCGTCGGCGGGTCGAACCACGGCTGGCTCGGCCTCGATCCGGCTACGGGCGTGCTCACCGGAACGCCGACCGCGGCGAACGTGGGGCCGGTGACCGTCACGGTGCGCGCGGAGAAGCCGGGCGATCCCTCGAGCTTCGACGAGTGGACGCTCGAGTTCGACGTTCGTCCCGACACGCCCTACTACTACACCGGCTTCGAGAACGCCTGCCCCGACGGCTGGACGCTGAGCGGCGACTGGCAGTGCGGCGTTCCCGTCCCCGCGGCGGAGGGAGAGTTCTACCGTCCCGGTTCGGCGTACGCCGGCTGGCAATGCCTCGCGACGCAGCTTGCGGGCAATCACAGCGCGAGCCAGAACTGGGTGACGGCGCGCTCGCCTTCCATCTCGCTCGCCGGCGCCACGAATCCCGTGGCGTACTTCCGCATGTGGTTCTGGACCTGGGGGCCGTCCGACACGGGCGCGAACCTCCGCATTGCGGTGAACGGCGGCGCGGCCCAGGTGCACTCGAACGTCGATCCTCCCTATACGCTTCACACGCTGCCCAGTCCCACCCAGTCCGGGTGGGGCGGGGATCACTCGCGCTCGGGCTGGCGCCTCGTCCGCGCCGATCTCAGCGCCTACGCGGGGCAGAACGTGCAACTCGAGTTCGGTTTCAAATCGGGCTCCAGCCTGCAACGGCCCGGCGTCTACATCGACGAGATCATCGTGGTGGAAGAATGACCGCCGTCGTTCTCGCCTGACTCCGACTGCCCCCACCGGTCGTGGGGGCAGTCTCTTTTTCGGTACATTCCGGACACGCCGGATACCGTCTGCGTGACGCCGCCGGGCGTGACCACCCTCGCCAGCTCCAGCATTCGCTACGGCCTCTGCACCCCGTAGCGACGGGCGGGGTGCGCCGCCCGATCCCCGAGGTGGCACGGGGTCGGATGGCTCGCGTGTCGGCGCTGGCCCTGCGGCCGAGATGTCGGCGTTCGTCTCGGGCGAGGTGACATTCCGCCCCGGCGCACCCATCCTCCACGTTGTGATTCGAATTTCCCAAGGAAGGTGGGGGCGTGGCTGAGGAGCGTCGGGAGAGCGGAAGGCCCGTCGGCTCGGCGGAGGAAGAGGTGGCGACTCGCCTTGCCCGGGAGCGGGGAGGAGCCCGGGACGAACCTCGGTTCGAGGAACGTCCGACGGAAGATGAGGGGGCGCGAACGAAGGCGGAGATCCAGACGAGGCCGAGCGAGAAGGTCGAAGCGCGACCCGAGGAGGAGGCGACGGAGCGGCCTCGTCCGGACGGCGCGGTCGAGCGTCGGGACGGCACGGAGCCGGACGTGCTTCTGCACGTCCCCACGCTCAAGGTTGACGAGATCTCCGTGGAAGTCGACGAGCTCGAGGCGCGGGTGGCGCTCCATGCCGAGGTGGCCAACCTCGTCAAGCTCGACGTCGGGGCCGACGTCGAGATCGGCCGCGTGAAGATCGAGATCAAGGGGGTGGAGGCGGCCGCACTGCTCAAGGTGCGGCTCGAGGAGGTCTACAAAATTCTCGAGCGCACGCTCACCACCATCGACAACAATCCCCAGCTCCTCGAGTCGCTCCTCAAGCCGGTGGGTGAGGCGGTCGGCCAGGTGGGCAAGGGTGTGGGCGAGGCGGTGCCCGAACTCGGGCGCGGCGTTTCGCAGACCTTGCCGGAGGTGGGGAAGGGCGTCCGGGAGACGCTCCCCGAGGTGGGCAAGGGGGTCGGCGAGGTCGGCAAGGGCGTCGGCAAGGCTGCCCCCGAGCTCGGCAAGGGCGTGGGCGAGGTCGGCAAGGGCGTCGGCAAGGCTGCCCCCGAG
>Ga0180216_1001643_pt1 | contig 19583 bp, 13 predicted proteins | sample eDN3rd37CBELigMG_FD_128879 | JGI IMG/M metagenome (GOLD analysis project Ga0180216, IMG submission 128879) | Enriched Miracle-Growth compost microbial communities from Emeryville, California, USA - eDNA 3rd pass 37_C BE-Lig MG (version 2)... ...
GTGGAACAAGCCCAGCCGCTGGCGCGACGGTTCGTCGAAATCTTCGCCGAGTACGAATACGTGGTGTGCCCTTCCGGCAGTTGTACGGCGATGGTCCGGCACCACTACGAAGAATACTTCCACAGCGACGCCACCTACGCGCGGCTGCGCGAGCGGGTGTTTGAGCTGACCGAGTTTCTGGTCGACGTGTTGGGCGTGCAGCACATCGAAGGTTCGTTCCCCTACCGCGTGGGCTTGCATCAAAGTTGCCATGGTCTGCGCGAGTTGCGGCTAGCCCGCAGCAGCGAAACCGTCGGCCCCGCGTTCAACAAGACGCGGCAATTGCTCGAGTCGCTGGAAGGCATCGAGTTCGCCGAACTGACGCGGCCGGACGAGTGCTGCGGCTTTGGCGGCACATTCGCCGTGAACGAAGAAGCCGTGTCGTGCATGATGGGCTTGGACCGCGTGCACGATCATGTGCAAGCCGGCACTCAGGTGCTGACCAGCAACGATATGTCGTGCCTGATGCACCTGGATGGGCTCATTCGCCGGCAGCAGAAACCAATCCGCGTGATGCACGTGGCCGAGATTCTGGCTGGGCGTGCCGTCGAACCGCCGCCGAAGACGTAAGAACCGCACCAAGACAAACCGAGCCGCCTAACCAACCATCATCGCTGTTGTTCCATGGCTGAGGAACTTACCGCCGTCGATCATCCCAGGGCTGCCGCGCGGTTTGTGCGCGACGATGCCCGGGCGCACTGGCACGACCAGGCGTTGTGGTTCGTGCGCGTGAAGCGCGATCGAATGGCGCAATCGCTGCCCGAGTGGGAAACGCTGCGAGCCAAGGCGGCGGAAATCAAAGCCCATACCGTAGGGCACCTGGCCGAATACCTGGAGCAGTTCGAGCGGCAGGCCACGGCGCTAGGCGCCACGGTTCACTGGGCCGCCGATGCCGCCGATCACAACCAGATCGTGCTGGATATTTTGCAGCGGCACGGCGTGAAGCAGGTGGCCAAGAGCAAATCGATGCTCACCGAGGAATGCCACCTCAACCCGTTCCTGGAACGGCACGGGATTACGGTCGTCGATACCGATCTGGGCGAGTGGATCGTGCAACTGCGTGGCGAGCCGCCCAGCCATATCGTGCTGCCGGCCATTCACATCAAGAAGGAAGAAGTCGGCGAGCTGTTCCATCGCAAGCTGGGAACCGAGGCTGGCGCCACCGACCCCAAGTACCTCACGGAAGCCGCCCGTTACAAACTCCGCCAGGTGTTTCTCGAAAGCCAGGCCGGTATCACCGGCGTGAACTTCGCCATTGCCGAAACCGGCGGCATCGTGGTTTGCACCAACGAAGGCAATGCCGACCTGGGCGTGTCGCTGCCCAAGCTGCATATCGCCTGCATGGGCATCGAGAAGCTGATTCCGCGAGCGGCCGACCTGGGCGTGTTTCTGCGGCTCTTGGCGCGTTCGGCCACCGGCCAGCCGATCACCACGTACAGTTCGCACTTCCATGGCCCGGCGCCCGGCGGCGAACTGCACATTGTGCTGGTGGATAACGGCCGCTCATCGATCTTGGGCAACGACGATTATCGCCGGTCGCTGCATTGCATCCGATGCGGGGCCTGCATGAATACGTGCCCTGTCTATCGTCGCAGCGGTGGCCATAGCTACGGGGCAACGGTGCCTGGCCCGATCGGTTCGATTCTCAACCCGGCCCGCGATCCGGGAAAGTATGCCACGCTGCCCTATGCGTGCAGCCTGTGCGCTTCCTGCACCGATGTATGCCCGGTGAAGATCAACCTGCACGAACAGTTGCTTACCTGGCGGCGCGACATCGCGGCGGCCGGGAAGCTGTCGTGGAGCAAGCGGGCGGCGATGAAGGTCGCGGCCGCGGTGCTGGCTCGGCCGGGTTTGTACCGTCTGGCTGGTAAGACGGCCCGGTTCTTCCTGCGGCACCTGCCGCGCGTGCTGTTGTATGGACCCTGGAACCCGTGGGGCCGGCAGCGTGAACTGCCGCGGGCTCCGCGACGGAGCTTCCGCGAGGAATACGCCCGACGGCCCAAGCCATGAACGCCAAAGAGAAGATATTGGCTGCGATTCGCCGCCAGTCGCCGGCTCGGCCGCCGCTGCCCAGTCTGGACGGAGACTGGATCGCGTACCCCGATGCGCACGAACAGTTTGCCGCAGCGCTTCAATCGGTGGGCGGCCAGGTTGTGCAGGCCACCTCGTTTGTTGACCTGCCGGGCGTGATCCATCAACTGCCGCCGATGGAACAGGCGGCTAAGATCGTCTGCACGGTTCCTGGCCTGCCGCTGGGGAACTGCGTGTTGGACGACGTGCCCGACCCGCACGAACTGGCCGACGTCGATGTGGCGATTGTGGCCGGCCGGTTTGCCGTGGCCGAGAACGGCGCGGTATGGGTGGAGGCCGGCCGGCTGCGGCACCGGGCCGTGTGCTTCATTTGCCAACACCTGGTGCTGGTCGTGCCACAAGATCAGGTGGTACACAACATGCACCAGGCCTACCAGCGACTGGCGTTTGCCGAGCCTGGGTATGGCGTGTTCATCTCCGGCCCATCGAAGACGGCCGACATCGAGCAGTCGCTGGTGATCGGCGCCCACGGAGCCCGGTCGCTGACGGTGGCCCTGGTGGCCGGCTGGGACGGCGGAAGTGTCCCCCCGGGGGGCGGGCTGGGATAGGTATTTCCCTATCCGGTGCCCCAAGCGCGAAAAGGTGCGGAACTTAGGTGGCACCCCTGCCTGCGACCCCGCCGCGATGGCGGCACGGGGGTCCCTCACACGGCTGGGGCCGGTGAAAATTTGCGCGTATATTTACGTGGGCAGGCATGTTAGGATAATCAGGTTCATCTAGGCTCGGGCAAGGGGCCTAGTCCACGGATTGGACTTTGGTAGCCCCTGAAGTCGCCCCCTTTGCACCGTTCGCTGCACGCGTCCTCTACCTATGGCGATCATCACCTTGCAAGTGTTGGACGGCGCCGATCGCGGACGTGTTTTTGAATCACTCCGGACCCCGGTCACCATCGGTCGGGAGGAAGGTAACACGGTCCAGCTAAATGACGAGCGAGTCAGCCGTTACCACCTCAAGATTCAAGAGGATCACGACAAACTGGTCCTGACCGACCTGGAAAGCACCAATGGCACCAAAGTCAACGGCGAAGAGATCCATCTGCGGATTCTTCGCTACGGCGACCTGATTACCGTCGGCCGTTCGGTGCTGCTCTTCGGCTCGCGCGAACAGATCGCCGAACGCCTGGCCAGCATCCGGCAGCAGCACGAAGCCGAGCCGGGCATGACCCTCGCTCCCGAACAGGTCGACGGCGGCCATTCAGCGGCCTCGCTCGATTTCGAGCTGAGCTGGAGCCACGTGCCCGATCCCACGGCTACGCTCCACACGCTGCAGCCGCCGGAACTGCCCGAGCGGCTTTCGCCCGGCCAGGCTGCCCAGCTTTCGGAACTGCTGGAATTCGTCCATATCAAGCTCCGGCATTTGATCGAGTCGGGCGAAGTGGACGACGACGCCGAGCGGGTGACACTCGATCTGCGCCGCTGGCAGGCGTTGCTCGATCTGCAATCGCGGCTGGCCCAGTACATCCGCTCGATTGCCGAGCCCCGCGCGGAGTAAGTGGCGAAACGCCTGGCCGCTTCCCCGCTTTCTTTTGACCCCTATTATCGCCATCCGCTACGATGGGGGGGTAGTGTTCTGCGTCTGCGCGATCGCGCAGCGGTCTTCGCCAGCGGGGTGCGGTCATGGATTCCACTTCGTCACAGGTTCCTGGCGAATCAGGCAGGGCCCAGCCTGCCGATGCGACTTGCCCGGAAGAGTTACCGGCGCTGGAGATGGTCCCAGAACCACCGGTGGCCGGCGTTATGAACGCTGGGCAGCCAGGCGAGCCGCCCACTTGGGGGCCACCAGGGGCTGCGACAGCGATGCCGGGCAGTTATCCACCGCCGCTCGGCTACGCACCGCCCGGCGTGTGTGGTCCGCCGCCTGCTGGAGATGCCGCTAATTGGCCAAAGGGGTATCGCCCCGGAATGCAGATGTGGGACAAGCACCGCGGCTGGTACTACCCCACACCGGAAGAATGGCAGAGGTATCATTCCGCCCGGCGGCTGGTGGCGATGTCGCACTGCCTGGGCTGGGGCGGGATCGCCATACTCTTCGTTGGCCCTCCGATGATCGCGAAGGCAACCCGAGGATCTTCGGTGGGGTTCGTCGCGATGGGCGTCGTGGCCACTTTGGGCCTGTTGATGGCCATTGTGGGGGCGGTGATTGGCCAGATTGGCCGCGCCAAGCAAAACCGCGTGATCTGAACGCGGCCTGTTCTTTCAGTGCGGCCGAGCTTCCAAAAACATCCGCAGGCGGCGCCCGGCGATGATATGGCGGGTACCAGCCGGGGCCACCTGCTGAAGCTTTTGCTTTACCGCAACGGGCCAGTGGTTCCGCGGCGCTGCATCGAGATATAGATCGCCAACAGTACCACGGCACCGATCAGCGACATGAGCCAGTTGGAGCCTTGCAGCGGTTCGCCGCCGACTACCATCCAGGCAATGAAGCCGCCAAGCAGCGAGCCGAGGATGCCCAGGATGGAAGTCATCATCAGGCCCATCGGCTGTCGGCCGGGAACCAAGAGTCGTGCCACGGCGCCGATAATCAAGCCAAACAGAGCCCAAGCCAGAACTGCCAGTAGAACGTCCACAGCGATCTCCTTCGTGTCTCAAACGGGTGCGTTGGATGCGCCGCCCTTTCCGGGGCCAGCACGCCCCGGAAAATGGTTGAGGCGGCGCGTGGGCCAGCCAGTGCAGGTTGCGCGCCAATGCACTTAGCACCGGCTGCAAAGAGGCCGCTTCCGTGGGGCTGCATCCGGCTCTCACACCCGTAATTCGCCGCAGAAACAGGGCTATTTAGAAGTTACGGCCGAATTGCGCGCAACCGTATCTGCGGCGTCCCAGCCCGCCGGGCAGCAACAAGAGTGATGGGCGCTCAGGTTGCTTGCTCGCCAAGCAATCGAGGCATGTTCGCTCACGAGCCGTGTTATTGGCCGCGGATGGTGTAACGGACCGCAGCCTGGGCGGGCATCGGTACGGCCTTGCCGGCTGCGCCTAACAGATCGATGTTTAAGGTCTGCATTTGATCCCGCTTCTGGTAGGCGGTGACAAACGGTTCGCCCAACCGCACGCGCTGCGGCTGGGCGAATTCGATCGTCACGCTGCCTTGGAAGCGGCGGATGCGCACCGCCTGGACATCGGCGATCAGCTCGCCCACGGGGGCCGCTTGCCAGTTGTCGTCGAGGCGGAACTCGATCAGGACCTGCACATTGCCATCGCGGCGCCGCTGGGTGGGGCCCAAGAAGATCGGTAGCGTTTCCCACAGCTCGCGTACCTGGTCGGTGCCGCGCGACAACAGCTCGCTTTCGATCTCAAGGCCGTCGGCTTTCTTGGTAAACGTCCGCCGGTAATGGACGTAGCCGCCTTCGATGATGCCAGGTTTTTCCACCGTGCGCTGGCCACCCAGCCCTGCCATCACGAACACTTGCGGCGGCTGGTTCTCGATGTCAAACCGCACCCAAGGTTCCCGTTGACGGGCGGAGGAGAACGCGGCGCCTTCAGCCGTGCGGCCCCAGAGATGGTGCGTCGGCCAGCGGTCGATCTTGTCCCAGGTGACGTAGTTCCATTTATCGGGCAGCCGGCCCAGCAAGGCCGTGCCGGCCTGACGGGTCCAAAAAGCGGCGAGCGAACCGCCGGCGAGGGCCCCGCTGCCGTTGACGTCGTACCCGCGGCCCATGTGCGGCACGGCTTCTACTTGGAAGCCCCAGTCGCCTTCCTTGAGCGACCAGAACTCGCCGTCGAAATTGATATTGAAGCGTTCCGCTTTTTCGTATGGCGCCAACAGCCGCGGGCTGCGCGCAACAGCCAATTGAGAGAAATGGAGGTAGCTGTCGGGAACATAGTGATCCCAGGTGAAGGGCAGATCGGCCGGCCAGTGATTCTCGGCCCAGACGGGCGGCTGCGTGTGGCTCCAGCCTTCCGGACGCTTGGGGCCCCGGTTCAGACGCTGGACGCCCCGGCGGATATCGGCCAGCATCAGCTCCCTGCCGTTGGGTCCATAGATGCCGAGGTCGCTGCCGGGCTTGATGCCCAGCCGGTACAGCGACTCCTCGGTGAGCATGGCTTCGGCATAGCGCCGCCAAGGACGATCGCGCTGATCGTTGGCATAGGGCGCATTGGTGCGTTTGGACCAGCTTGAAGGCCCATCGAATCGCCCATCGGGCTCCGGAAACGTGTTGTAAGCCTTGAAGCGGGCCATCCGGGCCACGACCTCGGGCATGAACCCTTCCCAGAGCGGATGGGCGCGTACAATCATTGCGGCCTCGACCAGGTGATACAGCGAAATGCCGTTGTAGCTGGTCTCCGGCCCGTCCTCCTCCCCGATGTAACCCGCCGGGTGAAAGGTGCCGCGGCGAGGGTCCGAAGTGGATGGCTCGCGGTCCGGGTCGCCGAACAGGATCCGGCGGGCTTCGCGGACCAGCCGCCGTTGCATCTTGGAATCGATAAAGATGGTGCTCAACTCGGCCAGCGTGGCGATCTCACGCATGTCCATGTTGGTGTTCTGATCGCGTGGGGCGAGCCGCTCCATCTTGGTGAGAAAGTACAGCATGCCTTCGCGGTAAGCCTGCTGTACCTCGGGCGGCAAGAGTGCGCCGGCGTGCTTGTAGGTGTAGGCCCAGGTGCCCAGGTTGGCGGCCATGAAATCGGCCTTGAGGTTGCGCGAGTCGGCGATTTGCGCGCTTTCAAGCATGAGCATGTCGACAATGGCAATCACCAGCGCGCGGCGCATGCCCGGCTTGCTCTCAAAGTACGGATTGCCGGGGAAATCAAACTGCGTCCACCATGCCAGGGATGCCGGTTCGGGAAAGCAGCGGATCTCCGCGCCGTCAATCCGCTGGAGCGTGAAGAACGCCGGATCGGCATGAAAGGCGGCCGGGGTAGGCTCGCGGCCCAGGTTGCCCAGCACGATCCAGTCGCGATAGAGCCGATCCAGCTCTGCCTTGGCGTATTCATCGGGCAACGTGAACGTATGGTTCGCGATGACGAAGTCGGATTCGCGGTATGTTGCCAGATGGTCGCGAAGCACCTTTTGCCAGGGATGGTCCTGTGGCAGCTCAGCGGCCGCGGCGTGCCATGCCGGCACGGCAACAACGATCGCGGCGAGAAGCCATTCCGACCAGCGGCAGATCGTGCGATGGTGAGCGTTCATGGCGGAGGATGGGCAAAGTGGCGAAGTGAAGTGATGCCCGGTAAAGCGCAATGGCACCGGCAGGCCTCGAAAGACGGCTCACGCTGGCCCCCCCAAGATAATGGGTGCCCTCATCAGATGCCAACGATTGCGCAAGACGTTCGTCGCGCAGAGCACGCCCTTGGCGGCGGCCAAGAAGAACGGTGTCGCGAGAAAGATGCTGCGACCGAATAAACCGCCAGCGCTATTGGATCACCGGCAGTTCAGCGCCGTGCGAACCATCGGCGGAACCATGGCCGTTGTGGCCACCGCAGCAACCATATCCGCTTGAGGCGGCTGCTGCGCCGCTGCCAGGCATGAACTCGCCCAGGATTTCTTCAGGCGTACGCGGATTGGCGTACGCGCCGAAGTCGTTGAACCAGAATCGCTTGGCAAAGCGGTAGGCCCAGCTTTTTTCGGGGATCTGCCGCGTGGGGTTATCCTGGCTTTGCCGCGGCTGCATCGCCTGAAGTTCGGCCATCGCCTGTTGCCGCGCGGTGGAATCCTTGGCGCCGTGCTTGGCCATCAGCCCAGCTAACAGGTCGGGCCGCTCCAGCACGATACAGCCGCGCGTGGTGCTGGCCGCCAGTTCGCGGAAGTCGCGCAAGAAGGCCGATTCCTTAATTGCCCGCACCGCTCCGCGATCGTCGTAGATCGATTCCTTGGTGAACTGCACGATCGGGCACGGTTCGATATCGCCCCAAGGGCTAATGTGGTGGCTGATGCCCGTCACCGCCGGGCACAGGGCCTGGCCGCGTCCGTCGTAATAGGCGTCGACGATGGCGATCGGCTTCTTGGCCCGCATCGTGACCACGAACTCGCGCACCTTGAGTTGTTGTTCGGGCGTGAGGGCCAGTTCAGGCCGGGCATCGGGGCCGACCGGGCGGTAGGTGTGGAACCAGCTATAGAACACGCCCATCTCGATCAGCCGGTCGAGCCATTTCTCGGTGAGCAGGTCCTCGAAGTTGGTCTGGCACAGGCTGGTGCAAACGCCGGTCAGCAGCTTGTGCTTCAGGCAGTTGTGCAGGCCTTCCATGGTTTTGCTGTACACGCCGGTCCGGCCGCGGCGCTCGTCGCTGACGATCTCCGAACCTTCCACGCTGACCAGCGGCGTGGCGTTGCCCAGCCGGCGCAGCTCGCGGGCTACTTCGTCGGTGATGAAGTGGCCGTTGGTAAAGATCTGGAAGTAGCAATCGGGGTGGCGCTCGAGGATTTCGAGCAGTTCCGAGTGCATGAACGGTTCGCCGCCCAGCAGGCCAAAGAACACGTTACCCTGCGTTCTGGCCTCGTTGATCAGGCGGTCCATGGCCGCCACGTCGATCTTGTGTTGCTTGGCGGCAACGTCGACCCAGCAGCCCTGGCAGCGCAGGTTGCAGCTATTGATGATCGAGATGTAGAGAAACGGCGGGAAGTATTCGCCCCGCTTGAGCCGCCGCTTGTGCTTGGCTACCGAGCGGGTGCCTTTGACGCCCATCCGCCAAATGAACTTCCACAGCAGCCGCTTGTCGGTTTCCAGCAGAACCCGTTTGGCCATTCGCAAGTACATAGCGCTCTAACTTCTGGCGTGAGGGAGCGGGCGGGAAGGCGGCAACGGCCAGTCTCAAGCTCTTCTCCAGTGTATCACCACCCCGCAGCGGCGGCGAGCAGTGGTCCGGGGGGCGGCCGAAGATGCCTTTCGGCAGCCGCGCGGGGGGGCAGCGTCGGCTGCCATAAATCCCCCAGCTCTCGGGAGATAATCGCTCCAGATGTTACCGGAAGCCCGCAAAAAACTAATGCCAGATCGATCTGACAAAGAACCCGCCGACACTCACCCGCATTTGGAGCTAGATTTCCCTCGGACGGGCGGATCGCTTGAATCCGTCCCCCCAGCCATGGGCGAGTGAGTGTGTCGGCTGTGTGGTTTGCGCCGCACAAGCTGCGGGTGAAGCAGGGAAACCCGGATCGTTTGGACAGCGGACGACACGATGCGAGAATTGGGTGGACGCCCGACGCTAGACGAGGATAACCCCGCCGGGTCGGCCAACTCGGCGGCGGTTCCGGGCTACCCCACGGTTCCCCGCATCCCCCTGGAAGATCGCCGGCAGGCTCGCCGGTTTCCTACCCCGGACGAACGCCGCGACGCCATCTTGCGACTGGGCGACCGCGAAACGCCGGTACAACTGCTGGGCGAGTCGTCCACCGGTTTTGCCGTGGTGTGCGACCAGCATCCGGGCGTCTTTGAAGGCGAAACGCTTTGGCTCAAAACCGTGGCCGGCTGGGAAGCGGTTAGCGCCGTTTCGGTGACTTCTGACCCGGCCGGGGTTCGCATTGGGCTGCGGCGGCTCAACGGCATGCTGCCCAACCAGCCCGTCGAACGCCCGCCCAGCCAGGATACCTGGTTGCCCAGCAATCGTTTGCGGCTGGTGGTGGGGCTGACGCTCATTCTGACCCTGATCGCGGTGCCGATGGTGCGTTCGTCGCTGATGGACCCGCTGCGAGTGGTCACGATTGGCGGCCGCCAGCACGTGGGTTCGCCCGATGGTTTGCCGCTGCCCGAGGCTCCCCTGGCTGCCGATGCCACGGTCGAAGAGGTGTTGCGGCACCTGGGTCCCAAGGTGTTTTCCAAGAGCGAGATCCAGAAGCTGCTGAAGATGTCGCCCACCCAGGTGGCCAAGTTGCGGCGGATCGAGCGCGAGTGCAACCACGCGGTGAATATGGCGATGCTGGGCGGCTCGCCGGCCGAAACCACCATGCAGCTCAAACGCCAGGCTTACCAGGACGTCCTCAAGCTGCTCACCCAGCAGCAGCGTGAGGTGTGGTACGAACTGGTGCGCCGTCTGCAAAGCCGCCAGGCCGGCTATCTGTGGCAGAAAGAAGCCCAGGCCGAAGCCGCTGGCGACCGGGCATTCGACTAGTCGCCCCCCTCTATCTCTTTACCCTGGCGGCACCTGCGGCCGTATCTGCCGCGCGCTTACCATGTGTCCAAACGCGCACGGCTGGGCCGGCTGGTGAAACTCCCGGCAGTGTGTGGGGTTCAATACAGAACCCGCGGGGGACTCGCCGTACACTAGGCCCCCGCTGACCGTGCCGAAGCGATTTTTATCGGTCCGGGCTTGAAAAAGTTTGCAGCCCTGGCCGGCAGGTCGTACCTTGGCGCGGAGAGCCCCAAGGCCCTTTTGCGCGCCGCCCCCACCTGCGTGCCCCAGGGGTCTCATCTAACTCGTTCTGCAACCAAGGAGATGAGCCATGACGCGCCCCACTCCCCAAGTCCCAGGGTCCGAACGTTCCTGCCCGGATTGCTCCGTCGATCGCCGGGACTTCCTGGCCGCCATGGCCGCCGGCGCAGTCGCGGTTGGTGCCGGCCCGCTGCTCTCGGGCAAGGCCATGGCTGCTCCCAAGCGCGATAGCCGCGCGGAGTCGGCGGTTACCCGGCTATATGAAACGCTGACCGTTCCGCAGCGCAAAGAAATGGTCCTGGCTTGGGACGATCCTCGTCGCACCCGCATCAGCGCCAACTGGCACATCACCAAGGCCAACATCGGCACCTTCTCGCCCGAGCAGCGCAAGATCATCGACGAGATCCTGGCTGGCGTAACCTCGGAAGACGGTCTGGACCGGCTGAAGAAGCAAATGGCCGACGATTCCGGCGGCATTGAAGATTACTCGATCGCCATCTTCGGCAAGCCCGATGACGAGCGCTTCGCCTTCGAGCTGACCGGTCGCCACCTGACGCTGCGTGCCGACGGCGACACCACGCCCGGCGCTGCCTTCGGCGGCCCGATCGTGTACGGCCACGGCGAGACCGGCAACAGCAAGGACAACCTGTTCTTCCATCAGACCCAGGCCGCCAACGAAGTCTTCAAGGCGCTCGACGGCGATCAGCGCAAGAAGGCCCTGCTGGCTCGGGCTCCGGCCGAGAGCGCCGTGCAACTGCGTGACGATGTTTCGCAGATCCCCGGCATCAGCGGCAAGGATCTCTCTTCGGATCAGAAAGAACTGGTCAAGAAGGTGCTGGCCACCATCCTTGGCCCGTACCGCAAGGAAGACGTCGAGGAAGCGATGGCCGTGCTGGAAGCCGGCGGTGGCATCGACTCGCTGCGGATGGCGTTCTACCAGAGCGGCGACCTGGGCGACGACGGCGTGTGGGACGTCTGGCGGCTGGAAAGCCCGACTGTGGTGTGCCACTTCCGCGGCGCTCCGCACGTGCACGCTTACATCAACATCGCCCGCCGCAGCTAACGTGGCCGCGCGCTAACCGCCTACTGTTACCCTGACCGACGACGATCCCGCGGTGCCCATCGCGCGCCGCGGGATCGTTTGTTGTACCGACGGCTCTTGGCACGGTACAACGTGGGCAGCGCCGCCAGGCGATGTGCGGCAGCGGCCCGTGAAACCATTCGGTCAAAAGGGGGCGGGGTGGAAGCCTTTCTTGCGAGACTGTCGCCGGCGGTTGCCAAGTTCTGCGAGGCGCCCGTCGATGGCCTGCCCCGTTACCCGGCCAATACCTATTCCAACCTGGCACCTATCCTGGCCGGGCTGGTGATCTTGTACCTGGCGCGGCATCAATCGCGCGGCCTGCGGATGCTGGGCTGGGCCACCGTGTACACGGGCGTGGCCTCGGGCATCTTTCACGCTACCGATACGTTCGTGGGCGAGATCCTCGACCTCAGCGGCATGTACCTGTTCATTCTCACCTGCCTGGGCTTGCAGCTTCGGCGGTTCGAGAAGCTGCCGCGTGGCCGCGTGGTACTGTTTGCCATCGGCACCTGCGTGCTGTGTACGGCGTTCTCTGTCTGGCAGATTCACCTGGCTACGCCGATCTTTGCTGTGGTGGTGACCGTGGTGATCTTGCTGGAGCTCACGTCGCGCGCCGTCACGTACCGCTACGCGTATTACTGCGTGTTCTGGCTGCTGGCCGCGCTAGGCTTCTGGCTGCTGGATTTCTTCCATATCTGGTGCAACCCGGAGAATCATCTGGTGAACGGCCATGCGCTGTGGCACCTGCTCAGTGGGCTGGTGTTCTACTTTGCGTACCTGCATTTTGCGGCCAATAGCCCGCAGCAAGTTGCCGCCCAAGCTCACGCAACTGCCTAGTGTCACCACTCTTGGGGAGGTTTGGCTGGAGGGGAGACGCATCCACGGATTTGCATTTGTCTCTTGCTTCAGTTTTTGACCTACCGGACAATGGAGCGGCTGGCTCCTACCTCCGCCGACATCCCGCCTGCTTGCCATCCGGCCGCCGGCGCCTCCCTCCCCTGACAACCTGCCATGAAGCGACTCCACCTTCTGGTCTTGGTCTTCTTCTTGCCTTGGGGCGCGGTTCACGCCGCCGAGTCTTCCTCGCCAAAAGACGGCGCCGAAGAACCCCTGTTTGAACGGCACGTGCGGCCGATCCTCAAAGCCCACTGCTTCCACTGCCACGGCGAGTTGGGCGAAACCCAGGGGGGCCTCGATTTGCGTTTGCGCCGGTTCCTCGTGGCTGGCGGTGACTCCGGCCCGGCGATCGTGCCCGGCAAGCCCGACGAAAGTTACCTCGTCGCGCGGATTCGCTCGCAGGAGATGCCGCCGGGCGAAGCCAAGATGCCGGCCGAAGAGCTGGCGATCATCGAGCGGTGGGTTGCCGCCGGCGCCAAGACCGCTCGACCCGAGCCGGAGAAAGTGACCGGCCCGTTGATCACGGAAGAAGAGCGCGACTTCTGGGCGTTTCAACCGATCAAGCGGCCGGAAGTGCCGCAGGTGAAGAACCAGCACCAGGTGGTGAACCCGATCGACGCCTTCTTGCTTGCCAAGCTGGAAGCCAAAGGCTTTGCATTCTCGCCGCAGGCCGAGAAGCGGGCTTTGATTCGCCGGGCGACGTTCGACTTGTGGGGCCTGCCGCCCACGCCCGAGGAAGTCGAAGCTTTCGTGGCCGACAACTCGCCCGATGCCTACGAGAAGCTGATCGACCGGCTGTTGGCTTCGCCCCGTTATGGCGAACGGTGGGGCCGCCACTGGCTCGACGTGGCCGGCTATGCCGACTCCGAAGGCTACGTCGAAAACGATCCGGTGCGCAACTGGGTCTACAAGTATCGCGACTACGTGATCCAGTCGTTCAACAGCGACAAGCCGTGGGACGAGTTCATCTGCGAGCAATTGGCCGGCGATGAACTGGTGAAGCCGCCCTACAATCGCGAGCTCACGCCCGACGAAGTCGAAAAGCTGGTGGCTACCGGCTTTTTGCGGCTGGCTCCCGATGGCACCGGTTCCGACGGCGTCAACCAGGTGGAAGCCCGCAACGAAGTCATCGCCAATACGCTGCAAATCGTGTCCACCTCGCTGATGGGCATGACGGTGGCTTGTGCCCAGTGTCACGATCACCGCTACGATCCGATCCCGCAGACCGACTATTACCATCTGCGGGCGATCTTTGAGCCGGCGTTCAACCCGCCCAAGTGGCGTAAGCCCGACGCGCGACTGGTCTTGCTGGTCAACGAGGAGAACCGTCGCAAGTCGGCCGAGATCGAAGCCGAGGTCAAGAAGATCCTTGATGCCAAGGCCAAGCGGGAGGAAGAAATCGTCCGCGAGCTGTTCGAGCGCGAGCTGGCGAAACTTCCCGAAGAGCTCCGGCCGGCCGCCCGCGAAGCGTTCGAAACGCCCGCAGCCAAGCGCACCGACGAACAGAAGAAGCTGCTGAAGCAGTATCCGTCGCTCAACGTTCACCCCAGCCGGATCAGCCTGTTCGACAAAAAGTTCGCGGACGAGGTGGCCGTGTTCACCAAGCAGGCCGCGGAGCTCCGGGCCACCAAGCCCAAGGAAGAATATGTGCGGGCGTTGACCGAGATTCCCGGCGACGTGCCCAAGACGTTTTTGCACTACCGGGGCGATCCGACGCAGCCACGCGAGGCCTTGGAACCGGCCGACCTGCTGGTGCTGTATCCCAACGAATCGCAGCGTTGGATCGCGCCCAAGGACCCCGACCTGAAGACCAGCGGCCGGCGGCTGGCGTTCGCCCGCAAGCTCACCAGCGGCGCGCACCCGCTCACCGCGCGCGTGTTGGTCAACCGGTTCTGGTTGCACCATTTTGGCCGGGGCATCGTGAACACGCCGGGCGACTTCGGCATGTTGGGCGAGCGGCCCACGCACCCCGAACTGCTCGACTGGCTGGCCAGCGACTTCATGAACGGCGGTTGGAAGCTCAAGCGGTTCCACAAGCTGCTGATGACCTCGAACGCCTACCGCCAGCAGGTACGCCTCGATGCGCGGCAGGATGAAGCCGATCCGGATAACACCCTGTACGGCGGCGCTCGCCTCCGCCGCTTGGAAGCCGAGGCCGTGCGCGACGCCGTGCTGGCCGTCAGCGGCAAACTCAATCCCAAGCCGTTTGGCGAACCTGTCCCGGTGATGGCCGATCCCGCGGGCCAGTGGGTCGTGGGCATTGAGAACCTCGACGCTGGCCGGCCCCTGGCGGTGATTCCGCTCAACGGCGAGGAGTTCCGCCGGAGCGTGTACGTCCAGGCCCGCCGCACTCGCCCGCTGGCCGTGCTCGACACGTTCGATCTGCCGCGGATGGAGCCCAACTGCGAAGCCCGCGATTCGTCGACCGTGGCCCCGCAATCGCTGATGCTGATGAACAACGAGTTCATCCTGGAGCAGGCGGAACATTTCGCCCGCCGCGTGCACGGGGAAGTGGGCGATGATGTCCAGGAGCAGATTCGCCGCGCTTGGCAACTGGCGCTGGGGCGTGCCCCGCAGCCGGAAGAGCTGAGCGAAGCGGCCGAGTTCTTGAAGCAGCAGGCGGCCGACTTCGAGGCCAACGCAGAGATTCGCAAGCCGAATCCGAAGGCCGACAAGAACGTGTATCAGCCCGGTTTGCTGGAGGCCAAGCTACAAGCCTTGGCGAGCTTGTGCCAGCTTTTGGTGAGTTCCAACGAGTTTCTGTACGTGGAGTAATGGCGCGCAAGCGGGCGCGACCGATACGAGCCTGCCGACGCGTCTTATGGATTCAACCGGCTCAGTTTCGCACGAAGCGGAGCGAGCCGGCACCGTTTGAATATCGAAGTTCACGAGTTTCGGAGTGCAGCCGTGACCCGTCCTGATATGCCCTACCGCCAGCCCGATTCCTGTTGCCGGCCCGGCCGTCCTTCTCGCCGGCATTTTCTGCAGCAGGGTGCTTTTGGCATTGGCGGCCTGGCGCTCGCCTGGCTGCTCAAGCAGGAAGGCCTTTTGGCGGCGCCCGCCAAACCGGCGGTGGAACCGGTCACCTACGACACCAAGCCGAAGGCGCCGCATCACGAGCCGCAAGCCAAGGCGATGATCTCGCTGTGGATGCAGGGCGGGCCCAGCCACATCGATATGTTCGATCCCAAGCCCGTTCTCGACAAACTGAACGGCCAACCGTTCCCGGGCGAGATCAAGTACGACAACGCCGCCCAGGCCAGCAGCAAGATCATGGCCAGCCCCTGGAAGTTCAAAAAGCACGGCCAATGCGGCATGGAGCTTTCTGAACTGCTGCCGCACCTGGGCGAAGTGGCCGACGATATCTGCCTCATCCGCTCGATGCACACCGGGGTGAATAACCACGGGCAGTCGATCCACGCGATGAACGAGGGCCGGATTATCAAGGGCCGGCCTTCGCTGGGAGCCTGGATCACCTACGGTCTGGGCTCGGAATCGCAAGACCTGCCGGCGTACATGGCCCTGGCCGATCCAGCATCGTTGCCTGTGCTGGGCGTGAACAACTGGACCAACGGCTTTTTGCCGGCCATTTACCAGGGCACGGCGGTGCGGCCGCGCGAACCCCGCATCTTGAACCTCGAGCCGCCTGCCTTCTTGGGCGGCAAGCCCCAGCAGCGGGCCTTGGACCTGCTCAACCGCATGAACGAGCGGCACTTTGAGCAGCATCCAGGCTATCTCGACTTGCAGGCTCGCATTGCCAGTTATGAACTGGCCGCGCGGATGCAATCGGCGGCGGCTGAAGCCTTGGACCTGAGCCAGGAGACCGAAGCCACCAAGAAGATGTACGGCCTGGACGACCCTGCCACCGCCGACTACGGCACCCGCTGCCTGCTGGCACGGCGGTTGATCGAGCGTGGCGTGCGGTTCGTGCAGGTGTTCACCCGGGTGCAGTACTGGGATCACCACGGCGGCATTCTCAAGGCCCTGCCGACGGCCTGCCGCACGATCGATAAGCCTTCGGCCGCCCTGATCCAAGACCTCAAACAGCGCGGTCTGCTCGACACCACGGTGGTGCACTGGGGCGGCGAGATGGGACGGCTCCCGGTCATTCAGAACGAAAAGAACCCCGGCCGCGATCACAACACCTACGGCTTCAGCATGTGGCTGGCCGGCGGCGGCTTCAAACGCGGCATGACCTACGGGGCAACCGACGAGTTTGGCCACAAGGCGGTGGAAAACGTGGTCAATCACTACGATTACCACGCCACGCTGCTGCACGCGTTCGGCCTCGATCCATACAAGCTCGTCTACAAACGCGACAACCGCGAGCAGAGCCTGCTGGATGGCCAGCCCGGCCGCATCGTTACCGACATCTTGGAGCGGGCGTAGTCCGTTTCCTCTGGTAATCCAAAAAGAAGCCGCCGCAGGCTATACCCAGCCTGCGGCGGCTTTCGTTTTCAAGTAACGAGCGAAGTTCGGGCGGCGGCTGAGCAGGCGCCGCCCGTTGTCGTTGGGATCGCCGCGCCGCTGGTGGTTACTGCGGCAGCGGCTGGCCGCGATCGAGGAAGAACGTGCTGTTGTCGGCCACGTTGAACAGCGGCCGCAGCCAGGAGCACATGCCTTCGCCCTTCACGCAGCCGGGGAAGAACTCGATGTTCAGGCCCACGCCCCAGGCTTCGCGGTCGAGGCCGGCGGAGCCGCTTTCCTTGGGGGCCACATAGCCGAACCCGCCCGCCAGAGCCCAGCGGCACGAGAGCGCCACACGGAAGTCGGCTCCGATCAGGCCATCGCCCTCACCGGTGCCACCGCCGTAGATCCGCAGGCTGCCGCCATCGCACATCGTGTAGCGGTAGAACAAGGCGTACTGATTGAGCGGCTGCACCGTGGCGGTGGTCGGGAACGTGGTCAGCCCGAGAATCGGCGGCACGGCCACTTCGTCGTTCTCGCCGCTGAAGGCCGAGAAGAAACCGAACTCATGGCCGCTGGGATGCACCAGGCTGATTTCCGCCCGGTACTGCACCAGGTCGACGTCGTCGTAGAAGTTGTCGCGGAGCAGGTCGGTCACAAAGCCGTACTGGAAGCCGCAAGTGTTGCGGCGGAACACGCCCATCGTGCCGAAGAATTGCGTGCGGCTGCCGTCGTTGCCGGTGATGGCGTCGCCGTTGTAATCAGACTGCACGGCCCGGAAACCGAACTGCGCGGCGATGCCGGCCCGGGGGAACAGCGGCAGGCTCCAATTCAAACCTTCCGAGAATCCGAAGTTGCCGTTGATGCCCAGGTCGAACGGGCTTTCAAACCCGGTCACGCCCGCGAAGATCGACAGGTTCTCCCACCAGCACCAGTTGCCCCAGCAGGGATTGCCGCAGCCCGGGTGCGTGGGGCAGCAGTAGCCACAGCCCGCGCCGCCGCAGCCGCACTCGACGGCACAGCCGCCGTCGGGGCAGCAGCCAAGCTGGCAGCAGTTGGAGCCGGGCTGATAGACGTCGCCTTCGTAGTGAGGGCCGTAGCCGTGCGCCGGATAGCCGGGACCGTACATGCCATGGCCGTGGCCTTCAAAGTAGGCTTCGTCGGGTTCCACGAGCATGCTGCGGCTTTGGGCCGGCGGCGGAACTTCCTCAGGCTCGGCTTGCGCGCCCCGCTGCGCCGGACGCTCCTGCGACTGCGGCGGCTGGCCAATCAGACGCGGCTCGGTGCCGGCGCCGGGGAAATTGGCCGGGCCAGGAATCTCAGAAGGAGCCAGATTGCCCTGCGACGACGAGCGCGGAGTCAGCGGCTTATCCAGGGCGTCGTCGGCTTCCTGATAGCGGGCCGGACGCACCCAACGCAGCTCGTTGGGCCGCATTCCAGACAACTCGCTGCGGCCGTCAGCCCGGAATACCTTGCTGACCGGGCGCGTGAGGGCGCTAGCGGAGCCATCGGGCAAAGCCGGGGTCGGTTCGCCGGCGACTACCGGCAGAGCCGCGGCCAGCAGCGCCGCGGTAACGGCCAGAGAGTGGATGCCAACAGGGCGAAGCAGGCAAGACATGGGAATCCTCGCGAGCAGTGGTGACGCTCGCCCCCCTTCCCCTTTCCGACGGTTGCCACGGCTAGCGCGAATAGGCTCGCGCATAGCCGCTTGAACCGGCGGCAGGATCGTTATCGGACGATCGGCCGCCAGACTTGCCTGAAAAGTTTTGCTAACCGGAAAACTTGCCGATGGCACCGCTAGCTTGCTGGCGCCGCGCGCTCACCCAGCGGGCGTGCCAACGGCGAATACCACCCTCCGCGCGCCGCACTGCCTGCGTGCCGCGGCAGCGGCGATGAGAAGGCACCTTGCCTAGCGGCGTTTGCGGCCTGATTTCTTGCCACCTTTGCCCTTGGCGGGCGACTTGCCGCGCTTGGCGGTGCCGCGGGCCGGCTTGCTGTTAGAACGGCCCTGCGGCTTGCCGGCCTTGGGGCTCTTGGGCGTCTTGGCGGCGGTGCCGTCGCGCTTGAGGCGGGCCACCAGGTGCAGGTCCACCTCGCGGCGCTCGATGTCCACCCGGGCCACGCGCACGCGAACCATGTCGCCCAAGCGGTACTGGTTTCCTTCGCGCCGCCCTTCCAGCAGATGGCTGCGACGTTCGAAGTGGTAATAGTCATCCAGCAGCGAGGCGATGTGAACCAGGCCTTCCACGGGGATCTCGATGCCCCGCACAAAGAACCCGTAATCGGTCACGCCGGTGATGACGCCGTCGAACTCCTCGCCCATCCGATTTTCCAGATAGCTGAGCAGCTTGACCTTGGTGAGCTCGCGTTCGGCGGCTTCCGCCCGACGTTCGCGCTGGCTGCAATGCTCGCCCAGCACGACCAGCTCGCCCGACTGGTTCTCCGGCGGCTTGCCATCGATCAGGGCGTCGACCAGGCGATGCACCGTCAGGTCCGGGTAACGGCGAATCGGCGACGTGAAGTGGCAGTAAAACTCGGCCGCCAGCGCGTAATGGCCTTCTTCCACCGGGCTGTAAACCGCCTGCGGCAAACTTCGCAGCACGGCGTAATTCACCGCGTAGCGCTCAGGCATGTCGGCCACTTCACGCAGCAGCGCTTGCAAGGCGAAGCGGTTTTGCAGGCTCGGCGCGCGGATGCCAAGCTCGTTGACGAACTCGGTCAACGCCTTGAGCTTGCGGGGCGAAGGCGTTTCGTGGATCCGCCGCAGGAAC
>Ga0180216_1001644_pt1 | contig 19578 bp, 17 predicted proteins | sample eDN3rd37CBELigMG_FD_128879 | JGI IMG/M metagenome (GOLD analysis project Ga0180216, IMG submission 128879) | Enriched Miracle-Growth compost microbial communities from Emeryville, California, USA - eDNA 3rd pass 37_C BE-Lig MG (version 2)... ...
CGCGTTCGCGTGCGTGCGTAGATGCAGCGCCAGCATCGCGCTCATGCCTCCCTCGCGCCGTCTATATAGACTGCTGCCCGTGTGCCAACGGGCCGCGCCGCCGCGTCGGCGCCCCGTGTTGCCTTATCTGGCAAGTAGCGGATCCGCCTCGGACCGGCGAGTCCTGACCCCGGCAGAACGGCGGCAGAACCGCGGCAGAACGGGCGCTCAGGGCGCTTCCCCCCTATCTACCCCATAGGCCACGGCGCCGTCTCCACAGCGGCAGAACCGCGGCAGACCGCGTCGGAAGGGCATATGAAAATGGTGGAATCGCGGCAGAACGGGGTGGAATCGCGGCAGAACGGCGGAATTGTGGCAGAATCGCGGCAGAATCGCGGCAGAAAACGGTTGTCCGATCGCCCTTTTTTTTCCTCTGTCGCTCTTTCGGCGTGCGTTTCGGGCGCGTTGGGCCGCGCGTCCATCGCGCATCGCACTATAGACGACGTCGCCGACGCGCGCCGGCAGTGGCACCAGCGGAAAGAGCAGGCCGCGGCGCACCGACGGGTGTGCATGAAGGGCGGGGGAAGCAGCGAGGGCGTAGCACGCAGGCGCCAAGGGCAACACGTGGAGCGATCAGCGCCGGCGCACGTCGGCGTCCGACGCACAGCGTGGCGGAGCGGGGCGGCGCGCCCGCCAGAGCACGCGGACACGTGCGACATTGGCCACGCGCCCCCACACCCACGCGCGCGCACGGTACGGGCACCGGCCGGCGCGGCGATGAGCGCGGCGGCAGGGTGGCTAATCGATCGCCATCCCCTGCGCCCCTGTGACCGCGATTTGGGCCGCGGCCACAGTGGTGTTCGGGTCAAGGCGCACCGTCGCGCGCACCATCACCGGCTTGCAGACGCCGACGCAGCAGCAGCAGCGGCAGCAACGGCAGCGTACGGCCCACGCGCCCGATCGCCCGCGCATGGCGGACGTGGCGGGGACTCAACCCTGGGATCTGCCGCGTCACCGCGTGGGCCGGTGGGGCGCCAGGGAACCGCGGCGAGAAAACCGGCCACGCACGTGGCAGAGCAGCAGGGGCACGCACGCTGACGACGGCGGCGGCGGCAGCGCCAGCGCGAATCCACGTCGGCGCGAGGAGGATCAGCGGGACGGATGAGCGTTCGGGCGCGTGCGCGGTGCATCCCGTCCGCTGTTGGCCCTGCGCACGCGGCCGGCCCGCGGGCCGCGGTTCTGAGCCGGCACCATGGCGCCCACCAGCCGAAGCTCCACGTCGCTGGCGCGATCGTGGGCCCCGAACCGGCGGTTCTACTTTTTCATCGTGGTGACGGCGCTCCTGGTCGTCCTGAACGCGCTGATGCTCTACCGCGTCGCGTGGGACCACTCGGCGTCGACGACCGACGCGGCCGGCGTGATGAAGGTGCGTGCACGCCCCGCGGATCGCGTCGCGGCGGCGGCCGGTGGCGCGGCGCGCTCACGTGCAGGTAGCGCTGGGTGCTGCGCTGGCGCTGGGCGGCAGCAATCGCGCGCGCAGCGCAACCCGACGGGCCGGAGCCACACCGTCCAGTACACCGGCGCGGACCTGACCATTTGGACCATTCTGCGCGAACTGAGCGAGACGCCGGTGCGTGCCCGGCCACGCGGGGGGTCGCGCGTACCGCGCGGCCGCCGAATTAACCGTTGCCCCGCGCGCGCGCGCGTCTGGTGGGGCCGGCGCCGTCGCGCGCTAGTCCGGCCTGCCCGAGTCGCAGACCGCGTGGCTCGAGTCGCTGCACACGTGGAACGCGATCAACAGCTGGCTCGCGCTCGACGGCGTCAAGATCATCATGTTTGGTGACGAGAACGCCTGCGCGTTTGTGAACCAGGTACGGCGTCATTGCGGCGGCGCGCCCGCCACGTGCACGCGCCGCGGCTCACCCCCCCGCATTGGCCGCGCACCGCGGCTGGTAACCCGCGCGGCCCAGTTTGTCGACCCGAGCCGCGGCGAGTGCTTGCCCATCCCGTGCTACCACGAAGAGTTCCACGTGCGTCTCCCCCCGCCGCTTCCGACCCCCACCCAGGGCCTCGCCGCCCGTGCTAACGCTCCCCCGTGTCCGCGCCCGCATCCCACCCCCACGGCGCGACCGCGCCCAGGTGCCGCGCTACGACTGCCTGTTCAAGACGGCGGCGGAGCGCGCGACCACCGAGCTGATCATGTACAGCAACTCGGACATGGTCTACTTCCCCGACCTGCTGGCGGCCATGGACAAGGTCGCGTCGGAGCACTACGACTTTTTGATGGTCGGCCAGCGCATCGACATCCTCTACCCGCGCGTGCTCCAGTTCGACGACCCGAACTGGGCGGCGGACTTCCAGCGGCACGTCGCCGTCTACGGCAAGCCGCACGGCAAGTTCGGCATCGACTACTTCCTCTACCGCACCGCGCTCACGCGCGACATGCCACCGTTCATCGTCGGGCGCGTGCGCTGGGACAACTGGCTGCTCGCGCAGTTCATTGGCAACCAGGACGCCGTGGCGGTCGACTCGACACGCGTCGTCATGGCCGTGCACCTGAACCACATGAAGGTCGGCGGCAGCCACGAGCGCGTGGGCACCGACTACAACATCAACCTCACCAAGGCGGACATGGTCGACCCCAAGAAGATCGGCGACATCGAGATGTGCGACTTTGTCCTCGCGCCCGTCGAGGACCAGACGCCGCCGCGCCGGCACGGCGACGAGGTGCAGCTGCCCGTCGGCTGCCCGAACTGCAAGCTTGTCCGCACGGAGCAGTCGCTGGACGTCATGCTCTACAAGCACAGCAAGGACGGCAACATCATCATCGCGACGATCACCAGCGGCTACATCGACTTTGCCTTCAACTGGCTCTGCTCGCTGCGCCGCGTCAACATCCGCAACTTCCTCTTCCACGCCGCCGACGAGGACCTCTACCGCCGCCTGCTCGGGATGGGCGTGCCCGTCATCTACTACGAGTCGGAGCAGGCCCGCGAGTTCCGGCTCGCGCACAACGCGGGCTCCTCCGCGGTTGACTACGGCTCCGTCGCGTACCAGGCGCTCATGAACACGCGCACCGAGTTCATCTACAAGATCCTGCAGAAGGGCTACAACGTGCTGCTGTGCGACGTCGACATCATCTTTTTGCGCGACCCGTTCCCCTTCTTCGACATGTCGCTCGACATCCAGGGCGGCGCGCACAAGAAGACCAAGGTGACCGGCGGCTACGTCTTTTTCCGCGCGACGCCGGCCGCGCGCACCGTGTGGGTCAAGGTCCTGCTGCAGCACCGCGACATGTTCAAGCAGCTGCAGAGCATGAGCGAGTTCAACCCGCACTCGATGACCGAGCAGGAGCTGCTCAACCAGATGCTCATCGAGTCCAAGAACACGGACCTCAAGTGGGGCGTCGTCGACGAGCGCGTCATCGCCGACGGCAAGCGCTTCTTCATCGACAAGCTCACGCAGAAGAACGGCGAGTGGCCCGCCGCGATCCACAACAACTACATCGTCGGCGCAGACAACAAGCGCGAGCGCTTCCAGAACATCTCCATGTGGATGGTCAAGCCGGACCTGACCTGCCGCCCGTTCCCGCGCTACCTGCCGCCCATGCCGACGGGCCAGCCGCAGTTCATCTTCAAGATCATCGCGTTCAACCGGCCGGCGTCGCTGCAGCGCCTGCTCGACTCGCTGCTCGCGTCGGACTACCAGGGCGACACCGTCCCGCTCGAGTTCTACATCGACGCGCCGGACGACGCGCAGGCGCAGGACGAGGCGCTCCTGCGCGACCACGCGCGCGTCGTGCAGATGGCGCAGGACTTCCAGTGGCCGCACGGGCCCAAGCGCGTCGTCGTGCGCGAGACGCACTTTGGCCTGGTCAACATGTGGCTCAACTCGTGGTTCCCCACGAGCGACAACGAGTTTGCGCTCTTCCTCGAGGACGACAACATCGTCGTGACGGGCTTCTACGAGTTCATGAAGGCGGCCGTCCTGCACTACCAGTTCGACCCGGAGAACTACGACGGCCGCGTGTTCGGCTTCAACATGCAGCACCAACACATGATCCCGGGCCGCTACCCGAAGAAGCCGTCCGAGTTCCTGGACAAGGGCACGCTCTTCTACAAGTACCAGCTGCTCTCCACGTGGGGCCCCGTCTTCTTCCCGGCGCACTGGAGCGAGTTCATCACCTGGTTCGCGGAGATGTCGGCCGACGAGAAGTTCCTGCCGCTCTTCTCCAACATGATCACCAACGACTGGTTCATGAAGGTGCGCGCCGCCGACCGCGGAGGGCGGCGCGCGAAAACGTGCCCGGCCCGCTCACAGCCTTCCGCGACGTGTACCTTGCTGGGGTGGGATCGACTCACAACAGCGCGGCGGCGGCCGCTCGGTGTGGTCGGCGTGGTTCATGCGCTTCGCGGCGGAGCGCGGCCTGTACGCCATCTACACCAACTTCCCGAACGAGCAGTCGTTCATCGTCAACTACCGCGACAAGGGCGTGAACTTTAAGGAGGACAAGGGCCCGAACAGCAACCCGGCCGTCCTCACCGAGGAGATGCTGCGGTTCCCGCCGGGCCACGAGCTGCCCATCTACGACTTCCACTTCAACAAGATTGTGGAGGACCCGTCGGTCCTGGAGGACCGCGGCATCTACTCGGACACGTACAACATCGAGCTGCACTAGACCGCTCCCCGTCCGCGCTCCGACCTCGCGTCGAGGAGTGCGCACGTAGGGAGGGCGACGACGGATGCGCGCGGGCGCCCGCGCGCCCCGGTGTTACATTGTGTACATGCGCTGCTTGCAAGGTTTTGCGCGCGTCGGATCGGGCCTTTGCGTTGGGTACCGTTTTTCAATCGAGCGTCCAGTGACGAGCGTGTTGTTGCCACATTCTGCACGGCGTCTGGCCAAACCTTGCAGCCATCCATACCTTGGATTCCATGGCAAGTGCACGCCTTTGTACAGCTGCATCCACACCATATTATACAGTTTTCCCCATTCGCAGCGTCCCCGTTCACAGCATCCGCAGCCCCCCTTGCCCCCCACACGCTGCCCGGCCGCGTGGACGGCCAGCGACACGTTTTTTACGCTGACGTCATCACTTCGATGACGTCATCGCGATGGCGGCGGCGGTGTGGGCGGCGCGGGCGGCGGCGGCCGCGGCCGCGGGCGCGTGGGCGGCGGCCCCGGCGGCTGCGGGCGCCCGGGCGGCCGTCCGACGCGTGGCCACAACGGCCGTGCAGCAGCAGGTACGGCGCGGCGGCTCGTGGTGGGGAGGTGTGGCCGCGCGTCTCACCGTCCCGGAACGAGCCGGCCGGCGGCTCCCGCCGGCTCGCCCCGCAGCACCGCGGCAGCTTTGACTTTCGGCAGATCCGCGAGCACGCGGGCGACATTGCGCGGGACATTGAGCGCCGCAAGGCCGACGGCGACGTGCACAGGGTCGTGGCGCTCTACAACGAGTACTGCGCTATGACCGAGGCGCTCCAGCAGCTGCGCGCCGCGCGGAACGACTCGGCCGCCAAGTTTGCGCAGGCGCTCCAGGCCAAGGCCGACAAAGCCCAGGCACGCGGCGCGGCCGCGAAGGCGCAGGGCGGCGGCGGCGACGCCCGGCGGCTGACCCTCTGGGAGGGCGCGGTGGCCCGCATGGCCTACGTCTGCAGCTCGCCGAGTTGCAGGCGCAGGCCAAGGCGCTCAAGGCGCAGGCGGCCACCATGGAGGCGCAGTACGCGCAGCTGGTGGTGGACATGAACAGCGCGGCGTCGCGGCTGCCCAACCGCATCCACCCGGCCGTGCCGGACGGCACGCCGACGGTTGTGCGCATGCACGGCGCCCAGCCCGAGTACGACTTTAGCCCGCTCGACCACCTGCAGCTGAACGAGGTTGGGCCGGGGCTGGTGTCGGCCGGGCCCGGTTTGGGGGCCGACGGAGGTCTCACCCGCTTGGCGTGCCCTGGGTGCGGGGAGGATGCGTGACGCGGCAGCGGCTCGGGTTTGTCGAGCTGGAGGCGGCGGCGCGGGCCTCGGGCAGCCGGTTCTACTACCTCACCGGTAGGCGCGAAGGTCGGAGGACGGCGACCGATGCGAACGCCATGCTGAGTCACCCCTGGGCCATGCAACGCGTGGACGCGGCGTCCAGGGTACGGCGCCCTCCTGGAGATGGCGCTGATCCAGTTCAGCCTGCACCGCGCCACGCAGCGCGGATTCCTGCCGGTGACCACGCCGGACATTGTCCAGCGCGACGTGGCGGAGGCGTGCGGGTACCAGCCGCGCGGCGAGGCGTCGCAGACGTACCTGATCGGCAGCGACGCGAACGGCGCCAAGGTGCGCCCGCGGCCGCCGCATGGGCTAGCAGAGTGGGGCGACGGGCTCAATCCGCGGCCCCCCCGCCCAGGGTTCTCGCCGTGGGCGCACCCAGGGCACGCTGGAGCAGTGCCTGGTGGGCACGAGCGAGATGGCGGTGGCGGCCATGCACATGGGCGAGATCCTGCCGACCGAGAGGCTCCCGATCAAGGTCGTGGCCTTCAGCCACTGCTTCCGCCGCGAAGTGCGTGCGGCGCCGGTGACCGAAGATGGTGCTGGTCCAGCACGGCTAAACGTAGGCGCGAGGTAGGCGCGAGGCGGTGAGCGCATCCAAACGCAGACTGGCGGGCACGGGTCCGAAACTCGCGGCCTCTACCGTGTGCACCAGTTCAGCAAGGTGCGGCGCCGCGTTCATTCGCCTCGGCCCGTCGACCCGGTGCTCGGCTGAGGCGGTTCGGGCTGTGCACGCTGGACATCCGCGAGCGTCCAGGTGGAGCTCTTTGCCTTCACCACGCCGGAGCAGTCGGACAGCATGCTCGAACAGGTGGTCGACCTGCAGGAGAGCATGTTCCGCGACCTGGGCCTGCACTACAAGTACGCCGGGAGCGTCAGCGCCATGCGCTGCGCCCCTGATTCTGACCGCCCGCCGCTGCGGAACGCGCGCCCCCACCGCCGCAGGCTGCTGGACATGACGGCGGACGACTTGGGCGCGTCGGCCTACCGCAAGTTTGACATCGAGGCGTGGATGCCCGGCCGGCGCGCCTACGGCGAGGTCCGTTGGCCAAGATGCGACGGCCGGCTGCATTGACGGGCTGCTGATGGCCCTCTGGCAATCCATGCGCGCAGCCGGCGCCGCCAGATCTCGAGCGCCTCCAACTGCACCGACTACCAGAGCCGGCGGCTGAACATCCGGTACCGGCCGGGGCCGACGCTGTCCACGGTGCGGCCGCCTGGAGTTCTCTCTCGTGTGCCGCTGCGCGCGTTGGATGACGCGCTTACCGTAGGGGATGTAAGAACTCTCGCCACCAATGCGCACAGGCGCAGGGGTCGGGCGACGCCGCCCCGATGGCGGTGGGCGCGGCCGCGGTGGGCGCGTCGTCGCACCTGCCGTTTGTGCACACGATCAACGGCACGGCGTGTGCGGTCCCGCGGATGATCATCGCGCTGCTGGAGACGCACCAGCGCGCCGACGGCTCGGTGCACCTGCCCAAGGCGCTCGAGCCGTACCTGGGCGCGTGCCCGCGCATCCTCACGCCGCGGCGGTAACGTAATTGTCACAGACCCTTTCTGCACGATTCTTTCTTGTACAAGCCCCACCTGTACATTGTGCCCTCCTTGCACGCATTGCAATGCGGCGTTGCCCTGCTCGCCCGGCTGCCCTGCGCGCGCAACCTGTGCGGCGCGGGTCGGAACCCAGCACCCCGTCATCAGAACATTCTAGAACCTTCTGGAAGCTTTGTCAGCGACGATGGCGCGGTCGTGGGCGTCGACGGCGGCGCTGCTCGCGGCGCTGCTGGCGGCCGTGCTCGTCGCGCTCGCCGCGGCGTCCGGCAGCGGCCTCGGGCGCGGTTTTGGCGACCACTACGCGTACGTGCATGGTGTCCTGCTTGCGTGGGGACGACTGAGGAAGCCGCCGCCGCTAATGGCGCGCGTCCGCCATCGGCGTCCCGCCGCGCGTGTGTGTGTGGTGGCGGGCAGGTGGGTGACGCTCAAGGACGGCCTCCAGCAGCTGCGCACGGGCAACAAGCCCGGCATGGTCGTGATCCACAAGAGCTGGTGCGGCGCCTGCAAGTCGCTCGGCCCGCGCTTCGCGGCGTCGTCGGGCATCCAGGCGCTCGCCGACAAGTTTGTGATGATCAATATCCAGGATGACGACGAGGGCTCCGAGGACCAGCGCTACATGGTCGACGGCGGCTACATCCCGCGCATCTACTTTGTCGGCGCCGACGGCAACCCGCTGCCGGGCTACACCTCCCAGAACCCGCAGTACAAGTACTTCTTCGGCACCGACGCCGAGATCGCCGCCACCATGCAGCGCGTCCTGGACAACTGGCACGCCAAGGACCTGTGAGCGGCGCGCGGGGCGGCCTTCAGGCGGGGGCGACGAGCAGCACACCGCTGGTGTGTGTGGCGGTGGGGGTGGGGGTGGGGTGAAGCATGCATTGGGTTGGACCGAGCGAAAATTGGTCGCCGTGCAAGAGTACAAGCAAAAAATACATGGTGAACTATAGGCGTGCAAGGACAGGATACATGCGTACATGAACAAGCCGCCGCCTCAGCACGGAGGGGGCGTCTGCGACCGTCGCGCGCACCAGCAGCGGCGTGCAAAGCGCTGTTAGCGTACATGCGCGATGCGCAGCAGCCAAACATGCCCGCGCCTTACATGGTCGACGGGACCGGGCGTGGTGCTTTAGCTCTCGGCCGGGCGCTGCTTCTTGGTCAGCAGCGCCTCGATCGTCTCCGCGCAGTCCTGCAAGTCGCCGTCCACCAGGCAGCTCTCCAGCGCTGCGCAGCCGACGATCCGGCCAGCCGTCAGCGCGCGCGCGCACCGCACGTTAGCATTCTGTCCACAAATGCATGCGTGCGGTGCCGCGCGTGCGTACCAGCTTGAAGCCACTGCGCCACGCCGCTCGCTGGTTGGCCCGCCGAGCTCAACAGCAGCTCCTTGCACTGCCGCTTGTGCTCTGCCGAGATGAGCTGTTGCGCATGCATGCGCTGTATCGCGGCCCAGCTCCCCACACCGAACTCGCTTCGCCATCTGTGAGGCACGGCCCGGTCATCTGTCACGCCGGCTCATGTCGTCGCAGCACGGTACCTTGATCAGATCGAGCATGGCCACGTTGCTGGCGTTGCCGCTGGGCGCCATGGCCGGCGAGGCCGGCGGCGGCAGCTCCGTCTTGAGGTTGGGCACGGCGGGCGCCGGCGTGGCTGGGGCGTGCACTGGCGACACGGAGGCCGCCTGCGCCAGGGCGCCCAGTGGCGCCGGCGCAGACGCGACGCTGGACGCCAGTGCGGTCGACGGCGTCGGCGATGGCGACATCCGGCGCGCCCCCGGTGCCGCCGCTGCCGCCGCTGGCGGGGGCGGCGGCGGCGGCGGGCCGGGCATGAACGGCGTCGGAAAGTACAGGGGCGGCATCGCGCCGGGCCGGAAGAAGGCCGACGGCGGGCTGAACAGCAGGCCCAGGCTCGCCGGTGGCTGCGCGGGCGGCGGCCGCAGCGCAGACGACGGCGGTGCCAACAGCAGCGGGCCCAGGATCTCAGGCAGCGTGTTCGCCTCCAGCGCCGCGGTGTAGGACTCGTGCACGCCGATGGCGCCCGGGAGCTGCACCGGGCCCACGACGCCCGGCGGGGCCCCCATTGACTGCATGTCCGCCGCGCTGCGAATCGGCATGCCGTAGTAGCGCGCCTTGGGCTCGGGGGACCGCCGCGGGGCCTGCGTCCACCGGAGCGCGAGGTTCGCCTTGGGCGGCGCGGACCGCTCCTCCAGCACGCGCGCCCGCCGCGCCGGCGGCAACGACCGCCGCGGCACGTTGTTGCTTTCGCTGGCCAGCTTGGGCATCGCTTCCTTGGCCGCCGCCTCGGGCGCCTTGCCGCCCGCCTCGGCTTCCTCTGCCACCGCGTGGCACCCAAAGGACAATTAACGGAGCGCCTGGTTAAGCGCACGGGCAGCACAGGCACAGGTAAAGCGCCTCGGGTGCCACGGTACCGTCGACCACGGTGAGCGCCTCGCTGTCGTCGAGGTCCGGCACGGGTTCCGGCACGTGCAACGTGCGCCGCCCAGAGCTCGTGGGGGCCGGACCACCGCGCCGGCTCGCCACAGCCGCGCGCGCCAGCGTCACTGCTGGCCGGCCGCGAACCCGACTGCCGCCGCGCTGGGACGGCTTGCCCGCCGCGCGACCGCCGCCGGCTGGCCGGATCTCGATCACGCCCGTCGACGGGGTCGCGTCGGCGTCGGCGTTGTCGGCGTCGTCAGGCCCCGGCGCGGCGGTCGCCAGAAACACCACGCCGTCGTCGTCCAGGTCCAGGTCGTGGTCGGCGTCCTCCGTGGAGGTCGCGGACGTAGCCGCCGACAGCGACTTGGGCAGCAGGCCCTCCTGGGCCAGCGCCGCCGCGACGGCCGCCGCCGCGGCGTCGTCCGCGTTGACCGTATCGGGGCCGTCCAGGGGCGGCAGCGCCGTCCGCGGCCGCTTGCCGGCAGGCCCCGCGGGCGGTTCGGCCGCGGCGCGCGGGCGGCGCTCCTGCTTGTCCGCGGGCGCCTTTCCCTTGGTCGCCGCAGCGTCGTCGGGCGACGCGGCGGCCGCTGCCGCCGCCATGTCTGCGCCGGCCGTTGGAGCGGCAGCGGCGGCGGCAGAGGCCATCGCAGCAGCCCCTGCGCGCCTTACGCCGGCCCCCGTGACGCGCGACGCCGCACGCGCACCGACTTAATTGGCGGCGCCCGCGCTTAACTGCCGTCGGTGCTCTCCCAAGACTGCGGCCGCGCCTGTCACAGCTGTCACACACCGCGGCACCCGGCGCGCACGCAGGCGGAAAGGAAACCCACCCGCCACGCACGGGATGACGTGCGCCGTCGCCGGCAGAAACTTCCGCAAGGGGCTCAGCTCACGCGTGTCCAACGCGCTCTCGCAACGCTCGCGGCCCCTAAAACGCCTCTCGCGGTGCAGCGCGCGCACGCGCGCGCGCGCTCGCGGTCGCGATGCGCTGTCACGGAAGCGCGCAGCCACGCGCCGGAGAAACGCATGCCAGTTGCAACAGCCTACCCGTCTAGCACTGCTCGAACGCGCCAGCTCGCCTTCCCCTCCGCGGCGTCCGCCGCCCGATGCGCCGCACCCGCACCACGCCCGCCACCGAGTCCGCGCGCTTAATTGCGCTTAATTGAACGCGGCAGGTGACGGCGCGAGTCGGTCCCTGTGACCACGTCACCGCGTTCCCACCGTGTTTCCGTCCCGCGGCGCCGACGGTCGCATAGCAGGCGAACGGCTAGCGCGTCGGACGTGCCTCAAGCTGGGCGCACTCTTGCCAGTCAGCCCCTGCATAGGAGCAGATGACGCCCGTGCGGTGGCGACGCGCGCGCGCGCGCGTCTAGGCGTCGTGGGCCCGGGCGGATGGTACACGCATCCGCAAGGGTGGGGGCCAGCCGCAATGCGGGCGCCTGGGGCAAGCGAAAATTACGTTTGCGGCGCTCATCCACCCCGCTGGCCGATGCCAGCGGCATTCACGGTGAAAACAACGCACGACCGCACGCGTTTGGCGGCGTACGGTCGTTTGAATGTACTTTTCCATGGAAAATTCCGTTTCGCAGCGGATAAGCCCGATTCTGCCGCCGTTCTACCCTTTCGATGAAAAACGCCGCGGGCGGCGTCCACCCCGATTCCACCCCAGTCTGCCGGTCAGACGGGCGGAGAGGGGGTCGGGTCGGGTCGGGTCGGCCCGCCCACGATGGACAGGTCGATGGACACGGCGCGCGCGACGACCATGCATGCGGAGCAGCATATATCGGATTGCTGAGCTGTACAGGCGCGGAGGACGGACGTACTGCATGCGTGCGTGCATGGCCTCTACACATGCGCGGATCGGTGAAAGTTTTAAAGTTCTCTGTCTCGGATTAGGCGGCGGTGCGGCGCGCCTGCCGCGCCGGGTGCCCAACCGGCCGCGGCACGGCATACGCCTCCAGCGACTGCCGAAAGTCCTCCACGTCGGTGACGAACGTGATGCCGTCCTGCGACCCGTCCCACGGCTGCGCGAGGCGCGGCGCCACGCGCGATCCGGCCCCAACGGTGCCACGTTAGATTGAGGGCCGCCGCCGCCGCCGCCGCCGCCGCCGCCGCCGCCGCGTGCCACGCCCACGTCCGCGCACCTCGCCCGGCACCTTGATGCACCGCCGGCCCACGAGCAGGACGGCGCGCGTGGCCGGGTCCAGCAGGTAGCGCTGGTAGAACACCACGAGCTCGTCGTGCCGCAGCGTCTCGAGCACGGCAATGTCAGCGTTGGCTGCGGGGCCGCGCCGCGCGCCCGGCGTCCGGGGCCGGTCAGTGCGCCGCGTGCGCGGATCCCTTGGCCGGCCTGGCTGCATACCCCGGTCAAAGTGGTAGTAACCGGCGAGGATCTCGCCAAAGTGGCGGTTCGCCTCCTGGCGCAGGTTCTTATCCTTGTCGCGCTTGCGGGTGACGAGCGACTGGACGCGCGCCTGGAACTCGGCCTCGGTCATGCCCTTCAGCACGGCCTGCGCAGCGGCGGCCCACGGACCGGTCCGGCGCGGTGCGCGGGGGTGGGGCGTGAGCAACCGCCGCGTCGCCGCCTGGCCGCCTGGCCGCCTGGCCGCCTGGCCGCCGCCGCCGCCGCGGCGTTCCGCCGCGTACCCCTTGGGCCTCGACAAAGGCGAGCAGGCGCCGGTAGAGGTACGCGGGCGACTTTTCCGACTGCACGATGAAGCGGACGCCGAGCGACGAAATGTTGCGCCGCATGCCGCACTGCACAATGTAACCTGGCGCGCCCGGCGAAGGGAGCATGCGCCCGCGCAGTCTGTTAGGCCGGGCTCGCCACCCCGGCGCGATGGCCAGCGCCGCGGGCCCGCACCGAGCTGCTCCTTGGTGCGGAGCTGGTCAAAGGCCGCCTCGTGGATGGCCTCCACCACGAGCTCGGTGAGGCACCGCAGGCGCTCGTCCTCGTCCTGGCACACTTGGTAGAAGAGCTCCACCGCCGAGTTGAGGCCCTCCGGGTCCATGCCCTCTTGCTCCCACACGTGTGCCGTGCCTGCCCGCGCCCTCCGCCCGCCAGCGCCGCCGGGGGCGACCTCAGCGCGGCGGCCCAACCGCGCGGCGGCGGCGCCTCTACGCACGAACGTACCGGCGGGCAGCTTGAGTGTCCGCTGGCGCCGCCGCTCGGACGGCTGCAGCGGCGCGGCGGCCACCTGGGCCTCCAGCGTGCGCGCGAGGTCCGTGGCAAACTGTGCCGTGTAGTTGCCGTGCACCAGCACCTCCAAGTGGCCGCGCCCCGTGAGCGCCTTGGCGAACGCCTGCAGGTCGGCGAGCGTGGCGCCTGCGGCGGCGGGGCAGAAAGCCACCGTCCCCTGCCGGGCAGCGCGAGTTAGGGGCGCTTCACCGCAGAGCGCGGTGCGTGGTGTCCCCCCGCACGCACCTTGGATGGCGTCGTGCTTCTCGTCGAACGTCCAGTGCACCTCGGCCAGAACCGCGCGCACGTCCGAGACGACGTGCCGCACCGCCGTTTCCTTCCGCCAGCTCCGGTAGCTACGCAGCAGCTGCCGTAGCCACCCGACGCGCGGGGCGCCCAAGACGTGACCGCGATCGTCAGCACAGCGACCGGCGCACGGCGCGGGGCGCGCGGCGCCCGCGGCGCGTACGCGGTCCAGGAGGTCCTTGAAGCGCGAGGGCGCGACGGTGTCGGCGGCGTGCAGCAGCGTGTCGACTGCCTTGGAGAGCAGGACCGGCAGCTTGTCGTGGTAGCCGTCGATGGCGAGCTGCCGAGCCACGCGACCCCAGCCATCCCGGGCGGGCGGGTTAGCCTTCCGCGGCCACCGACACGCCCACGCCGCGCCCGCGCGTGCCTGGATGCCCTCGGGCTGCGCCACGACATCGAAGCGCAGGCCGGCCAGCTCTGCGTCGTAGGCGAACTCGTTCAGCGCGTCGATGACGACCTCGGTGAAGAGGTTCAGCAGGCCCGCGTTGACCGGCGACGCCTGCGCCAGCGGCCTGCATTGTGGGGAGGGCCGCGACCTAGGCGCGGTTGGCTCGTGGCCGGTGAGGAGGCGCCGGGCGACCCACGTCTGCCTGCTTTGCTGCTGGGGCGTACGTGATCAGGAGGACGCTCACGGCGCTCTTGGGAACAAAGTAGACGTCATCCTGCTTGAACCACAGGGTCGTGCCGGGCGTGTCCAGCAGGCGAACGGGCACGCCGCGCTTGCTCTGTCGCGCGCCACTCCAACGGCCCCTGATGCGACGCGGCGTCAGCGCGCCTAAACTCACACGGCACACATCATGCAACTGTGGGGGTGGACTGACCGCGTCCACGGGCGTGGCGGGCTTGGGCCGCAGCGTCTCGAGGTCCGCCGGGATGAAGGCGTTGGGGCCCGGCAGCTGCAGCTCCGGGTAGCGCGGCGGGTTGGAGAAGAGCTGGATGCGAGAGGCCAGCATTGCGTTGCACGCCGGCAATGTCAGCGTCTCTCCTGCCACACCCCCTCACCACGTTGGGCGCCGACGCACCGTGCGCTCGTCCGGCGTCAGCGGGCGCAGGGTGTACTGCGTGAGGTAGTGCGGCTCGTGCTGCAGCTGCCCGGCAGCCTCGGTGGCGACCGTGGGGCTCACAAACACGAGGCTGGCGGCAGCGCGCGGGCAAAAGACATTGCGCGCCAGTGAGCTGCCGCCTGCACCGTGCACCTAGGGGTTTCCCCGTGCGCCTACCGAAAGTTGTCGGGCCGCAGCAGGCCGAGCAGCTCCACAATGTCGGCCGGGATGTACTCGAAGAACAGCTTGGTCGCGGTGAGCAGCTCCGTGGGCGGGTACAGCTGGTGCCGCCGACACGCACAAGGCAAGTCGCCCCACCCCCCAATTAGCGCCCCTTCCCAACCAGCGGCCCATTTTGGGGCGTCCACCGTACGTGCAAGGTTGGCGCCAGGTTGGTGGCGTAGCTGATGCTGCGCTCCTTCTCCTTGAAGCGGAAGGCGATGTCGGCGAGGTCGCGGCATTCGCGGAAGATCCACTCCATGGGGCCCTCGGCCTGCAGCAGGCGGATGTAGTCCAGCACGATGGTAACGACCTCGTTCACGTTGCGCGCGCCGGCGTCCGTCAGCTCCACCGACACCTTGAAGATGTCAAAGTCGTGGTGGCTCCGCGTCGTCCCCGCCGAGAGGCCGTTGGCCAAGCCGCGCGCCTTGAGCAGCGACAGGACGCTGCCCTTGCCCTCGTGGCCGATCAGGTGCGCGAGGTAGCGGTGCGGCTTGCTGCGGTAGCGCGCCTCGAGCGCGGGGAAGGGCCACATCAGCTCGACCTGGTACAGGTCGCGCACCGGCACGACGTCGACGCGGGTCTGGAGCGTCTCGGGCGAGAGCGGGTGGCCGGGGAAGGTGGGCAGCGGGACGTCCTTGTTCGGGATGGCCGCAAAGAGCTCGACGGTCCACGCCTCCAGCTGGTCCAGCGGCTCGCGGCCCACGACGACGAGGCTCATGAGGTTGGCCGAGTAGTAGCGCGCGTGGAAGTCCAGCAGCGCCTGCCGGACGTCGATGCCCTGCGCGCGCGGCGTCTCCCACAGCGTCGTGAGGTTGCCCGTGGAGAACTTGTGGTACGGGTGCGCCGGGTTGGACAGGTGCTTCTCCAGCTGGAACAGGCGCCAGTTGTCCGCCTGCAGGTTCTTTTTGTTCTCTGGCCGACGACCGCTGCCAGCGTCACGGCGACGCGGCGCGTGAGCCGTCGAGGCAAGGCGCCGCCCGAGCGGGGGCCGAGGCGGGTGGGCGCGCACCCGAGTCGACGGCGCGCAGCTCGCGCTCGGTGCCGTCGGCGGCAAAGAGCGGCGCGATGAAGAACTGCGCAAAGCGGTCGAGCGCGCCGTACAGGTGGTCCGGCGCCACCTCCAGGTGGTAGTTGGTGTGCTCCTGGCTCGTAAAGGCGTTGGCGCCGCCGCCGTGCTCGGAGAGGTAGGCGTTGTAGTCGTTCTCGCGCGGGTACTGCGGAAGCAGGCTCGGGGGCGAGCGGGCGAGCCATCGCATGAGCACCAGCGACGCTGGGCGGCCCCTCCCCGTTCGACGGATGCGCCCGCCGTACCTTCTCCGTCCCGAGGAAGAGCATGTGCTCCAAAAAGTGCGCCAGCCCTTGCAGCTCCTCGGGGTCGCAAAAGCTGCCTGCCGCGGCGTTTGTGGGCAGGAGCGACGCAGTTGGAGCGTGAGACCGCGGGGTGCACTGGCGCAGGCGCGAGGGGCGGGCGGTCGGCCGCACCGACGTGGACGTCCAGCGCCGCACTGGCCTTGTCCGCCCCCGCGTCGTGCACGAGGAGGACCTGCGTGGCTCCGCTGACTAAGCCGGCGCGGCGCGGACGGACGGCTGGTTAGGCGTTGTGCAAACGGCGTCCGGCGCTCCGTGACCCAGCGTGGCCGCCGCACCTTGAGGCCGTTGGCCAGCTCGAGGAAGCGGTAGGAGCGGTCGTCGTTGGCGCTTTTGGTAATGGCGTCCTCGCGCCGCTGGGTAGCGCGCCCGGAAGCGACGCAGGAGCCCGGACTGCGTGCTGTCAGCGCGCGAGCGTCACGGTGGTCACTCGCCTTGCCCAGCGCCACAGCTCTAGCTCCACCACCGCTCCGGGAGCACCGGCAGTACGGCCTCTCGCCCGCCGAAACCACCAACGGCCGCGACGCCAGCGCGCCGGGCAGTCGGTCTTCCAAGTTTCGTCCCCAGCCCACCGCCAGCAGGTGCCTGTGTCTGTCTGTACCTTGACCGCTGCCGTCGCTGCCGCTGTCTCGAGCGGCGCCGTGGCCTCGAGCGGGCCGGCGGCCGTCGTGGGCGGCGCCATCGCCGTCGCCGTCGCCGTCGCCGTCGCTGCGCCGCCTTGCAAATGTTGTGAATGACGTCATAGGCGGCGGGTGGATAAGCGGCCGGTTGGCAGCAGCAAGTTTGCAGCGGCGCATGCACGCAGCCGGCGGACGTGCTTTATATGGATAGCGGCGGCGCATGCAGCCGGCGGGTTGGCAGCGGCGGCGCATGCAGCCGGTGAACTTGCTTTGTATCCGTGGATAGCGGCGGGTATAGACCCACCCACCAATTAAGCTTAGACAGTCAGCTATTGTGAAATAGGGTCCTATTTATGGAAACGAACGATATCGACCGCTAGAGTTTGGCACTGAGCAAGCTATCCAGCCTGCGGAAGGCCTGCTCAAAGTCCGCGGCGAGGTCCTCAAAGGCCTCGAGGCCGACCGAGATGCGGAGGAGCGCCTTGCTGACGGTGCGGTCGTGCTTGTAGCGCCAGTCGATGAGGGACTCCACGCCGCCCAGGCTTGTCGCGTTGGCCAGCACAGTCATCAGGTCGGGCAGGTGCTCGGCGTGCGCTTCGTTCACCAGCTATCGATCGCGGCCAATGTCAGCTCACAGAGATACTTCAGGCGTTAGCGGCCGGTCCCACCTGGCCTCAGCGCTTTCTGCGGCACGCGCGGCCGGACCTCGATGCTCATCATCGCAGGGAAGAGGGGCATCTGCCGCTTGGCCAGCTCGTGGTCCGGATGGCTCGGCCGCGACAGGTGCCACACCCGCGCGACGTACCGGCGGTTCGCCGGGCTGTCCAGCCACGCGGCCAGCCGCGTCGCCGTCTCGCACTGCCGGCGCACGCGCAGCTCGAGCGTGCGGAGGCTGCGCAGCAGCAGCCACGTTTCGAGGTTGCCGCAGACGTTGCCCATGTAGGTACGCTCCACCAGGAGCTCGTCCCGCGCCGCCGCGGTCCGGACCACGAGCACGCCCGCCAAAAGGTCGCTGTGGCCGCCAAAGTACTTGGTCGCCGAGTGCATCACCAGGTCCGCGCCTGCGCATGATTCGCTGCATGGGTACATCGAGGCCGAGGCCGGTTAGGCCGAGCAGCCTGTGGTGGGGTGCGTGCATGGTGCAGACGACTACCCAGCCGGAGCGCGTGCAGGATGGGCGGCGGCGCAAACGTAGCGTCCACCGCAACCTTGGCGCCAACGGCATGCGCCCGCGCCGCATGCCACTCAATGTCTGCATGGCGGCGCGCGCAGGGGGTACGACTACACCGGCATGAGAAAGCCGCGACTCGCGGGCCGTCGTGGCGGTGTCACTGCGGACCTTCCAGCCGGCAGTCGGGGTTGCGGGGCGTCTCGAGCCAGACGAGGTCGCCGGCTTCCGGTACCGTGTCCAGCAGCCGGACCACCTGGGCACGTGGAACCGCACCGACTGAGACTAGTCCAATCGGGCGACGTTAGCGCCGGCGTGACTACACGGCGCTGCGCGTCGCGGTCAGACCAGCTGGTGGCGGCGCTGGAGCAGCTTGACGATCTCCTGGACGCCGTGGTAGCCTCCGGGCTTGATGAGCAGCCGGCGGGGCCGGCAGTAGGTCATGGCCGAGTAGGCGGCCGCGAGGCCCGACGCGTACAGGACGGCATGGCCGCCCTCCAGGTCGCCGAGCACGCGCTCGACCTGCTCGCGCACCGGCTGCTCGGCCCGGCTGTAGACAAAGTGGGCGTCGGCGGGGTCGGCGCTATGCCGATACGTCGTCGTGACGCTGATGGGCGGTACCACGGCGTTCCGCGACAGTGCCGCGTGGCCGTCGCCGTGCACCAGCCGCGTCGCTAGCTGCTGCTGCTGCTGCTGCTGCTGCTGCTGCGCCATGGTCGACGGAGGCGGATCCGCGTCAATTCTTCCGGCGGGGGGGTCGAAGCGTCTGCGGCAGGTTGACGTCAGGTCGGCAAGGACGGCACGGGCGCAGTGCCGGCAGGATGTCAGCGGAGTCCGCCGCCGCCGCCGCCTCGAACGCCTGCGTCGGCGGCCGACCAGCGTAGATCCGCCACGGTCCGCCCGCGTTGACACCACGTCGCTGGCAACCCACCCCGCCGTTGGCACACCGCAACAAACCGCTGTTCTTTCCGCCACCGTCGCGACGCGGCGTCCGCCAGCACCTTGTGTCGTGCCCTGTGCGTCGTCTAAGGCTCTCAAGCGCCCCGTCCGGTGGGAGATCTCGCGGGGTTCGTCGCGCTGCGTCGCCCGCGCCGCGCGTTTTGCGCTCGCGCGACGCCGCGTCGCGATGGCGTCAACTCAAAGGTCACGTGAGTCAGCTGCACACGTGAACAATATGTCACGTGAGAAACAGCGCACGTGCCGAGTCACGCGTCCGCAGGTGGGCTGGAGCGGCGGAGCGCCGGAGCGGCGGAGCGGCGGAGGTGCGTGTATGCGGCGGCGAAGGCCCGCGGACGGAGCACGGGGGCGACGGCAGGAGGAGGGCTGGACGGTGTGGCGGCGTCGTGGCGAGCATGCGGGAAAACATAGACGCCTCAAGACCTATGGAATCGTTTGGGGGGACGAGGCCCGAGTCGCGTGACCGTAGATCCCGACGCAGAGCCTGCGGGGGCACGCAGGACGCGGCAGACGGGCCACGCAGAGGGCTTGACGGCTACGCCGAGTGGGCGAGAGCTTGCTGGGGAGCATGGGCTGGGGAGCCTGGCTTTGTGGCAAATGACTGACGGGCCCTAGTGTAGCGCTGGCTAAGTAGATCCAGCGGACTTCCTTGCTGGTCGACCCGCGGAGAGACGCTAGAGCGCTGGCCCAACCAGACCAACTGACACCAGCACACGGGGACCGCTGCCTGCCGCAC
>Ga0180216_1001645_pt1 | contig 19574 bp, 17 predicted proteins | sample eDN3rd37CBELigMG_FD_128879 | JGI IMG/M metagenome (GOLD analysis project Ga0180216, IMG submission 128879) | Enriched Miracle-Growth compost microbial communities from Emeryville, California, USA - eDNA 3rd pass 37_C BE-Lig MG (version 2)... ...
CACCGCGACGAAGCCGATCCACCAGCAATGCGACATGATCCTGAGGTACCAGCGGCTCTCGAACAGCGTGCCGCGCCACCACAGGAACGCGCCGACCAGCGCCGCCGCGATCATGAACAGGCCGATGCCGACCATGATGCGGAAGGCGAAGAACACCAGCGCCACCGGCGGCCGATCGGAGGCGGGCACGCTTTTCAGGCCGGGGATCAGCCCGTCCCACGAATGCGTCAGGATGAGAGAGGACGCGTGCGGGATGGCGATCGAGTAGAGGTTGGACTCGGTCTTCTCATCGGGCCATGCGAACAGTTCGAGCGCCACCGGCTTCGAACCGTCCCAATGGCCTTCCATCGCCGCGACCTTGATCGGCTGATACTCGAGCGTGTTGAGGCCGTGCTGGTCACCGATGAAGAGCTGCAACGGCGCAAGGATGACGAGGAGGCCGATGGCCATCCGCATCATCGTTCGGCCTTCCGCGATGTAGCGGCCGGCCAGCAGATAACGCGCGCCGACCGCCATCACCACGAAGGCCGTGGTGATGTAGGCCGCATTGAGCATGTGCGCCATGCGGTAGGGGAAGCTCGGATTGAAGATGATCCGCAGCCAGTCGACCGGATAAGCGATGCCGTCACGGACTTCGTGGCCCGTGGGCGTCTGCATCCAGCTGTTGGCTGCGAGAATCCAGAACGCCGACAGCGCGGTGCCGATCGCGACGATGGCGGCCGACAGCACATAGAGCCACGGCGGCACGCGGTTGAAGCCGAACAGCAGAATGCCGAGGAAGGTAGCCTCGAGGAAGAAGGCCATCAGCACTTCGTAGCCGAGCAGCGGACCGATCACGTTGCCGGCGACGGCCGAGAAGCGGCTCCAGTTCGTGCCGAACTGATAGGAAAGTACGATACCCGACACGACGCCCATGGCGAACGAGACCGCGAAGATCTTCGTCCAGAAGCGCATCAACAGGTGGAAGCGTTCCTCGCCGGTGCGAATCCAGACGACGCCGAGGGTGGCGATGTAGGCCGACAAGCCGATCGTGAAGCTGGGAAAGATGATATGGAAAATGACGGTAAAGGCAAACTGCAGTCGAGCCAGCAGGACAGGGTCCAAATCCATCATCGTGATCTCCCAGCAGGAGGTTCACCCCAAGACTACGAAGAGTACTACGGTTCGGGTGGCGTCCGGCATGACATTTTGTTGTTCTATGCCGTGAACGCACGGCAGGCGTTTGCGAAAAATTGTCGCGTTAAGCGTACCGTTCGGCCGAGCAGGGATACGATTACCGTATGAGCATCTGGTCTTCATGGCAGGCCTGGGCAGTGCTGTCGGCGGTCTTCGCGGCATTGACGGCCATCTTCGCCAAACTCGGCGTGGAGGGCATCGGTTCCGACCTCGCCACGTTCGTCCGCACCATTGTAGTCGTGGTGACGCTGGGACTTCTGCTCGCGGTGACCGGGCAGTTTCAGGCGCCGAACAGCATATCCGGCCGCACCTACTTGTTTCTGGTGTTGTCCGGTCTCGGGACGGGCGCGTCGTGGCTTTGCTACTTCCGCGCGCTCAAGCTCGGCGATGCGGCCAAGGTCGCGCCGATCGACAAGCTATCGGTGGTGCTGGTCGCCGTGTTCGGCGTCATATTCCTCGGCGAGCGCCTGAGCACGCCGAACTGGATCGGTGTCGCGCTGATCGCCGCCGGCGCGATCCTTGTTGCGTATCGGTAGTGTGAGCCAGGTCGGCTGCAGCCGAATTGCGATGGGGTCCCGGCGCTGACCGGGACGGTCATCGCCCGCGAAAGCGGACGATCCCGTCATCACCACGTTTGCCCTGGTGTATTGGATGCCCCGCTTACCCGGCATGACGCTGAAAGCGCCTGCCGGATGCAATCGCGACCCGCGCGCCGGCGCTGGTCAGCTCTCCAGTGCCTTCTTGATCGCGAGCAGATCGCGCCAGGCAAATCGCTTCTGCAACGGACTGCGCAGCAGGAAGGCCGGATGGAAGGTCGGGATGGCGCGTATCTCGCGTGTGCCGGTGTCGAAGTCGAACCAGCGGCCGCGCGTCTTGGTGATGCCTTCCTTCATGCCGAGGAGCGTCTGCGCCGACGGTCCGCCGAGGCACACGAGGATGTCGGGATTGGCAAGCTCGATCTGCCGCAGGATGAACGGCAGACAGATTTGCGACTCCTGCGGCGTCGGCGTGCGGTTGCCGGGCGGACGCCAGGGCACGATGTTGGCGATGTAGACGTGCTGGCGGTCGAGCCCGATCGCGGCGAGCATGCGGTCGAGCAGCTTACCGGAGCGGCCGACGAAGGGCAGGCCCTCGATGTCTTCGTCGCGGCCCGGCGCTTCGCCGACGAGCATCACGCGCGAGCCGGGCGTGCCGTCCGCGAACACAAGTTGTGTCGCGGTCGACTTCAACGCGCAGCCGTCGAAACGCTGCAGGATGTCGCGCAGCTCCTCGAGCGTCTGGGCGCTCCGGGCGGCGGCGCGCGCCTCCATTGCAGCGGCGTCCGGCGCAACCAGGCCCCCGGCAAAGACGGGCTGGTCCATGCGCGGCGCGGACCGGGCAGCGTCGCTCGCGCCGCCCGCCGAGCCCGCGCGGATCGTCTGCCCCCCCTCAGGGGCGGGGAGGATTTCGAGGTCGGCGAAATGATCCACAGCCTCTTCGCCCAGCGCGGAATCGACGCCGGCTTCCAGATAGAAGTCGAGCAGCTCTCGCGCGGGTTTGACGTCGGCTGAAACCATTTTTGCACCTTAACACGAAGCGCGGACGATTGCCGCCCGTGTTTAAAAATGGAAAAAGGAAACCCAAGGGAGAACATTCATGACAGAGCTGCCGGCGCGCGAGGCGATGGAATTTGACGTGGTTGTGGTGGGTGCGGGCCCCTCGGGTCTCGCCGCGGCCATCCGCCTCAAACAGATCAACGCCGATATTTCCGTCGTCGTGGTGGAGAAAGGTTCCGAGGTCGGCGCCCATATTCTGTCGGGCGCGGTGATCGACCCCGTCGGCCTCGACACGCTGCTGCCGGAATGGCGCACCGAAGAGACGCCGATCACGACGGCGGTCACCGACGACCGCTTCTATTGGCTCGGGCCGAGCGGCTCGGTGCGGCTGCCCAACATCATGCTGCCGCCGCTGATGAGCAATCACGGCAAGTACATCGTCTCGCTCGGCAGCGTCTGCCGCTGGCTGGCGACCAAGGCCGAAGCGCTCGGCGTCGAGATCTATCCGGGCTTCGCGGCCGCCGAGGTTCTCTACGACGATAACGGCGCGGTGGTCGGCGTCGCCACGGGCGACATGGGCATCGGCAAGAACGGTGAGCAAAAGGATTCGTTCACGCGCGGCATGGATCTGCGCGCGAAGTACACATTGTTCGCCGAAGGCGCGCGCGGCAATCTCGGCAAGCAGCTGCTCGCCAAGTTCGGCCTGCAGGAAGGCCGCGAGCCGCAAAAGTTCGGCATCGGTCTGAAGGAGCTGTGGCAGGTCGCGCCGGAGAAGCACAAGAAGGGCTTGGTGCAGCACTCATTCGGCTGGCCGCTCGACAATTCGACCGGCGGCGGCTCTTTCCTCTATCACTTCGACGACAACCTGGTGTCGGTCGGCTTCGTCGTCCATCTCAACTATCAGAATCCGTATCTGTCGCCGTTCGAGGAATTCCAGCGCTTCAAGACGCATCCTCAGGTGCGCGACACCTTCGAAGGCGGCAAGCGTCTCTCCTATGGCGCGCGTGCGATCACGGAGGGCGGCTACCAATCGGTGCCGAAGCTGACCTTCCCCGGCGGCGCGCTGATCGGCTGCGATGCCGGCTTCGTCAACGTGCCGCGCATCAAGGGCAGCCACAACGCGATGCTGTCCGGCATGCAGGCGGCGGAAGCCGCGGCGGCGGCGCTGGCCGCGGGCCGTGCCCATGACGAACTCGCCGACTACGATGCCGGCTGGCGCGCGTCGCCGATCGGCAAGGACCTGTCGCGCGTGCGCAACGCCAAGCCGCTCTGGTCGAAATACGGCACGATGCTCGGCATCGCCCTCGGCGGTCTCGACATGTGGACGCGCACGCTCGGCTTCTCGCTGTTCGGCACGCTCGGCCACGGCAAGCCGGATTATGCGACGCTCAAGCCGGCGTCCGAGTGCAAGCCGATCGCCTATCCCAAGCCGGACGGCAAGCTCACCTTCGACCGGCTGTCGTCGGTGTTCCTGTCCAACACCAATCACGAGGAAGACCAGCCGCCGCATCTGAAGGTCAAGGACATGGACCTGCAGAAGCGCTCCGAGCATGACGTCTATGCGGGGCCGTCATCCCGCTACTGCCCGGCCGGCGTCTACGAGTGGGTGGAAGAGGGCGGCAACCCCAAGTTCGTCATCAATGCGCAGAACTGCGTCCACTGCAAAACCTGCGACATCAAGGACCCGAATCAGAACATCACCTGGGTTCCGCCGGAAGGCGCGGGCGGGCCGAACTATCCGAACATGTGAGCAGCGAAGGGCGGTAACGGCCACGATGCTGCCACACGGGGCCATTCAAGCTGCGGGACTGCGCCGCCGACGCCTGTTCTTGCGGGGGCGGCGCAAACAGTCCATTCTCGGCACAACCTCGGCGGTGCGTTAGCAGCCGCCCGCCATCGCCCATTTGGAGCGTCGCCAGTGAATTCTTCGAGCCTCGGCCGGTACGTCGCCGGCACCGCGCTCGCCGCCCTTTTGGCGGCGGCACCGATCGAGCTTGCCGCGCAGCCGAGCGACCAAGACCTGATCGGGCTGACGGCGTCGGGCAGCTATCTCGCCGCCCGCCATGCCGGCCAGATGCGCGACGCAGCGGCTGCGGCGGCCTATTACCGAGTGGCGCTCAACCGCGATCCGAAGAACGGCGAGCTGCTCGACCGCACCTTCCTGTCGCTGCTCGTCGGCGGCAACATCGACGACGCGGTCAAGTATGCCGAGCGGGTCGCGACGACGGACAAGAGCGACCGTGTCGCGCGCCTCGTGCTCGGCGTGAACGCGCTGAAGAAGAAGCAATACGCGGCCTCCCGCCGCGAGCTCGCGCAGTCGGTGCGCGGGCCGATCACCGACCTGACGGCGACGCTGCTGTCGTCCTGGGCGCAGTTCGGCGCCAAGGATGCCAAGGGCGCGGTGGCGGCGATCGACCGTCTCGCCGGTCCCGACTGGTACGCGATCTTCAAGGATCTGCACGCCGGCCTGATCCTCGACCTCGCCGGCAACGAGAAGGAAGCCGGCAAGCGTTTCGAGCGCGCCTACAAGGCCGACTCGTCCGCGCTGCGCGTCGTGGAGGCCTATGGCAGCTGGGTCTCGCGCAACAAGTCGCCGCAGGAAGCGCTGGCGATCTACGAAGCCTTCGACAAGGTGCTGCCGCGCCATCCGCTGATCGTCGATGCGATGAACAAGCTCAAGGCCGGCGAGAAGCTGCCGATCCTGATCGCGTCGGCGCAGGCCGGCGCCGCCGAGGCGCTCTACGGTCTCGGCGCTTCGCTCGGCCGCCGTGGCGGCGAGGATCTCGGCCTCGTCTATCTGCAGCTCGGCCTGCATCTGTCGCCCAATCATCCGCTGGCGCTGTTGTCGCTCGCCGATCTGTATGAATCGCTGAAGAAGCCGGAGCTGGCGATCAAGGCCTATGAGCGCGTGCCGGCGAGTTCGCCGCTGCACCGGAATGCCGAGATCCAGATGGCCGCCAATCTCGATACGCTCGAGCGCGCCGACGAAGCCGAGAAGCATCTGCAGGCTTTGATCAAGCGCCGGCCCGACGACATCGAGGCCATCATGGCGCTCGGCAACGTGCTGCGCGGGCACAAGAAGTTCGCCGAATGCGCCGACGTCTATTCCAAGGGCGTCGACCTGATCGCCAAGCCCGAGAAGACCAACTGGGTGATCTTCTATTTCCGCGGCATCTGCTACGAGCGCTCCAAGCAGTGGCCGAAGTCGGAAGCCGATCTCAAGAAGGCGCTGGAGCTTTATCCCGATCAGCCGCATGTGCTGAACTATCTCGGCTATTCCTGGATCGACCAGGGCGTGAACCTCGACGAGGGCATGTCCATGATCAAGAAGGCCGTGCAGCAGCGGCCTGACGACGGCTACATCGTCGACTCGCTCGGCTGGGCCTATTACCGCGTCGGCAACTACGAGGAAGCGGTGAAGCAGCTCGAGCGCGCGATCGAGCTCAAGCCGGAAGACCCGACCATCAACGATCATCTCGGCGATGCCTACTGGCGCGTCGGCCGCGAGCTCGAGGCGCGCTTCCAATGGGCGCATGCGCGCGACCTCAAGCCGGAGCCGGAAGAGCTGCCGAAGATCGAAGAGAAGCTGAAGAACGGTCTCGTTTCCGAAAGCGCCAATCAGGCCAAGGACAAGAAGACCGGCGACGGCGGCTGAGCGCTTTCCCTCCCCCGCGTAGCGGTGGGGAGGGACGACCGCGCAAGCGTCGCGCGGTCGGGGTGGGGGGCCTTTTCCATCATGCAAAGCAATTGCCCCACCCCCGACCCCTCCCCACCACTCGCAAGAGTTCGTCGGGGGAGCGGATGCGCATGCATGTTTCTTTAATCAGGTATTTCAAGGTTTATTCCGCGTGACATCCCTCGTTGAACAAGCACCTGCCAAGGTCAATCTGACGCTGCGCATCGTTGGCCGCCGCGCCGACGGCTATCACCTGCTGGAAAGCCTGGTGGCCTTCGCGACCGTGGGCGACACGCTGCGGTTCGAGCCCGGCGTGCCGCTCGGCCTCGATATCAGCGGGCCCTATGCCGGCGCCTGCGGGCGCGCCGCCGATAATCTGGTGCTCAAGGCGGTCGCGGCGTTGAGCGAGCGCGTGCCCGGCATCAAGGCCGGCCATTTCCATCTCGAAAAGAACCTGCCGGTGGCCGCCGGCATCGGTGGCGGTTCGTCGGATGCGGCTGCGGCCCTGCGGCTGCTCGCGCGCGCCAACGGCGTGCTCGCGGACGATCCGCATCTCGCGGCCGCCGCGCTCGCGGTGGGCGCCGACGTGCCCGTGTGTCTCGATCCGCGCCCGCGCATCATGCGCGGCATCGGCGAGGAGCTGTCCGAACCTTTGTGGCTGCCGGAGTTGTTCGGCGTGCTGGTCAATCCGGGCGTGCCGCTGACGACCCGCGATGTCTTCGCCAAGCTCTCGCTCGAGCGCACCAGCAAGAAGCCGCTCAGCGCGCCGCCCTCCTGGTCGGAAGGGATGACCGACTACCTCGCCGCGCACGGCAACGATCTCACCGAGGCCGCGGTCGCCTGCGCGCCGGCCGTCGGCGAGGTGCTTGAGGCGCTCGCCGCGCTGCCGGGCGTTCAGCTGGCGCGCATGTCGGGCTCGGGCTCGACCTGCTTTGCGCTGCTGCCGACGGCGGCGGAAGCCGCCGCCGCCGCCAAGCAGCTGCGGGAAGAGCATCCGCGCTGGTGGGTCGCCGATACCGTATTCGGTTAACCGCGCTCTGCCATACCCTTGTCTGTGTCTTCGAAATGACCCATTCGGTGGGAACGGTTGCCAAGCCGCCGAATTGCCGATACGCACCCGCTCGTCTGGTGGAGAGAACCATGAAAGTCCGTTGGCTTGTCGTCGCCGTTGCGGCCTTGGGCGTCGTCGCTGCCGATGCCGCCGTTGCCAAGCCGCGCAAGGCCAAGGCGCCGCCGCGCGCGGCCGCCTGTGTCGATGGGCCTTACCAGTTCTCTTGGAATTTCCTGCTGCCCGGCAATCACGCGCCGCAGCCGAACGGTTGCTCGCCGCCGGTCTATCAGTACGGCCGCTACATCGGCCAGGATCCGGATCCCTATATCCGGCTCCAGCTCAGGCGCGATCCGGCCACCGGCTATTCGGGCGATCTCTACTAATTGCGACGACGTCGCGCCGCGTCTCGCGTGAGCGACTGAGCCGGTCGCGGCTCAGTACGCCCGCGCGATCGAGAAATCGACGGCTTCTTCCAGCGCCTGCTTGATCGGCGAATCCGGCGCCAGCGCCAGCGCGTCCTTGGCGATCGCGCCGTAATGGCGCGCACGGCCGACCGTGTCCTCGATCGCGTGATGCTTGGCCATCATCGCCATCGCGGCGTCGAGATCGCCGTCCTCGACCTTGCCTTCAACCAACGTGCGATTCCAGAAGGCGCGTTCGCTCTCCGTGCCGCGGCGGAACGACAGCACCACCGGCAGCGTGATCTTGCCTTCGCGGAAGTCGTCGCCGACGTTCTTGCCGAGCTTGGCGGACTTGCCGCCGTAGTCGAGCGCGTCGTCGATGAGTTGGAACGCGATGCCGAGATTCATGCCGAACGAGCGGCAGGCGGCCTGCTCGGCCTTTTCCTTGTTGGCGAGCGCGGGGCCGACCTCGCAGGCGGCCGCGAACAGCTCGGCCGTCTTGGCGCGGATGACCGCGAGATACTCGTCCTCGTTGGTGGCGGTGTTGTTGGCGGTGCCGAGCTGCATCACTTCGCCTTCGGCGATGACGGCGGCGGCGGACGACAGAATGTCGAGCGCGTGCAGATTGCCGACCTCGACCATCATCTTGAACGCCTGGCCGAGCAGGAAGTCGCCGACCAGCACGCTCGCCTCGTTACCCCACAGCATACGGGCCGCGAGCTTGCCGCGGCGCATGTCGCTCTCGTCGACGACGTCGTCGTGCAGCAGCGTCGCGGTGTGCATGAACTCGACCGCGGCGGCGAGCTTGATATGGCCGTCGCCGGAATAGCCGGCGAGCTTGGCCATCGCGAGGGTCAGCATCGGCCGCAGCCTTTTGCCGCCCGAGGCGATGAGGTGGTTCGCGACCTCCGGAATCATCGTCACCTCGGAGCCGGTCCGGGCGAGAATGGTCGCATTGACGCGTTCCATGTCCGCAGCCACCAGCTCGATAAGACGGTTGAGTCCGGCGGGACGCGGGCTCTCGAAAGGAACGACGACGGCCAATGCAGATCTCCAGGTTCAGCGGGCGCGAGCATAGAAACGCTGTGTTAACGCGGCAAGTGCGTTACATTGCGGTCACTGCGAGTTGAAGCGCCGGTATGGCAAGAGGGGCTCCGGGTGGCGACAGAAACTACAACCTCCGCGACGGCCGACAGTTCGCCCCGCTTCGCGGGCTGCAAGATCGCGGTGTTGGTTCCTTGCTACAACGAGGAGGTAGCCGTCGCCAAGGTGGTCCGGGATTTCCGCGCGGCGCTCCCCGAGGCCACCGTCTTCGTCTACGACAATAATTCCACGGACAATACGGCGGCCGCGGCGCGCGCCGCCGGCGCCGAGGTCTACCGCGAGACCCGTCAGGGCAAGGGTTTCGTCGTGCGCCGGATGTTCACCGACGTGGAGGCGGACATCTACGTCCTGGTCGACGGCGACGCGACTTACGACGCGCCGAGCGTGCGCAAGATGATCGCGCGCCTCATCGACGAGCGCCTCGACATGGTCGTCGGCAGCCGCGTCCACCTGGAAAAAGCCGCTTATCGCGCCGGCCATGAAACCGGGAACCGCCTGCTCACCGGCTTCGTCGCGTGGGTGTTCGGGCCGAGCTTCAACGACATGCTGTCGGGATATCGCGTGTTCTCGCGGCGCTTCGTGAAGTCGTTTCCGGTGCTGTCCGGCGGCTTCGAGATCGAGACCGAATTGACCATCCACGCGCTCGAGATCGGGCTGGCGGTCGCCGAGATCGACACGCCTTACTACGCGCGCCTGGAGGGCTCGAGCTCCAAGCTCAACACCTGGCGCGACGGCTTCCGCATTCTTTGGACGATCCTGCAGCTCTACCGCGCCGAGCGGCCGCTGCCGTTCTACAGCATCATCGGGCTCGGATTGGCGATCATCTCGGTGGCGCTCGCCGTGCCGATCGTCATCACCTTTATCGAAACCGGCATGGTGCCGCGCTTTCCGACGGCCATCCTGTCGACCGGCCTGATGCTGGTTGCGTTCCTGTCCTTCGCGGTCGCGCTCGTGCTCGATACCGTGACGCGCGGCCGCCGCGAGATGAAGCTGCTGGCGTTCCTGGCGCTGCGCGCGCCGGGCGATGAACGGCGCAAGGGCTGAAGCAATGACGGGACGCGGGCGACATACCCGACTCATTCCCGCCCAAGCGGAAATCCGGAGCCCTGTTTTCGGCGCGTGTTATTTGTTGCCCTCGGTCCGCGCTTTCACGGCGAGCGGGGTAGGCCATGCGTGAGATCGTGCGCACCAACGACGCCGTGCTCGTCTCAGCGATCGAGGCACTGCTCAGCGGCGCCGACATTCATCATTTGGTGCTCGATCAGAACATGAGCGTGCTCGAGGGATCGCTCGGCGTGCTGCCGCGGCGGATCCTGGTGCCGGACGAGTTGGAGGCGCAGGCGCGGCGGCTGCTGCAGGAAGCCGGGCTCGGCCACGAATTGCGCGGCGAGCGCTGAAGGCGTGACATTGGAAACCAGCGACGATGCGGTGCTCGGCGGTCGGCTGCGGCTGCGCCAGCCCTTGCGCGGACACCGCGTCGGGCACGACGCGATGCTGCTCGCCGCGTTCACGCCGGCCCAGGCGGGCCAGCATGTGGCCGACTTCGGCGCCGGCATCGGCGGTGCGGGTCTCGCGCTGGCGCGGCGGGCCGATGGCGTGCGGGTGACCTTGGTCGAGATCGATCCGGAACTGGCGTCGCTGGCCGCGCACAATGCGGCGGCCAATGACCTGGCCGAGCGGGTGAGGGCGGTTTGCGCCGACGTCGGCGATGTCGCGGCGTTGAGCGGCGCGGGCCTCACGCCCGCCAGCCTCGACGGCGTGCTGATGAACCCGCCCTTCAACGATGCGCGGCGGCAGAAGGTCTCGCCCGATCCCCGGCGCCGGCTGGCACATGTCGCCGATCCGGGACTGCTCGGGCGCTGGGTGGACGGCGCCGCCCGCCTCCTGAAGCGGGACGGGACGCTGACGGTGATCTGGCGGGCGGGGGGGCTGGCGGACGTGCTCGAGGCCCTGGAGCGAGACTTTGGCGCGATAGCCGTGCTGCCCGTTTTTCCGCGTCCGGGCGCTACGGCGATCAGGGTGCTGGTGCGGGCCGTGAAGGGGGCGGCGCGGGAGCGCCGGGAGTATGCCGGCCTCGTGCTCAACGATGAGACGGGCCGGCCGTCAGTGGCAGCCGAAGCGGTGTTGCGCGGGGGCGAGGCGCTCGTTCTCGCCGAGCCCTAGGGCGATCCACACGCAGGGGTTGCCTAAATTCTGCGCCGCAGCGGCGCAAAACCTCGCCAGCGGCGCAGGCCAAGCTGACGCCGGAGCCGGCCGAGATTTTCCTCGGTGAGGTAAGAAAGCCCGATAACCGTGGCAATAAGCATGAACAGAAGAGTGATCTTCGGTTCCATCGACTGACCTCTCGCATGCCGCTGACGGTCCAGCGGTTCATTGCACTGCAAAAAGCATTCCACAGTTAACGGATGGCAAAGATGGGATGCTTTCCTCAGCTTTGATTGACGTCTCGGAGAAATTGTCGCGGGTCCATGGGGAACGGTGCCTTTGACTTAAGGCTGACTGGTACCTAACTCTTGCCACTGCAACGCATTGGGCCCGGATTCGATGCCAAACTTTTTGTCGCGGCTGCTCGATTTTTTGGGCCCCCTGGTGCCCGCGCGTTTCCGCGCCGGCATCCCCGTTGTGCCGGTGGTGCGACTGTCCGGAGTCATCGGCGTCACGTCGCCGTTGCGGCCCGGCATGACGCTCGCGAGCGTCGCGCGCGCGCTGGAGCGCGCCTTCGAGGTGAGCAACGCGCGCGCGGTGGCGGTGATCATCAATTCGCCCGGCGGCTCGCCGGCGCAGTCGCATCTGATCTTCCGCCGTATCCGCGATCTCGCCGCCGAGAAGCAGATCCCCGTGCTCGCCTTCATCGAGGATGTCGGCGCGTCCGGCGGCTACATGCTGGCCTGCGCGGGCGACGAGATCATCTGCGATCCTTTCTCGATCGTCGGTTCCATCGGTGTGGTCGGCGGCTCGTTCGGCTTCGTCGAGCTGATGGAGAAAATCGGTGTCGAGCGGCGGCTTTATACGTCGGGCGAGCATAAGGCGATGCTCGATCCGTTCCTGCCGGAGAAGCCGGACGATGTCGCCCGCATCAAAGCGGTGCAGAAGGACATCCACGCGCACTTCATCGCGCTGGTGAAGGAGCGTCGCGGCGCCAAGCTCAAGGGCGACGATGACACGCTGTTTTCGGGCGAGTTCTGGACCGCGGGCACGGCGATCGACTTCGGGCTTGCCGATCGCATCGGCGATCTGCGCACGACGTTGCGGGCGCGCTACGGCGATAAAGTGCGTACGCCTTTGATCGAAGGCGAACGCAGTCTCCTCGGGCGCAAGCTGTCGGGCGTCGGCCTCGGCAAGCTGTTGAGCGGCGAGCGCTCTCTTGCCGATGATGTGATCTCGGCGATGGAGACGCGCGCCCTTTGGTCGCGCTACGGACTGTAGTAGGGGCGGGCCGCGAAAACGCCTTGTTTGAACGGCATCTTTTTTCCGAAGATGTGCTGGAAAGGAGCCTCGCGATGCCGCCTTTCGTGTTTGCGCCGCTGGTGAAGTGGAGCCTCGCCGCTTTGGGCGGCGCCATGGTCGTGCACTGGGTGGTCCGCGAAGTGCGCCGGGTCAACGAAGAACTCGAGGCGCGCCGCGCGTCCGTGAAGATCCGCGACCAGGAACGCCGGCCGACCTTGCGCCGCGATCCGCAGTCCGGCGAGTACCGCCTCTAGATTTTCCGTCGTGTGAGGGGTGAGGACGGGGCCTGCCGCGCTTAGGCGCGGTCGTTGCTGGTGACCAGCGGGCCGACGAAGAGGATCAGCAGCACCACGCCGATCATTTGAAACGTCGTCATACGAAACGCCCCTGTCACTGCTTTGCCCAACCTTGGTCGTGTAGGTAGCGATCGCGGTTCAACCTCGCGTGAACCGGATTGCTCGAATTGTCCGCAATTGCCATTTCCGCGCGTGCCCGGCGCCGTGGGATCGCTCGTTGCCTCAAACCATCATCGATCCGGCTTCCCTTGACCCTCTTCGGGGCCACCGATAGGGTCCCGCGCAATTTCCAGTCCTCAACATCCATAGCGACACGATGGCCGAAGCCACTCTTCTCGCCAGCCGCCCGGCGCGTTCCGACAACCTGGACCCGACGCGCTCGTTCCAGGGTCTCATCCTCGCGCTCCAGCAGTATTGGGCGGATTGGGGCTGCGTCATCCTTCAGCCCTACGACATGGAGGTGGGGGCGGGGACCTTCCACCCGGCGACCACGTTGCGCGCGCTCGGCCCCAAGCCGTGGAATGCCGCTTATGTGCAGCCCTCGCGCCGGCCGAAGGACGGCCGCTATGGCGAGAACCCGAACCGGCTGCAGCACTACTATCAATTCCAGGTCATCCTGAAGCCGTCGCCGCCGGACCTGCAGGAACTGTATCTCGGTTCGCTGAAGGCGATCGGCATCGACAGCGCCGTGCATGACATTCGCTTCGTCGAGGACGACTGGGAAAGCCCGACCTTGGGCGCCTGGGGCCTCGGCTGGGAATGCTGGTGCGACGGCATGGAAGTGTCGCAGTTCACCTACTTCCAGCAGGTCGCGGGCTTCGAATGCGCGCCGGTCGCGGGCGAACTCACCTACGGGCTCGAGCGTCTCGCGATGTATGTGCAGGGCGTCGACCGCGTCTACGACCTCAACTTCAACGGCCGCACCGACGACAAGAAGGTCACCTACGGCGACGTCTTCCTGCAGGCCGAGCGCGAATATTCGAAGCACAACTTCGAAGTCGCCGACACCGGCATGCTGTTCGAGCAGTTCAAGATGGCGGAAGCCGCCTGCCAGAAATATCTCGCCGCCGGCTGGCAAGAATCTGAAAAAGCCGCCGACAAGACCAAGCACACGCTGGCGCTGCCGGCCTACGACCAGTGCATCAAGGCGTCCCACGTCTTCAATCTGCTCGACGCCCGCGGCGTCATCTCGGTGACCGAACGCCAGAGCTACATCCTGCGTGTCCGCGAACTCGCGAAGGCCTGCGGCGCCGCCTGGCTCGCGACGGAGGCGGGTGGGGCTGTTTAGACAACTGCGCCATAATCTTACTTTACCCTCCCCTGGAGGGGGAGGGTCGCCGCCGAAGGCGGCGGGGTGGGGTGATGAATTCGCACAAGAACTAACCTTCCCCCCCTCCCCCCCGCGAAGCGGTGGGGAGGGGTCGGGGGTGGGGGGCGGAAATGAATGCCGCGCGGCGGTTGGACGAACGTGTCGGCACCGCGCGTCGTCTGCGCCGCGACATGACGGACGCGGAACGAAAACTGTGGCAGCGGCTGCGGCATTGGCCGGAAGGAAAAGCGCACTTTCGCCGACAGGCGACGATCGGTCCTTATTTCGCGGACTTTGCCTGCCACACAAACCGCTTGGTAATTGAATTGGATGGCGGACAGCACGGACACGGGGAGCAGGCTTTGCGCGACGGCGCGAGAGATGCCTATTTCCGCAGTAACGGCTACCGCGTGCTGCGTTTTTGGAATAACGACGTGCTGACGAACCCGGACGGCGTGTTGACCATCATCGCTCAGGCGATCGACGGCGATATGGCTGCCCCCCACCCCTGACCCCTCCCCACCGCTCGCAAGAGCGCGCGGGGGGAGGGGAACCGCTCCAGACCGCCCATGCCCGACCTTCTGCTCGAACTGTTTTCCGAAGAAATCCCGGCGCGCATGCAGGCGCGCGCGGCCGACGATCTGCGCAAGCTGGTCACCGACCGGCTGGTGGCGGCGGGCCTCGTCTACGAGGGCGCCAAGGCCTTCGCGACGCCGCGGCGCCTGGCGCTGACCGTGCACGGCGTGCCGGTGCAGCAGCCGGACCAGAAGGAAGAGCGCAAAGGCCCGAAGGTCGGCGCGCCCGAACAGGCGATCGCCGGCTTTCTGCGCGCCGCGGGGCTGACCTCCATCGATCAGGCCAAGGTGCAGGCCGACAAGAAGGGCGATTTCTACGTCGCCGTCACCGAGAAGAAAGGCCGCCCGGCGATCGACGTGATCGCGGAGATCGTGCCCGAGGTGGTGCGCGCCTTCCCGTGGCCGAAGTCGATGCGCTGGGGCGCCGCCTCGGCCAAGCCCGGCGCGCTTACCTGGGTGCGGCCGCTGCATTCGATCATCGCCACCTTCGGTCCGGAGACCGAGGACCCCGAGATCGTGAAGTTCACGGTCGACGGTGTCGAGGCCGGCAACGCCACGCGCGGGCACCGTTTCATGGCGCCCGGCGCCTTCACGGTGAAGCGCTTCGACGACTACGTCGAGAAGCTGCACGCCGCCAAGGTCGTGCTCGATCCGGCGCGCCGCGCCGACATCATCCTCGCCGACGCCAAGAATCTCGCTTTCGCGCAAGGCTATGAGCTGGTCGAGGACGAAGGGCTGTTGGCGGAAGTGTCCGGCCTCGTCGAATGGCCGGTGGTGCTGATGGGCTCGTTCGACGAAGCCTTCCTGTCGATCCCGGACGAAGTGATCCGCGCCACCATCCGCGCCAACCAGAAGTGCTTCGTGCTGCGCGATCCGCAGACGGCCAAGCTCGTCAACAAGTTCATCCTCATCGCCAATATCGAGGCGACCGATCACGGCGCGGCGATCGTCGCCGGCAACGAGCGCGTCATCCGCGCGCGCCTGTCCGACGCCAAGTTCTTCTACGAGACCGATCTCAAGACGAAGCTGGAAGAGCGGCTGCCCAAGTTCTCGCAGATCGTCTTCCACGAAAAGCTGGGCACGCAGGAAGAGCGCATCGCGCGCATCGTCGCGCTGGCGGGGCAACTCGCGCCGCTCGTTGGCGCCGATGTGGCGAAGGCCGAGCGCGCGGCGCAGCTCTGCAAGGCGGACTTGCTGACGGAAGTCGTCGGTGAATTCCCCGAATTGCAGGGCCTGATGGGCCGCTATTACGCCGAGGCGCAGAACGAAGACGAAGCCGTCGCACACGCCTGCGAGGATCACTACAAGCCGAAGGGCCCGGACGATCTGGTGCCGGCCGATCCGGTGTCGATCGCCGTCGCGCTCGCGGACAAGATCGATACGCTCGTCGGGTTCTGGGCGATCGATGAAAAGCCGACGGGGTCGAAGGATCCGTATGCGCTGCGCCGTGCGGCGTTGGGCGTCATTCGTATCGTGCTCGATAATGCATTGCGGCTCAGCTTGCTGAAGATCGCGGCGGCGCATTTCGGCGTCATGGCCGGGCTCGTCCCGGCCATCCACGCCTTGAGCGAAAGCAAGAAAGACGTGGATGCCCGCGACAAGCGCGGGCATGACGGAGCAAGTGGCGATCTCCTTTCCTTCTTCGCCGACCGCCTGAAGGTGCAACTGCGCGAGCAGGGCGCGCGGCACGATCTCGTGGACGCGGTGTTTGCCTTAGAGGGCCAGGACGATCTGCTGATGGTCGTGCGCCGCGTCGAAGCGCTCGGCAAATTCCTCGAGACCGACGACGGCAAGAACCTGCTCGCCGGCGTGAAGCGCGCCTCCAACATCCTCCGTATCGAGGAGAAGAAGGACAAGCGCGAATACACCGGCGCGCCGGACACCGCGCTCCTGCAGCAGCCGGAAGAAAAAGCGCTGGCCGACGCTATCGCCGCCGCCAAGCAGGAAGCCTCGGCCGCCGTCGCTAGGGAAGACTTCGCCGCCGCCATGAGCGCGATGGCCAAGCTGAGGCCCACCGTCGACGCCTTCTTCGACAAGGTCACGGTGAACGCGGACGACAAGGCCGTGCGCGAAAACCGTCTCAAGCTGCTCAATGAAATCCGCGAGGCAACGCGCGCCGTGGCGGATTTCTCGAAGATCGAGGGGTAGGTCGCTTCTTTGACCACTCCCCGCCGAGCGGGGAGAGGGAAAAACGGAACTCTTACACGCCTTTACCGTTCTAACCCGGCTAGCACCAAGGGGGTCCATCGTGGTCATCGGCGTTTCGCATCTGCAGCCCGTCGTTGCACTCATTGCGGGCATTCTCATCCTCCTGATGCCGCGGCTGCTGAACTACATCGTCGCGCTCTATCTGATCGTGATCGGCATCATCGGATTGGGAATAATCCGCTGACCTCGGTTCCTGGGGGGCTTGCGCCGCCCGCGTCCGGGATGCTTTTAAGTTCCCGATCGGTTCAACCTGAAACCTCAAAGACCCATGGCCAAGAAAAAATCCCTGCGCGTCGCCCCCAAGGCGAAAAAACCGGCTGCTCGCAAGGCAGTCGCGAAGAAGCCGGCGAAGGCCAAGGCTGCTGCGAAGCCGCTGAAGAAGGCGTCAAAGCCTCTCGCCAAGGCCACAAAGCCCGTCGCGAAGGCAGCGAGCGCGCCGGCCAAGGGCAAGTGGGTCTATTCGTTCGGCGGCGGTAAAGCCGAGGGCAAGCCCAACCAGCGCAATCTGTTGGGCGGCAAGGGCGCCGGTCTCGCCGAGATGGCCAACCTCGGCCTACCCGTTCCTCCGGGCTTCACGATCACGACCGAGGTCTGCACGTATTACTACGCCCACGGCAAGCAATACCCGAAAGACCTGCAGGGGCAGGTGGAGAAGGCGCTCGCCCAGGTCGGCAAGATCACCGGCAAGGTTTTCGGCGACAAGACCAACCCGCTGCTCGTCTCGGTGCGCTCGGGCGCCCGGGCCTCGATGCCGGGCATGATGGACACCGTTCTCAACCTCGGCCTCAACGACGAGACCGTGGAAGCGCTGGCGAAGAAGTCGGGCGACCGCCGTTTCGCCTATGACAGCTATCGCCGCTTCATCACCATGTATTCCGACGTCGTGCTGGGCGTCGGCCACGAGCACTTCGAGGAATTGCTCGACCATCACAAGGAGCGCCAGGGCTACACGCTCGACACCGATCTCACGGCCGACGACTGGGCCGAACTCGTCGAGCGCTACAAGAAGCGCGTGCGCGACGAGCTGGGCAAGGACTTCCCGCAGGATCCCAACGAGCAGCTCTGGGGCGCCATCGGCGCGGTGTTCTCATCCTGGATGAACCAGCGCGCCATCACCTATCGCCGACTGCACAACATCCCCGAGAGCTGGGGCACCGCGGTGAACGTGCAGGCGATGGTGTTCGGCAACATGGGCGAGACGTCCGCGACGGGCGTTGCCTTCACCCGCAACCCTTCGACCGGCGAGAAGAAGCTCTACGGCGAATTCCTGATCAACGCGCAGGGCGAGGACGTCGTCGCCGGCATCCGTACGCCGCAGGAGATCTCCGAGGAAGCGCGCAAGGAAGCGGGCTCCGACAAGCCGTCGATGGAGAAGGCGCTGCCGCAGGCCTATGCCGAGCTGACGCGCATCTACAACAAGCTCGAGAAGCATTACCGCGACATGCAGGATCTCGAGTTCACGGTCGAGCAGGGTAAGCTGTGGATGCTGCAGACCCGAAACGGCAAGCGCACCGCGCGCGCCGCGCTTCGCATCGCCGTCGAGCTCGCCAATGAAGGCCTCATCAGCAAGAACGAAGCGGTGCTGCGCGTCGAGCCGCTGGCGCTCGATCAGCTTCTGCATCCGACCATCGATCCCAAGGCGCACCGCAAGGTGATCGCCACCGGCCTGCCGGCCTCGCCCGGCGCCGCCACCGGCGAGATCATCTTCTCGTCGGACGAAGCGGCCGCGCTCAAGGACAACGGCAAGAAGGTCGTGCTGGTGCGCGTGGAGACCTCGCCCGAGGACATCCACGGCATGCACGCCGCCGAAGGCATTCTGACGACGCGCGGCGGCATGACCTCGCACGCCGCCGTGGTCGCGCGCGGCATGGGTAAGCCTTGCGTTTCCGGCGCCGGCTCGATCCGCGTCGACTACGCCTCCGGCACGCTCACCGCCGGCGGGCAGGTATTCAAGAAGGGCGACTTCATCACCATCGACGGTTCGACCGGCCAGGTGCTGGCCGGCAAGGTCGACATGGTCGAGCCGCAGCTGTCCGGCGAGTTCGCCACCCTGATCGGCTGGGCCGACAAGGTGCGCAAGCTCGGCGTGCGCGCCAACGCCGACACGCCGACCGACGCGAAGGCGGCGATGCGCTTCGGCGCCGAGGGCATCGGCCTGTGCCGCACCGAGCACATGTTCTTCGAGGCCGACCGCATCCAGGCGGTGCGCGAGATGATTCTCGCCGACGACGAGAACGTGCGCCGCGCGGCGCTCGCCAAGATCCTGCCGATGCAGCGCGAGGACTTCGTGCAGCTGTTCGAGATCATGGCCGGCCGTCCGGTCACGATCCGTCTGCTCGATCCGCCGCTGCACGAATTCCTGCCGCATGGCGAAGAGGAAATCGCCGAAGTGGCGCAGGCCATGGGCGCCGATCCGGAGAAGCTGGCGCACCGCGCCAAGGAGCTCGCCGAGTTCAATCCGATGCTCGGCTTCCGCGGCTGCCGTATCGCCATTGCGTACCCGGAAATCGCCGAGATGCAGGCGCGCGCCATCTTCGAGGCGGCGGCGGAAGCCGCCAAGCGCACCGGCAAGGCCGTGGTGCCGGAAGTGATGGTGCCGCTGATCGCGAGCAAGGCCGAACTCGATCTCGTCAAGGCGCGCATCGATGCGATGGCGCAGGCGGTGATCGCCGAGACCGGCACGAAGCTGTCCTATCAGGTCGGCACCATGATCGAGCTGCCGCGCGCCGCTTTGCTCGCCGGTGAGATCGCCGAAAGCGCGGAGTTCTTCTCCTTCGGCACCAACGACCTGACGCA